>JACCDG011616775.1_pt1 | contig 13175 bp, 22 predicted proteins | sample 7442471 | NCBI WGS metagenome assembly JACCDG01 (sample SAMN15323444, study PRJNA562643) | freshwater metagenome | isolation source: river surface water | place: USA:Blue River Watershed | collected 2017-08-17 | reverse complement strand
CCACCGTGAGTAAATGATGTACCGCAAACAACGATATATTTAATCTTTTTCAATTTTTAAATATGCTTCTTTTAAAAGTTTACTAAAATGAATACCAAAAATACCAACATTTGTCATAATAATAGGCACGCTATCTAACCAAGCTCCGTAAACTATCCAAACTAAGCATCCTAGTGCATTTACCAATCTTAGTGTTTTAAGATCTTTCATCATGAATGAAAGTCCTGTAATAAATGTTGCTGTGTAACCTAATATTTCTAACATGTTTAATCTCTTAAATAATCATCTTCTAATCTAATAATGTCGTCTTCTCCAAAATAAGTTCCAGTTTGAACTTCAATAAATGTAACTGGATCATTAGTTTCATTCCATGCTCTATGATGTGCATTCAATGGAATATGAATTGATTCGCTAACTGATCTCGTATGTTTATAATTATCTAAAACAATAGTTAGAGTACCTTCTACAACGGTCCAATGCTCTTGTCTCATGTTATGATATTGATATGATAATCTTTGTTTAGGATTAACTACAATTCTTTTAACTTTTACGTTTTTTGCGTCTAAAAGAACTTCGTAAGTTCCCCATGGTCTAGTTTCTATCATATTAATTACTTAATGGAAATTTAATAGTTGGATGTGCTTCATAATTTTCAAGAATAAAATCAAAAGGTTCTAATCTACTTATAAACATATCTAAATTAATTCTATTAATATTAATGTACTTTTTAATATCTGTGTTAATTACATCTGAAAATTTTAATGTAGGTAAATCAAAACTGTCTCGAAGTATTTGTTCTTTAGCACCTTCAATATGATTTGAATAAAGGTGAACATCTCCTAAATTACCAATTAATTGATCTGGAACCATATTAACCATTTTACCTAAAAGTTCTAATAATATTGCATAAGAAGCAATATTGAATGGTAACCCAAGCGCAGTATCTACCGAACGTTGATTCCACATTAAAGAAATTGCTCTGGTTGGGATATTTGCGTTAGTGTATCTTGTGTCTAATTGGTGTGTCATTGATTGGATTTCCATTCCATTTGGTTTGAAGTCATCAACAGATTTGTTTGGATATGTTTTTCTAAACAATTCACCTCTTTCATTCAAACTCAACTCTCTTGTATAAACTTGAAATCCATAATGGCAAGGTGGAAGAACCATTTGGTCTAATTCTCCAACATTCCAAGCATTAACCATTAGTCGTCTTGAGTCTGGATTTGTTTTAAGATCGTTGATTAGATTTTGGATTTGGTCAGTTCTTCTACCATTCCAATTTCTCCACTGAGCACCATAAATTGGACCTAACTCACCCCACTTTTTAGCGAACTCATCGTCAGTTTTGATTTTGTTGATGAATTCTTCTTGTGTTAATGTTGATAATTTAATTGATGTAGGTCCAACGCCATCATATTCTGAAGTTTCAATACTATTCGAATATCTCTTATAAGCATCTCCATTCCAAATATGACAATTATTATCAACCAAATATTTAATGTTGGTATCACCGCGTAAGAACCAAAGTAACTCGATTACGATTGTTTTTAATGGCATCTTTTTAGTTGTCAATAATGGAAACCCATCCTTCATATTATGCCGAATTTGTCTTCCAAAAACTGAAATTGTACCAGTACCTGTTCGGTCCTCTTTCTTTACTCCATTATCTAAAATGTCTTGTAATAAATCAGTGTATTGTTTGTCTAATTTATTTATAGTTCCCATATACTTTTCTTTTTGCGTTTAAATCTTTTCACTGTTAAATCCAATATTAGCCAAATTATTTGTGCTATTTTCTTCATCCTTTAATCTATTTAAGACATTAAATCAGGTTCATTATCCCAATTGGTATCAATACTTGGTTTTGATTCAATTCCAGTATCTTCAATCCATGTATAAATATCTGTTTCTAAAGGATTAGATTTTCCAGGAATGTAGTCTGGATTATTGACTGTTTTCCATTTCATTCCGCATCTCTTGCAGTAACATTTTGTCGGCATCCATCCGAAATTATAAGAGTAATTATGACCCTTAATCTTGCAAATAATTTCCTTTATTTTTGTCATCTATTTCTTGTATTTTTCCGGCAATTTCTTGTATTGTATTATTTAACCTTTCTTTTTTCTTACGATATTCTGCACGAATCCATTCTTCTCTACCATCTTCTAATAAAGCTTTGTTAACTAACTTGTCAATTTTATTGAAGATTTCAGCGTGAATGATTTCAGGTCCTTTATGCGAAGGTGTAAAAAATATCTTTTTGATATTAAGTCCTTCGAAAGTTAAAAAAAGTTCAATTGATCTTGTGTAGATGTTTAAAATTTCTACTTGGACATCTACATAGACAAAAGGTCCAAGCTTGATGATGTATGGGCGGCTTCCATCTGGATTCTTTGGTTGATCGACTGTAATACGATACGTGTCTCTTAATTCTTCTGCTATAAATTCTGCGTATGTCATGATAGTTGCTATTTAATAAGTTATATTAAAGAAAATAAAAAAGTATCATGACTATAAAATAAAAAAGCCAATCGATTGATTGGCTTGTGTTTTAATGGTAGCTCCAGAGAGAATCGAACTCCCAAGTCATCTTTAGAAGAGATGCATTATATCCGTTTAATTATGGAGCCATACTGTTTTGAGCCTCTTGAGGGATTCGAACCCACGACCTGCTGATTACAAATCAGCTGCTCTGGCCAGCTGAGCTAAAGAGGCATTTAAATAGTACCCAGGGCCGGACTCGAACCGGCACGGGACCTTCGTCCCAAAGGATTTTAAGTCCTTCGTGGCTACCATTACACCACCTGGGCAACATTGTGTTAAAGAACGTTTATTATGTATATATTACTCTAAATATACTAATTGTTTCAAGATATGCTGAAATAATTTAATATTTACCAGCATTTTCTTTTACCATGACAAAAAACTTTAAAGCTTTAATACAAGTTGAATCTGCTCTAGAAATAGCTTGATCTAATTTGTTATCGATAACAGATTGAACAAAACTACCACCTTGTAAAAGATTATCTCTTGTCATGATAATAGAAGCCGCAATGTCAACGATGTGTCGTCTTTCACCTTCAGTTACTGGCTGAGCTAAACACCATTCTAAATTTTCACTTGCGTATTTTTCAGCTGCTTGTTTTGCTTTTTGAATTAATTCTACTGACATATTTGTTTGTTTTTAATTATAAGGCTAATATACTGCTTTTATTTGACATAAAAAAATTATTTAGCATTTATTTTTAAAATATTTACATATAAGAAGTAGAAAGACTCTTGAGATGATTTAAGAGTGCTTTATCTTCAATCTTATGAATTATTTTCATACCTTCTTGTTGTCTTTTAAGCGCAGTTATAGTATTGCCTGTATGAAATGTAATATTATGCAATTGTGCAACTTTAGGATCCATTTCAAAAATACATCCAGCAAATTGGTCTTCTTTTGTTTGCAAAGGCACTGAAATCCAATAAACTCTATGTGAATTCATAATCTTATTATATTGACCATTTGGTATTGAAAATGAATCATAATAAATTAGAGGTGCATTTGTTTTTACTTCAACATTATTTCCATCAATAATCATGTCCTTTTCAGAATCAAAAATATTTAAAGACTCATCAACTGCGTGACCATTATCTCTAAAATGTTTTGCTACAATCTTTTCGCCTAACATTCCTAATAGAACTTTTTTATAATCTACTTCCATTTTTTACATTGCATTTACAGCTGCAATAATCTGATCTATTTTGGTTAATAAAGATGCTTTAGAACTTCCAGCTTTTTCATTGATAAATCCTCTAGCTGTGTTAAGATCTTCTAAAGAAAATGTTTTATCACTACCATAAACTCTGGCTGCTAATGGATTTGTATTAATCTTATTATTAACAAAAGTTAACATAAAGTCTAAACATTTATCATAATTACCAGTGTTTGGATCTACAAGTCTTGTTGCTGTACGAATATCATCGTATAAAGCTTGTACGTTGTTTGGTCTGTTAACTAAAGACTTCATAATCACAGCTTGTGTTAAGTATTGAAATCTTTTGCTTAAAAGAGCTTCAGCAATATATTTGGTTTCAAAGTTAGCAGTTCGGCCATAATTACCAATCCAACCTAAATACAACCACGTTGAGCGTACTTCATCTCTTTCTTCTAATTGTTGACTTACGCTACCGTTATCTAAACTTCTACGAGCAATATCACCCGCAAACCAAATTGGATCTAAAACCGACTCATAAGTATCGTCTGATAATTTACCATCTACATAGATATTAAATGGACCAAATTTACCACCTTTATATCTTATAACATGTTGAATATAAGCGCTTGACATCCATTTCATTGTGTTATAAGACTCTTTAAAGTCTGAGTAACCATGTTCACCTGGGTGCTTTTGGCCTTCTGTCAAACTATTAAAGACTACTCTTTTAAATCTAACGTAATTTTCATCAGTTGGACTGTCAAGATAATTCATATATGCAGACTTGACTTGTAAATTACCATTTCTCAAAAGTTCCATTGGTTTATCTGGCATAATGTCATTAATAGAAGCGGTATCAATCCAAGATGGCAAAGTAATTGGCACCTTAATTTGTGTAAAGTCCCAGTTATTAACTTGACTTACGCTATATGAAGCATTACTTAAGCCAACTGAGTTTGCAAATTGACCTTCACTTACTATTTCACCTCCAGGTTGATACACGTTCTTGATTGAATTTCTAGGTGTAACTTTTCCTTTTGTTAAACTCTTAATGTAATTCATTACATTAATTGCATCTTGCGTAGAAACGTGCTTTATTGCTCTGTGAAACGTACGATTCATAAAAGGAATTGAATCTATGTTGTTAAACAATGCAATGTCATAACCATCTTTAGAAACGTGACAGCTCATACAAGAATGACCGTCTTTGTCTAAAGTTGAAGTGTAGACTGTCTGTCCTTTAAGGATCGATTCACTCATAGAACCAGAATTTACAATTCTAGAATCCAACTGTGTTTCTGTGTTTAATTCTCCTGGGGCAACAGTAGTCACTGTAGTTTTTGGTGTGATTTCTTCAAGTTCATCTTTTGTACAAGATTGAAATAAAACTACAGCGACTAATAATAATGATAACTTTTTCATGTTCTTTGCTTTTTTGTTATATGTAAATATACCACAAATCTTTGACATAAAAAAATATTTAAGCAATTATTTTTCGTTTAAAAGAAATTTATTTGAAATAGCTTTAAAACTAATCTGTCTGTCCATGGTTCTAAACACTACACCTTCTCTATCGAAGTTTGGATTAAGCACTGACTTTGCTTCTGCAAAGGCTAAACACTCATCGATGGTTTCTGGCAATTTCATCGTTAGATTAGTTAAAATTGGCACAGTCTCTAACTTAAATTGATGTTTAAATAAAGCCAAGAACATAGGTAAACCATAATAATATTGATTGTCAATGTCAAACGCATTAAAGAATTTAACTGTATGTCCTTTGATTCCATAAGGATTGCCTTGAATTCCTTCACCGATCAATTCACCTTGTAAAGCCATGTTGTGATTATCATTCTCTCTCAATTTCTCTTCAATCTTCAATTCACGAGCTACTTTCCAAAATGTATTTTCTTCAGTTTCAAGTAAATCTAAATTTCTAGAGCAAACTCCAAATACGCCGTCATTTAAATAAAAAGTAGCTGAACTACCGTCTAATTTCTCAGTCACGTAAAAGTCTAAATCTTCTTCAAGCCATTTTTTATAAAAACCTGTTAAATTTTGAACTCTCTCTTCATCAGTTTTTCTTAAGAATGATGGAAAGCTACCTTTAACTTTACCAGCTAATTCGGCTGGAATTGGTGGTTCATATTTAACTACGTTTAAGTATTCTGTTACGTCTACGCCTTCTTCAATTACTAAAGCATTATCATAAGGCCCAACTTGTAATCTGTCTTCGCTCATTCCTATCTTATACTCATCAGGCCCTTCTAAAATACTCAAAGGCACTACAAGTCCTTGAGAAACTTGGCCTCTAAGTCTAATCGTTTTTAAACGAAAACCTTCTTGATCTGTCATTTTCTTAAAAGAGCTTTTGCGTAAAAATTCAAACTCTTCTCTGATCGGCAGAAATGAGTCAATTTCAAAATAAACGCAAAGATCTCCTAGCTTATATTCTCCTTTTTTAGAAACTACATCCCAGTTATTAATTCTTACAACTTCAATTGCATCAGCACCTTCAATTGGTCTAATGCTTGCTACTCTTTGAATTGAGGCTAATTTTCTTTCCATGGTTTTTTATATTTAAGTTCCCAAAATTTTCTATACTCTCGTACGTTAATCATTTTAATAGTGTAGTTCCAATAATCTGTTTCGTTTCTTATTGTTAAATGCAAAACTAACATCGAAGGTGGAACATGGTTTGTTGTAGCCCATTTAAAAAGAGCTTTGGTATTTCCTTTTTGTCTAATTTTTTTAGCAAATGTTTTAAAATCACAATCCCATACTTCAGGATAATAATGTAAAACTCCAGAACTACCGTGTCCAATATAACCAATATTATATGCTACTTGATCCATTTTTTATAGTATTATGAGTTTGAAAATGGTTTTTCAAACTCTGGTTTAATCATTTTCCAAATTGCCTCTCTAATACTTTTACTATTCTTGATAGAAAACAAAAGACCTGAATTTTTATAAAATTTAGCTTCATTGGCAAACATTTTATCAAATTCATCTTGATAGATTGCAACTCTATCAAAGATCTCATCGAATTTTCGATATGCATCTGCTTCTATTTTCGAGTAAGCATCTCTTAATGCATTTTCTTGCGCTCTGACCCAATCATAGAACTCATCTGGCACGTCCTTTAGCAATTCTTCTGGTATCTTATTAAATTTCATTAAGTTCTCCCAGATGTCATAAGAAGAGCATTGAGTTAGTATTCTGTGTAAAGCACAATAGTCTTCAAACTTAATTTTGACTCTCTTATTAGAAGGAAAGAATCTTAAAACGAAACCTTCTTTGTTTTGCTCATTCTTTTTCTTTAACGTCTTATATAGATCTTCATTTAAATTAAAGACTTGATTAGTTTCTACAATGTCATATTTTTCAATACCTGCACATTTAAAGAAAACACACGCCGTAGTCCAATTTAATTCATCAGTGTTTTCACCATCCCAATTCCATGAAGTATTGTAAGCTGCTCCTAAAAAGACTACCTTTTCAAAATCATACTTAACAACAATTCTATTTTCATTGTAAATGATCTCACACAAATAAGCAATAGCTGGTTCAAATGATCTTAAATCATTATATCTAGCTTTGACCATTTCAAGACCTTTGATAGCTTGTACAGATGTAAAAGAACCTCTAGTGGCCATGATCCATTCACCTTTATAATTAAATAAGATACCCAACGAACCGTCCATTTTTTCTTGTACATAGACATAATCAGAAGAAGTCCAAGGAATATCCTCAGCTACTTCTTCATAATTAAAAAATTTAGGAAATGATTTAATGATAACCTCGCCAGTTGAATCATCGACGATTAAACCTCTACATGCCAAAGTAATTTCATCCCATTTCTTTTCATATTGGGTGGCTTGTGAGTAATTGTATATACTTAATGGTAAAGTTGGGTGACTTTGTTTAATCACCCAACCTTCTTCTACGTACTTGTCTAATATTTTCTTATTCATCTTCTTTAATTATATGTAAATATACCAAAAATAAATGAGATAAAAAAATATCTAAGCACTTATTTTTAAATTATAATTGTATTTCAAATCTGTCTTCCATTTGCTTTAGCTTTTCAGCTGGAACACCGTGTTGATTAACTCCATTATGTCTGTTTTCAACTATCAAAGAGTACACGATATAACCATATTTTTTAGCTAATGTGTAATATGTTTCCATTTCCCACTCTTGTGTAAATGTATTTGATATAACAATACGAGCTTCTCCGTTTTCCATATCTTCTTTACAAGATGATTGGCAATATTTGTGTGCTTGTAAAAGTTTTACAGCTTCAAACTTATATTCACCTTTTCTATTTGTAAAGAAATGATCTGCTTCGTGATGTGTTCCACCTAAAGATTTAGCAACGGTTGATTTGCCAGAACCTGGTAAACCTCTTAATAAAAATAATTCTTTCATGTTTGATTGATTAACAAGTCATTGCATCGTTGTGATGATCATGCTCGTGTTTTAATAAAGATTGTATTGGTCTATCTGCAATTAGTTTCAAAACTTGATCAATAGTGTAAGGCTGAAAATCAGGGCTTCCATCAATTCCAACATCCATCATTCTACCAGGCCCAACTTTAAATTGATGTGGTGTGTGAATATGACCATGAACGTGCATTACGCCTTGACCCATATCTTGCCAAGAAGCCAAAGGATAATGACTCATGACGAATCTGTATTTTTTGGCTGCTTCACCTTTGGTAGTTGGTTGTATTACAATTGTCACCATTCTTTGCTCATTTACTGAGGCAAAAAGATCTTGAACATTATCTTTATTGTTAAGAATATGATGATCATGGTTTCCTAAGAATAAATGAATGTTCTTACAGTTTAATTTATTTCTGAATTCTACAATAGAATCAAAGCCTCCAAAAGACCAGTCGCCTAAGTGAATTAAAATATCGTCTTTCATGACTAACATGTTAATGTTGTCTTGTAAGTCAATATTCATTTGATTTAATGATTCATAATCTCTAGTGCCTCGGGCTCCATCCCATTTAGAAATTCCTCTACAAATATTTGTATGGTTGTAATGCGTATCTGAGGTAAAAAAGACTCTTTGTCCTGGGTTAACTACTATCTTCATAGTTTATTTGTTTTTAATTATAAGGCTAATATACAACAAATAATTGACATAAAAAAATATTTAAGTCTTTATTTTTAAAATATTTTAGCAGTCAAGGCAGGATTCGAACCTGCAACGATACAACCATTAAGGATGACATAACCATTTTGCCATTACGTATTACTTGACTTCCTTTCTAATGAGAGCATCACACACTCAAGACTGTTCATAAACTAGTTTAAGTAGAGTAGTCAGGACAGGATTCGAACCTGTAGTTTTAAACTCCAACGGTTAGCCCTAATTAGGGTTCGGTTTAGGAGAAATCCCTCATTTAACATACCACAGCGTCTACCAATTCCGCCACCTGACTTCAATTTACTAATCTGGGTCTTTCATGTAGCTTACCGAGTTATCAGTTACGGAGCTTATACATGAGCAGGGTTTCTGATTGAGTGCAATAAGTGACGCCTTCCTACTGTAAACCCTTTTTCGGAAATTAATACACTCTACCTCTCAATTAACAGCAAGCATTAGTAAATTGTTTAGCACCCTCTTTCTTATATGACTATTTCTTACAGTTTACGCCCATATAAGAGTAGGGTCACGTAGTTTTCAATTTGGCAGTTCCTCTCTGCACCCATTTGTTAAGTTTAATTATTGCTACTTGCCGAGAACTCATTTGTGTTGATAAGAACGTTGTCTTACTCTTTTGTAGCATCACTTTCTCAAGGTGACAACACATCTACCATTACTGATAGTATCTTTATGTAAATTATACTTAATATTTATAGACGATAAGTTAAACGTCGGCAATAATTTACAAAGGTATTCAATGTTTAACCTATTAACAATTATCGACTACAAGGTTAATTGTTTTGTGTGAGCTTTTAGCACACTACCTGCCAGTTTATACATAGGAACCGAAACCTTAAACCTAGTCTGACCATCCAGACAGTACAAGTCGATATTAATTTCACGTGTCGTTTTGTAGTAGGTTCTTTTATTATATCTTAAACCTTTAAAAAGTTTAAAGTATTGTGTCTTTATATCCTTGTTTCCAATCTAACCACGGTTCATCGATTGCTTTTAATAATGACAGATATTTCCAATGCATAAACAATTTACGCTCGTTCCAATCTTCATATTTTTTAATTAAAAGATCTTGCTTGTCCATTTCAGTTTTATAGAAATCTGCTCTTTTTGAAAGTTTAGTAAAATTATCATCTAATTTTGCAAGTCTTTTTACAGCAGTTTCGGTTGAGAGTCCTTGCATTGATAATGAAACTATCAATTCTTTTAAATTAACGATTCTATCGATATATGAATTCAACTTCGGTACTAATGAATTGTAAGAAGTTTTTGCAGATTCTTTTGATCTTTTAAAACTATTATAATTCTCTTGCAATTCTTTGTCAGCTAGATCTTCATGAATTAATGTAGTAACATCAATACCATACATTTGATCGAACTGTTCTCCAGCTGGAATTGGTGCTAACATAGCCATTCCTGCAATTTCTTCGTTTTTAGTTTCATTTAAAACTGCAACGTAACAATTACCTTTTTGAGTTTCTAAAAGCTCTTTAACTTGTTTTTGTGTGTATAATTTCATAATTTTATTTATAATGTGTTTCGTACCAAGTTAATGTATCTCCTACATTAAATTCCATAAACTCTTTTAATTCAACTTCTTGTAATTCTCCGGATTCAAATAGTATATAGTAATTAGTTCTAAATTCTCCAAATCTATTAATAGACTCCTGTTCAGATTGTTTTGCAACTACTACATCTCTAACTTCAATTGTTTCAGAATTTTCTATTTTTTTTTCATCAAAATAATTATATGTAAAACAAATTAAAATAGTACCTATAATTGCCGCAATAAAAATACCTAATATTTCCCGTTCGATAGTATTTAATTTTTTCATATTACTTTGAGTAATTTCTGTCTAATAAATCATTCCAGGTTAGAGTTCCTATCAATGATGGAATATGCATCGATTCTGTAAAGAATTCCCAATCTCCATCAAAATTTGTGAATTGTATTTGATAACATTCCAATGTTTCATTGACTGTAACCATACACTTTTCATTGGCCCATTTATTTTCACCTACATTTTTAAATCCATTTCTTTCTAATAAAGAACCTACGATTTGTGAACTTTTTAATCTTTGATTACTATTCATAATATTGAGGTTGATTAATTTCGTATATGTCTGCTCTTGTGATTGGTGTATTGTCGTAAATTCCTTTAGCAATTAAAAAACCAAAAGCAAATGCCGCTAATAACAATATCAATATAACTTGATTTGTTTCTTTATCTTTCGTAATCATTTTTGTAATTTACCGTCAAGAAATAATAATGATTCTCCAGCTTCAAATCCTGCAACTTCAATATTACAGTATTCGTTGTTGTAGTCTAACAGATCACAATCTAAAATACAATACTCAATTTGAGCTGCATCTAAAAATTGTACAAATTGTTCAGCATCTAATGTTGCTGCTTTTTCTAAAATTGATTTCGGTGTCATAATTTCTTTGTTTAATAATGATTAAGAATATCTAATGAGTCTGGATAATATAACAATGTCGGATTTTTCTTTTGAATATCAATGTCTGGATATTTTTCACTGAATGTTTTAACATCAAATCTTTCAGTAATTAAATGAAATCCATTTTTAGTTGGTATAGTTGTTATAACTTTGTTACCAACTGGTCTAAGATTATCAATGAAATCGCCAACTTCAACTAAAGTTTTAAAATCTTTAGTATCAATGTCTACAATCCATCTTTTCTCTTGAGTTTTTATTTGTCCAACAACAGAATCGAATAAACCTTTTTGATTATGATTTCCATCTTGGATCTTTTGAGCTAGAGCAACCATCATATTTAAACTAACATCAAAATGATTTTGTTTTTGCACATGAATATAAGCTCGAGCCTTAAACATCTCACAAAGTTGAATGATTTCTTCCCAACGTCTCTCTAAATGATCAACGCTTTCAATACAATAAGTTTTAATAGTTCTTACTGATTGGTGATTATCTCTTTCGTTTTCTGGTTGATCTTTTTTACGTTTAAAAACATAAAGCATATAAAAGTCACCCTTCTTTTCGAAGTTCAAGAGTCCTTTGATTTGTTCTAAATTATTTAGCATACTTATAATTCTTTAACTGTTAAACGCTTTGCATCTACAACCGTACTTAGTTTTTCAAATGCGATACTTGTTGAAGAGTCAGATGCTCTAAAGCATAAATAATGTTCATCGTCTAATACAATTCCATATTTACAAGATGCTAATTCTGTGATTGCAACATTTGCTTTTACTAAAATTGAATCTTTCATTCCGCTAATTTGTTTTTCTAACTCAGTCATATTCTTTATTGTTTTAATTACTCTGTAAATATAAACAAAAAAGCCCAAATAAAAAAATATTTGAGCTTTTATTTTCATAAAGTTACGAACAATTTATTTGTAGTCTTGTAAAACTCCTCTAATGTCTTGTATTTCTTTATAGGTAACTGTTTCGTCTTTTGCTATATTAAAATCTTGCCATTTGTATGAGATAATATTGTTTTGCACAATAGGCTTCATGTGATGTTGTCGCTTTTTGCAACATGAACATTCACGCATTGGAACTCTAATAATTTCTCTATTTGCTGGATGGCCTGTGATTTTAACTTTTTCTTTACTGTATTTCCAAAAATGAAAATTCAAAATGCAAAAGAGTTTCATGATGTTATATTGTTTTATTCGTTGTTTAGATCTTTTTGCCAGGATTTATCCTTTCTATTGTACTTAGCTAAATCTCCGTGATCCCTTGACATCATTTTACGACGAATTATAGCAGCAACGTGTCTGTCAGTTAATCCATTTAAAGTTTCGTTAGGTTTTGCTTTCTTTTTATTAGCCATGATTATATGTATTCTTATTTATTACACAAATATACGAATAATAATTGAAAGTAAAAAATATTTATGCGTATTTTTTAATGATATATTTTATTAATTCATTTGCGTATAATTGATGTGCTTCAAGCGAAGGATGATCATCATTTATATTTGTAATATCACACAATCTTTGTTTAGTTTCAGTTGCAAAATCAAAAAGACTTTTGTAGCCGAACGGCATAAATTGATTTTTACATAATTTATTACCTAATGTTATTTTATCTATGTTTTCACATGTAAAAATAAAATTAAAGTCGTGTAACGTAAGATAACTTATAAATCCTATTAATTGTCTTTTTATATCCTGTTCATAATACACTGGATTATAAAAACCATCGATCCAACTCTGTTTTTTTAATTCAAGTTTATTTAAATCATTTATAGAATGTAAATTTGGACACAACCATTCATCTATTAAAAATCCGTCTACTAATT
>JACCDG011910014.1_pt1 | contig 13178 bp, 12 predicted proteins | sample 7442471 | NCBI WGS metagenome assembly JACCDG01 (sample SAMN15323444, study PRJNA562643) | freshwater metagenome | isolation source: river surface water | place: USA:Blue River Watershed | collected 2017-08-17 | reverse complement strand
GAAGATGATCATTCTATTCCACCTAATTGGGTTTTCAATTGAGCCGCTTTCAATGTCAATTGCGGGTTTTGAAATTGAGTCTGAATCAATTCATAGACTTCTTTGGCATCATCTTTTCTTTGATATTTCAAATGAAGTTCCGCCAAACGAAGCAGTAAAAATCCTGTCAATTCATTCTCTGGATACAAGCCGACAACCTCTTGAACAGCTTCCACGAATTCAGAATCTTTTTGAAGCAAGTACAAAGATTCGGCTCGTAAAAAGCGAGCTTCCACCATTTTCGATGAAGCTGGAAATTTCACAATCAGTTCTTCAAAAGTAGCGATGGCCACAGGATAATCCTTATCCCTAAACTGACGACGAGCACGATCAAACAAACTTTGTGACGAATCCGTGACCGAAGCCGGAACTCTCAATGTATCGGAAAGGGGAAGTTGAATGGGATTTCGCTTCAAAAACTGACGCGCAGGAAGCTGAGCCGCAATTTCTTGTTGATAATCCTGGAACTGATCTTTCAACATAGCAACCTCCAGATCTCTTTCTTGAAGAGACTCCTTGGTCTTTCGATAACTTGCTAAAATATCATGACGATCACTGAAGTGATCTTGAACTTTCTCGTAGAAAGCGAACCAGCCTAAAGCCAGTACCAAAATATAAACTGCAAAGCCCGACGTTTTCTTCATGTCTATTACATCGGAAGGTCCTGGAAAAACTTAATGACTTTTGTCAAGTTAGGACTTTGGTCGTGTTTTAATTTGAGACAGTCTCTTTTTTTCTTTCTAAAAGCTCGATGGAATGGCCATCTGGATCCAAGACAATCGCTCGTCGACCATCCGGCATTTCCGTAGGATCCAAGAGGACCATGGAATAATGCAATTGCTGAATTCGGCGAATGACTTCTTCCAGGTTGTCCACCTGGAAACACAACTGAAATGCAGGCTGAATACGATGATTCAATTCTGCAACTCCATACAAGGCAAATTCTAAATCTGCAAGATGACCACGATAAACTTCCGTGCCGATACTGACACTTTTCACTTCCAAGGGTATGCCCAAGGTACGATAAAATTCGACCATCTTCTTGAGATCTGAAGTATTGATGATAAGACTTGATAAAACCATCGACATGACTCTATGCCATCCTGATTGCATGTTGAAGTCAAGTCACATAGACCTTTTTTAGGTGGAGGTATTTATGTCAACTCAAACAGCATCCAATTCTCAACGCTATTACCTGAAAGATTACAAAGATCCGGAGTTTCAAATCCTTTCCGTCAGGCTGAAATTTAATATTCAGAAAGAACAGACTTTCGTCTTGAATCAAATGCGAATTCAAAAAGTTTCCCAACAGGCCAAGTCCCTTTTCTTGGATGGCCAGGACCTCCAACTTGTCAAAATCGAATGCAATGGAAAAATCCTTTCCATCAGTGAGTATACAATTTCAGATCATGGACTGACTTTGCATTCTGCACCCGATGGAATTTTTGAACTTGTGATTGAAAACTCCATCCAACCGGAAAAAAATACCGCACTGGAAGGTCTGTATCGAAGTGGCCCCCTGTATTGCACCCAATGCGAGGCCCAAGGATTTCGTCGCATGACCTATTATATGGACCGTCCCGACGTCATGAGCCAATTTCATGTCACAATAGAAGCCGACAAAAAAGAATTTCCTATTTTACTTTCCAATGGAAATAGAATCAGCACGACAGATTTAGGTCACGGACGTCATCAAGCCATCTGGGAAGATCCTTTTAAAAAACCAGCTTACCTGTTTGCTCTTGTGGCAGGTGATCTTGGAGTGATTCGGGATCAATTCCAAACCATGTCTGGACGCAAAATCAATTTAGAAGTTTACGCTCCCCATGGAAAACAAAATCGATGTTGGCATGCGATGGAGTCTTTAAAAAAATCCATGAAGTGGGATGAAGATCATTTTGGACTGGAATATGACTTGAATGATTACATGATTGTCTCCACAGACGACTTCAATATGGGCGCTATGGAAAACAAAGGTCTGAATATTTTCAATTCACGCCTTGTCCTTGCCGATAGTCAAAGCGCCACAGATGATGACTTTTTCCATATTGAATCCGTTGTTGCCCATGAGTATTTTCATAATTGGACAGGCAACCGTGTGACTTTGAAAAACTGGTTTCATCTGAGTTTAAAAGAAGGTTTGACCGTTTTCCGAGATCAAGAATTTTCATCCGACATGAGTTCTCGAGCCATGATCCGCATTGATAATGTCAATGGACTGCGAATGACACAATTTGCAGAAGATGCTGGACCCAATGCTCACCCGATTCGTCCCGACAGCTGCATGAGTGTCGATAACTTTTATACTTCCACCATTTATGAAAAAGGTGCGGAAGTCATTCGCATGCTTCAAACCATGACTGGTCGTCCAGGATTCCGCAAAGGAATGGATCTGTATTTTCAGTTGTATGATGGAAAAGCTGTGACCATTGATGAATTTGCACAAGCCATCGCCGAGCCAAATCAACTGGATCTTTCTCAATTCAAACTTTGGTATTCCCAAGCGGGAACTCCAAGAGTGCAAGTTTTAGAATCCTACGATCAGGCAACAAAAACCTACACCTTAACTTTAAAACAGTCTTGTCCTGCAACTCAAAACCAGCCTGTCAAACAGCCTTTTCATATTCCCTTGGTCTTTGCTTTGCTTGATTCCAAAGGTCAGGAGATGACGATTTCATGTTCAAAAGCTGTGAAAAATACGGAAGGGAAACATCTGCTTCACTTGAAGGAAAAGGAAGAGGTCTTTCTTTTCAACAATGTTCAAGAGGCGCCCTTTCTTTCCATGAATAGAGAATTTTCGGCTCCTATCATTTTGCAGACAGAATCCAGCTTTGAAAAATTATTATTTTTAATGAAGCATGACCATGATTCCTTCAACGCCTGGGAAAGTGCTCAACAGATTTATATTCAGACACTCAATCAATTGATGTTGTCCGTGATGGATAAAAAATCCAATGCGGAATCCATTCTTCAGCCGGTACTGAATGCTATGGAATCCTTTTTCCAAGCAAAATGGGATCCTGATTATTTGGCAAAAATGCTGACCTTACCGGATAAGGAATACTTTGTTCAGCAATTGTCCAGCATGAATGTGCAGGCGATTCACCAAGCCTACCTGATGTTTGAATCAAGTATTGGATCACGCTTTGAAAAAAATCTTTTTGATATTTACAAAAAATATCATGGTCAAAACCTTGAAAGCAAAGACCCCAAAATTTTTGGACAGCGACGTCTCAAAAATAAGGCTTTGCAACTTTTGGCTCAGTCAGGTCAAAAACAATACGAACAATTAAGTCTTCGCCAGTACCAAGAATCCAGCTTGATGACGGATAAAATCGCAGCCCTTTCCATTCTTGTTGATGGAGATCCTTCTCTGTCGGAACCTTGTCTTCAACAATTTTATCAAGAATGGAAAAACGATGCTGTTGTTCTGAATAAATGGTTTGCCATTCAAGCTTTGGCTCAAACTCCGAAAACTTTTGAAAATGTTAAAAAACTTTGGAACCATCCCAGCTTTCAATTCAAAAATCCCAACAATATCTATTCATTGATGGGAAGATTTTCAAAAAATCTGACATCCTTTTTTGGAAGTGGATCTGAAGTCTACATATGGGCTAAAGATCGCATCTTGCAACTGGATCCTCTGAACCCACAGGTGGCTGCGCGCATGGCTGGTTGTTTTAATTTGTGGAGAAAGCTTCCTCAGAAGGAACAAGAAATCATACAAGGGCTTTTGAACGAAATGTTGGAAAAAGATTTATCACCGAATACCCGAGAAATTTTATTCCGCTGTTCTCAGGCAACAAAAACTTCAATCTGAAAATTTTGCAGCCAGGATATCCGTCCCATCGATTGTGATATTGATGGGACGTTTTTCTTTTTGTGACTTTTGCAAACGGCTTGCAATCAGGTCTTTATCTTTTGTTTCTGGTTCGATATTAAAAAGTCCTTTTCTTGTTTGAAACTTGACTTGATAACCATCATTGATAGGACTCACCACCAAAACCACATCCATAATTTCTTCTTTTTGGCTTTCAAAAATCTGGGTATTGATGGAAGATTTTTTTGTCTTGGTCTCTGCCCCATTGACGCGAGAGATGACCAATGGAATCCCGACTAAAGTCAGAATTGTCCATCCAATATTTCTTGCTAAAAATGACTTTTCTTTTTTGATCTCCATAGAAAATATTCTTCGCGAAACTTTATTTTGGGTGAAGAAGTTTCTTTGAATTTCAAAAAAACATGACCAATGACTGGTTCGTGATCAACGGGATGGAATATAAGCTTTAGGATGATTTTCTTGAATCCATTTTATAATGTATGCAGAGGACTCATCACTTAAAGTCAGAATTTCAATACCTATCCCTTGAGGTAAATCACCGTTCACTTCAGGGCGAATCCAACGAATGATTCCAGTCCCCTTCAGCGATGGACCGTTCGTACAGTGCAAATGAAATTGAACAGCATCCTGAATACGAAAATTACCTCTTTCCATGGCGATAAAAAAACCGCCCCTTCCAATGGCAAAAACTTGTTTTTCAATGGCTTGATCAAGACTTACTAATTGCATTTCCAAATTTTTACGTTCAATGGATGCCGGCAATTTTGCCCAACGATTTTTAGGTTCTTCTAAATGCCTTGAAACGGCTTCACGAATAATTTCTAAATTGAAGGGCTTTGTAAAAAAACCTTCCACTCCAAGATCATAGGCTTCAAAGTTAGAAATATCTGCAAATCCTGTGATCATTGAAATCACCGGGTGATCTACATTGAGTTCAAGGACTTCCTTCGCAAGAGTCACACCATCCCCACCGGGCATGCGAATATCGGTGACTACGGCATCAATCCGTTTCGATTTGACGATTTCCAGAGCTTCTTTTCCATTTTTTGCCTCGACAACCTGCGCTCCTTCGAACTCAAATTCGTCCTTTAAAATTTCACGCAAATCAGGTTCATCATCGACAACCAGGATTACTCGGTCTTTGAACATCTGTGTCCTCCGATACAAGTCAAGTATGACAAAGGACAAAATCTTTGGGGAGATTTTTTTTGACTATTTTTCTTGGACCAGATGTTTCGTCTCTTGATCTCTTCGGAAGTCTATGACAGCTTGATTTCCATGAGAGACTTTTTATTTCTAAAGATTGGATCAAGATGAGAATCCTTATTGTTGAAGATCAAAAGAAAATTGCCTCTTATCTTCAAAGTGGTCTAGAAGCATCAGGCTATGCTGTTGATTGGGCCGAAAGTGGACCCACAGCTGAAATTCTCACATCAGATCATGAGTATGATTTAATTTTAATGGATGTTATGTTACCTGGCCAATCCGGTATGGATACCGTTCGACACTTACGACGTGATGGATTTCAAGGCCCTATTCTTATGTTAACAGCCCTTTCGACAACCAAAGATAAAATCCAAGGACTGGATGCTGGTGCTGATGATTATATCACCAAGCCGTTTTCCTTTGATGAACTCCTGGCCCGTGTGCGCGCTCTTTTACGAAGAAGTAGTCCCCATCAACAGCAACTCAATCATCAGTTGCAATTTTTAGATTTAGAAATGGATCTGACTCAACGAAAAGTTCGTCGTCAAGGTCAAGAAATCAATCTGACAACAAAAGAATTCGCATTATTAGAATACTTCATGAGAAATCCTGAACGCCCTTTAACACGCTCTCAGATTTCTGAACATGTTTGGAATATGCAGTTTGATTCCGACAGCAATGTGATTGATGTGTACATCAAGATGCTACGAAAAAAAATGGATGCTCCCTTTGAGAAAAAACTTCTTTGCACTGTTGTCGGAACAGGCTACGCTTTAAAGGACAATTCTTCAGAATTTCCTCGCAAAGCGAAAGATGAATGAGACTACCTATCCGTTGGAAATTAACAGGTTTATTTATTGTTATTTTTGGTGCTTCTATTTTAACAACCAACTTGATTGTCTTTCATCTGAGAAGTACCAACCTTCAGGAAGAATTTGACGATGCTCTGTTCAATTATACCGTGGATGTTTTTAACTCCATCTCTTTGGATGCACAGGGTGATTTGAATGTGAACCCGCTGCAGTTTGATCGAAATAAGATTTATCCCTTCACTCTTGGAACAGCCTTAATTCAAGTCAGAAATGAACATGGAAGCGTCTTAGAACAAATTGGGGACTTTGGAAATTATTCTTTTCCGTACATGGAAGTGTTTCATGAAATTCACCAAGGCAAAGAAGCTTTTTACCAAACCCTGGACAATGTCAAAGACTTGCCTGACCCCGAAGCTGATTCCTACCGATTGGTGAGTATTCCACTGGACACAGGACCTAAGTCACGACTTATTTTACAAGTCGCAGTTCCTCGCACTTTGTTGGAAAATCAACTTCATAGCTACCGTCAGCTTCTTTTAGGAGGCATCCCTTTTATCCTCTTGATTGCTTCCATTTCAGGAATTTTCCTGACAGGAAGAGCGATGAGACCCGTAGCAGATCTGACAATGTTAGCACAAAAAATTTCTCCAACACATCTTTCAGAACGTATTCTTGTTCCAGATGCCCAGGATGAAATTCGTGATCTAGCATTGACCTTCAATCAGATGTTGGATCGAATTCATAAAGCCTTTGAAAGCCAAGAACGCTTCATTGCCGATGCTTCTCATCAACTTATGACTCCCTTGACAACGATGAGATCTGCGATCGAAATTGAAATGATTAAATCACCTGATTCCAAATGGTTGCACTCTCAACTTCAAGAAGTAGATCATCTTGTTCATATTGTGAAAGACATGCTGCTTCTGGCTCGAGCCGATGCGGGAATGACCCCTTTAAATTTGGAACTGGTGGTGGTGAACGAAGTAGTGACGGAATCGATACGCAGATGCCAAGATCTAGCTTATCAAAAAAATATTAAATTAGATCTTCAAATTCTGATGCCTGAGGACCAGCTTGAATTTCCAACAGTCAAGGCAGAGCGAGAGTTGCTGGTTCAAGGCATTCGCAACTTGATTGAAAATGCCATCAAATATTCTTCTGAAAATACCAATGTCAGGATTGAAATTTCTCAAGATTATCATCATATTCAAATCAGAATTAAAGATCAGGGGCCAGGGATCCCACCTCAAGATTTAGAAAAGATCTTTGAACGCTTTAGTCGATCCAGCAATGCCTCCAAAACTCAGGGGTTTGGATTAGGTTTAGCTATCTCTTGGCAGATCGTCAAAATGCATCAAGGACACTTGAGCATTCCTTCCACATCCGAACAGGGCACTTGTTTCGAAATCGAACTTCCGCGCAGCGTTTAAACCGTAAAATCACCAGATGAATTTTTTTTCATCTGGCTTTCATGTGACTTTTAGAACTTTCCTGTAGATTCAAACTATCGACAGACGTCGAAACAATAACCACCTGGAATCTACCAGGTCCATATAAGGAGGATTTATGAAATTGACATCTATCATCGCTACTGTGCTTTTCGCATTCGTTGCTTCTGCTGCTGAACCAACTCCAGCACCTGCTGCTACTACTGCGGCACCTGCTGCTGCTGCTGCGGCACCTGCTGCTGAACAAAAAGCTCCAGCAAAAGAGAAAAAAGAGAAAAAAACTAAGAAAGCAAAAAAATCAGCAGAAGCTCCAAAAGCACCAGAAGCAAAGTAAGCTGACCTAGTAAAAATTCCCATCAAAGGAATCTTTACTCGATTTTCAGGGGGAGTTCATTTAAACGTAAAGAATGAATGAACTTCGCCAAAACATTCGACCGCTGTCATGGATATTGCTTTTTTTCTATATTGTGACAGCGGTTGGTTTTTCCTTCCAACCCAGCCTTTCCCATGCCTTACTGGCTATTTGTACAGACCGTTTGGCTGAGTTTCTTAAAAAGTGGTGCGTCCAAAAATGGATTTATTCCCAGGCTAAAATCCAAATATTTTTTCAACCTCAATCTGAAATTATTGAAAGCACTCGTTCACTTTCAGAGACTGAACGTATTGAGTTTATTCTCGCAGCAAGACACCTTCCTCAAAAATGGGCTATTGCAAGTTTCTTCATATGTTTTGTTAAAGCGATTCCAGCCTATCTGGTTATGATGTTTGTTTGGCCCCACTCTCGCCCTATCGGATTTGATGCGGTTCTGCTTTTGACCATTCTGGCTCTTTGCTATACCTATTTTGCAGGTATGATCTACATTGAAAGCCATCGATTTTTGACTCAACTTCTGGAGCAAGTTCATCAAGAAAGAAATTGGGCCCATGCTTTCAATATCATTAGTCACCAGGAAACTTCTTTTCAAGTTCATCACGTTGAGAAAATCATTGTAGGCAGTATTGTGTGCTTAGGTCTATTACTGCAATCACTTTTACTTTACCCATCTATATCCACCCACTCACATCCAAACATTTCTTCAACATCCATGATCCTTAATAATTTTTTTATCGGCCTTATGACAGCTCTTTTGTATTGGAGATTTCGTTCTGTGGCGAATGAACATATGAAAGATGGTTTTCGAAAAATATTTTCGGCACTTCATCAGCTTCAGAAAAAAACACTCGATCAAGGTATCGCCCTGGATACCACAGATTTTTTAGGCAAGTTTGACTCCATTTTTAATGATATGACTTTGCGACTTCGGCAAACAGAGCAAGAATTAGCGCAGTGGATTGCCAGGGAACATGAAAAAAGTCGCTTTAAGGTTCTTGGCGAAATGTCAGCACTGATTGCCCATGACATGAGAGGACCTCTGAATACTGGACTTTTTTGCGTAGAAAAAATGAAAGAATCACCTATGATTGTCGTTGATAAACCAGACTACCTTGTGCGGTTGGATCGATCTTTAAGACATATCTATCAATTGACAGAAAACTTAAGGGATCGATTAAAAGGCAAAGATCAAAATATCAGTTTTACCCGTTTTTTGGATTGCCATGAAAATGTTCTTTATCTTTTGAAAATCCAATTTTTTGAAAAAGGCTTTGATCGAATTCAGTGGTTCATCGATGGCGATACAAAAATGAATCTACCAGTTCACCCTGTTGATTTGACTCAAATTTTAGATAATTTATATCGCAATAGTGTTCAGAACCTACTAAAGTCTGATACTTTAAATCCAAAAATCATGATTGAGTTAACAAATGATCAAAATCATATAAAAATATCCATCAGTGATAATGGGATGGGTCTTTCGAAGGAACATTTTTATAAAATGACCGATTATCAGGTGTTGGGATCAAATACCTATCAAGGTCTAGGTTTGAAATTAAGCTGTCGATTGGCAGAACAAGTGGGTGGAAAGCTGATGTGGAATCCCAGTTTTTGGGAGCGAGGAACCACCCTACTTTTAGAATTTCCTCGTCCAACGAATATGGGAGTAGAGTATGCAAGGACGCAAACTGATTTGGATTCTTGAAGATGATATGGATGCACAGTTTGTGTATTCAGAAACTTTTTCGGAAATTTACAACGTCAAATTCTTTTCAAATATTTCGGATTTCAAAATCCATTTAGACATTCTTCAAAAATCTACAGACAAAACAAGTTTGCTGCCAGGACTCATGATTGCAGATTTACGTTTACCTGATGGCAGTTTTTTTCAGCTGCTTCAAGATGATCAAATTCGTTCCTCTATGACTTTTCCAATTTTAGTCATTTCTTCCATTGATGATGTTGAAACATTACAAACAAGCTTTGACCATGGGGTGATTGACTACCTCACCAAACCCTTCAATACCCGCGAACTGGTTGTCAAAGTGGAACGATGGCTAAAAAAACATTCCATCCCGCAAGCTTTAAAGTCTTTGGGATTAGAAACTCAGCCAAACAATTTCAGAATTGTTCAAAAAGATGGAAAGTATGTCCAACTGACTCCCAAAGAATTTCATATCTTCAACCTCTTCCTAGAAAACGTGAATTTTTCCTGTTGCAAAAATGATATCATCGAAAAAATTTGGGGCGGCACCTTGGTCGGTCATAAAACCCTGGATGTCCATCTTTCCAATCTTCGAAAAAAAATAGAACCCATATGTCTTGATATCAGCTATCAACCCCCCGAATTCTATCAAGTGACCACCTTACAAAGGTAAGGATTGATTTATACTTAAGTTTAGCCAAGCAGATAGGAAAGCTCGATCACTCTGAAATATCGAGCAGATTTCTTTGGATGATGGATTAACTGCACATATACTTTATAATAGAATTGGATTAAGCACCTTTTTTATCCTGGTGTGCTTGCTTTTTTCCAAATCTAAAAATTTTTGGAAAAAACATTCCTGCTTGTTGCCTATAAATTAAGTATTCATCTCTAAAACCTGTTGCTAAAAATTTTTCTTCTTCCCGAATAGCCGCTACGTAATAGATATATATCAGTGATGCAAAGATACACCAAAGTAATGGATCAAATATAAAAAGAGATACTGTTAAGTAAGTTCCAAGATACATAGAGTAAAAAGGATGTCGAATGTGTCGGTATAAACCTTGTTTAACTAGATGAGAGGGAAGATTCTTCGAGAAAGCAAGAGTGAATCCATTTCCCTTAGTCACAGGACTCATTGTCCAAAAATATAAAAGAACAAAACTAAGAATGATAACCACAGGAATACCCGACCAAGGCAAAATAAATTCAACTTGAGTGAGTCTATAAATAGAATAGGTCCAAAAAAATACCGAAAAAAATCTCAAAGCATGATAGAACTTGCTCTGACTTTCTGTATGCTGACGAAAGACGCCAATCACTGACCAAAAAAATGATAAATACACAAGACTCATGAATACTAATATTAATGTTTTCATAATTTCACCATAAATATCTTTATTTAAAAAATCCACAAACACTTTCTTCATTCTTGACTATAGTCCAGTCAGGACTTTTGAATGAATTACTCAAGAAAACTTAATATATTCTTTAAAATGTCGATGAGAATGTATGAGCTTTATCGGAAGATTTTTTATTTTTCTCATGCCAGATCTTTTGTTGAAAAATACAAGATGGGAATCTCGTTGGCGTGAACAAGAAAAAACTGACTTTCTTACGACATCGCGAATAGCTTACGTACTGGCTGGTCTTGTTTATATTCTACATTATTACACTGTTGACAGATTTGAAGGACTTGCCCCTTCTGATCTCTGGTTTAATTTTCGATTTGGAATGGCATCTATCTCATTACTTGGCCTCATACTGAATTCATTTCCGATGATTAATAACTCATTTCTATTGAAAGTACCTATGCTATTGACTGGAATAATTTTCACTTATTTTCAAAGCTTAGCTATTATTTGGTATCCAAAAATTCCATATTTATACGTATACTTTTTTATTATTGCTTCGGTCCTTTGTTTACGTACAAGCTTAATAAAATCAATTTTAGTCTCTTGTTTGCAACTATATTTGGTTTATGACAATTTAATCTTATCAAAACAAACAACACCTTCCACAATTTTCTCAGGGTTCGTTGTCGCCGTTGTATTATTGGCACTTTTAAAAAGTAAACAATCCTCTGAAATTAACTTTTTCATTGCAAATCAAAAAAACTTTGAAACTCAGAAGAAACTCATCGAAGCACATATAGAATTTAGCGACCAAATTAAAGCATTCCTTCCTTCTGAGATATCAAAAAGATTATCTCATTTCATTCAAGACAAAAGAATGAGTGTCATGCAAGCCGTCGATGAAGCTTTACGCCCAAAGAAAGTACGAATTGCATGTTTATTTACAGATATCCGTGGATTTACTAAAAGCGTTTCTGATTTGGATGGATTTGTCTCGGAAGCGCTTCTTCCAAGCGTTAAACTCAGCACTCAGGCAACTGAACGATTTAAAGGTATACCTCGAAAAATTGGGGACTTAATTTTTGCTTACTTTGATTCTCCAGATCATCGTCAAAATGTTCTTCATGCAGTTAAGTCTGCAGTTGAAATAAGTAACATAAATAAAGAATTAAATGAAAATTTACCAAAACACCTTAGGCTACGAAGATTCATTTTACTTTCATCAGGCGAAGCCATTGTTGGCAATATTAGTGGTTACGAATCTGCGATTGAAATCACAGCTATAGGTAAACCTGTTAACTTTTTAGCCCGTTTAGATGAAGTTACCAAAGTACCAAAAATTCGAGAACTACTCTTAGATGGTGATATTTTAGTGAACAAAGAAATGGCACTGGAACTTCAAAAAGATATTCCTGGACTTGATTTAGAGTGTTTAAGCTTATCAAATTTAAATGTTAAAGTTCGTGATTTTGAGGATACAGAAGAAGTTTATATACTTCCTATTTCTCGTAAGAATTTTAATATTATTTTTCAAGCAGAACTCAAGGATATGCAGAAAAAATACGAAGGAGCAGCATAATGAGCCAACAACGCCCCCATGACAAAGAAGACTACAACCAAATTCACGGTGGAGTCGTTCCTGCAGATATTCGTCATGGTGATCCCATTAGTGCAAAAATTCATTATAAAGATGTTGGTCAAAATCAAGTCATTTCAATGAAAGTATGGAGACTCAGCCCCCTTGGCGTTGAACTTGTGAATGATTCAAATCATTCTTTTGAAAAAGGTGTTCAAGTTGATTTAGATTTAAAAGTTGGATTTCAAACAACTAGCTTCTCTGGTTTAACAGTTGATGAACGAATTGAAGATGGTAATAAACATATTCTTTATATACGTTTAATCACAAAAACAAAATCTCGTGTGGAATCATTTGAACGCAGAAGTTCTCATCGCTGGCTATGCAGTGAAGAATTTTACCCTACTGCAGTTGCAGCAAACCCTACTCTATTTAATGATTTCATATATTTTAAAGTTCGTGATATTTCTTCAGAAGGTTTTAAATTGCAAACCAGCTTAAGAAATAAATTTTTAATTCCTGGCATGCGCTTTTCATGTATCATGACTTTCCCCATGGTCGCAGAACTGAATGTTGATTTCGAAATTAAAAATGTTCGCGTGGAACTTATCAATGGACGAGAAACTTTATCCGTAGGAGCAACATACGATACTGAGGCTCCAAAATTAAAAAAAACAATTGGTCAGTATTTGATGCAATTTAGTAACGTTAATAATTTGGAAGAACTACGTGAAAGTGATTTTGATGTCGTCTCTGTCAGTGATGCTGTGAATTTTTCGTTTGTAAGATCCAAAGACGAGTATCATCAAGTTTTAATACTTCG
>JACCDG011597103.1_pt1 | contig 13178 bp, 18 predicted proteins | sample 7442471 | NCBI WGS metagenome assembly JACCDG01 (sample SAMN15323444, study PRJNA562643) | freshwater metagenome | isolation source: river surface water | place: USA:Blue River Watershed | collected 2017-08-17 | reverse complement strand
TCAAAGAAGCGTCCGATCTGGTTCGGGGTGATCTTGCCCATAGAGGGGTTGAAGCCGCCGCCCTTGCCCAATCGGGTCGTAGGCTCCAAGCCTGCGCTCTTCACCTGTTTGCGGAACTCTGCTGCAAGAGCATTCATAAGAATGACATCAGGATCGGTTCCATCGCCCCATGAGGAGCCGTGCACCAGCCAAGCCAGATCGCTGGTCACCAGAGACTCCATGCGTGAGAGAGCCATGTCGCCGCTGTGCCAGTCCCTTGCCACTTCCTGCACAAAGGCAAGAAACCGCTTCTGTGACTTGTAGGCGTAGTCGGTCCCGCCCTTGCCATCGTAGCCCTGCAAACGAGCGTGCTTCTGTGCCATTGTCTCAGGCTTGCCTACTGTGGCTTCGCCTAACCCTTGCTGCAATTCCTTGTAATTCTTCATCTGGTTCTTTCCTTTTTGTGTTTGTTCCTCTAGTGCCTCATAGGGATCGGCATAACTGTCCAGCCACCGATCCATTGCTTCCTCTGCACTCCATCCGCCCTGCTTGGAATCCCATACAGGGTCTTCGGTGGGATGGGTGCGCTTGCCGTTCCGGTCGCACTTCCATATGGCTGCTTTCGTCCAATTAGGATTCTCCTCTCCTTGTCCCTGTGACTTCGGTTCTGCGGTAAAGCAGAAGTAGCGGTTGCCCCATTGGATCAGAGTCCAGTTCTTTGGAAAACTCGCAGGACTCTTGACGATCTTCCACCACGGCTTCTGTGCGGCTTCGCCTAGTGGCGCACCATCGGGTACGCAATTGGGAACCATGCGATCACCCTTCTTCTTCATGCCTTCTTGCCTGTAGCCTGTCCAGCAGGCTTCTCCCAGTGCCTTTATGTCTTTGTAGTGTTTCATTGGTGCTCCATTACATTCCAAAGGAGTCGTGCCACAGTTCTGTGGCTCCCCATTTGTAGTCGCCTTTTTCTGCTTTTTTCCGTGCTGTTTCCAATTTCTTCGTGTCCGCTGCTATCTTCTTCTTCAAGTATTCAATCTCGTCTTTGTTGTACTGTATGTGCTGCCGCATTCGGGCGTCTGCCTGTAGGTACTGTGCCTTCCACTTGTCCTGGTCAGCATTTGCCTTTGTGGGTGCAATGCGGTGGTCGCCTTGCACGGGTCGGGGATTCTGGTCTGGAAAGGTGTTAGGATTGGGGATGCCTTTAGCCTCGCTTAACTCTTTGGCGGATTGGTTTAGATTCAGTATGTCCTTGTAGTGTTTCATTCGTTTTTTCCTTCTAAATTTGCCATCTTATCTAGGGTTTTTTTGATCTCCTCCGCAGTGGAGAGTCCCTTGTGCTTGCTCACCATGCGGGCAACATCCCGAAGCAGGTATTTGAACGGTTCCTGTGATTTTTTCTTTTTGAAGTTCTCTTTGATTTGGGCAATGGTTGACCGCATACCCTCCACCATTTGTGCATATTCCAAGTATGCCGCAGGAAACCACCATGTTGCGCCCTTTGCCCCGCCGATTCGTGCCACCTCGTACTCCTTTACTCCTCCCAAGTAATTCGCAGAAATCTTGTTTGACAGGTCAGGGTTGAAAATGCAGTCCGAGTCAGGGCTTATCTCTATCACCACTACAACCTCGGTGAACAGCCGCTGCCCTTCCTGTGACATCTCCCCTAACTCGTAGTACAGGTCGTCCCATGTCTTCGTGGCGAAATCCTCTGCACGATCTATGGTTTTCAACTTCTTGCCACCCTCCATTGCCACCATCTCAAGCCTGAACTTGTCCAGTTGCTTTGCCAACTTGCCCATCCGCTTGTTCATGGTTGCTACGGCATTCTTGATCTCTTTCATTGCCTCTACCCCTTCGGAGGGATAAGCCAACCCTGCTCGGGTGGCAAAGCCAAAGGCAACCCCAGGCTCGGTTGTCCAACTCTCCACGGAGTGCTTGGGGGTGTACAGTTGATCGTAGCCTATCAGGTCGATTCCCTGTATGGTTTTGCGCTTTGTTATGTTTGACAGGTTGATTCCTAGTTTTTTCTGATTCTCGAAATACACCTTTAAGCCACGGTACAGGCTTGTGGTGGGAGGAGGCTGTAGCACGGGGTAGTGGGTCTTGCAGTCCATGCACTTGGTGTAGGCTTTCTTTATTCTTGGATTAACGGTGTTCTGCCCTACAAACTCCACGATGTTCTCTAGAATTTCCTGTTCATCCTCGGTGTTCGGCTCAATGCCTTTTTTGTTTTTGTCCTTTGAACCAATCTCACCAAACACGATATTCTCGAAAATCTTGGTGCATGATGCCTTTGTTAGAGCCATAGTTTACCTCTCCTTTGGGGTGTGCAGCGACTATTCCGTATTTAGGGGGTATTTAAAAGGCTAAAAAAAGGGGGGTATTCGCTGGATGGCGGGGGGAGTGAGGGAATTAGGCGGTATTGCCGTTGAATTCAATGCCTGCAACGGTCTTTCGGAAAGCAACGGCTCGGCGTTGGGCTTCGTCGGGTGGCGGGGGCTTTGGGGGAACAAAGGGAAAACCCATCCGTCCCAGGGCAGGAGGCATACGGACTCGGGGCTTCTGCTGCCCCCATCCGCCCCATACGGGAGGCGGGGAGGGGATATTCATATCTTTAGGTTGGGGATTTGCTTGGGCGGCGTTCAGATGCGCCTTGCGGAGTTCCTCCAGGCGTCTCCACTCTTCCCACTGGTTTTCACTGTGCGCCATACTTGGTTCCTCTCATGTCTAAGGCTCGGTCAATGTTGTTCCGCACCGTGGGGTTGTACTTCCCCAATTTGGAGCGCATATTTTCCATCCGCTCCCGAAAAGCCTTTGGGGGCTGCTTTGTGGCGTCCACCCCCATTGTGGGTGCAGAATCCCAACCACGGGCAACAGTTCCTGCGGTTCCGCACTGGGGGCAGGCTTGGGCGAGGGGCAGGTCACGGTTCCCAATGGTTTGGATATCTTCCCATTTGTGATTGCACCCTGTACACTTGTATTCATAATTTGGCATTTAGGTATCCTCCAGACTATCTATACGCCTAAAAACCAGCTGGATTTACTTCTTTTTAGAATAAAAGTGGTTTAAAACCTGCAAAAAGCCTGTAAAAATGATTATTTTTGTAATTCCACTGTTTCGAGGCTCTCGTGACGACGGTACGGCTTCGAGATGGCTGCCCAGTGGCATATCGTAGAATTAGCGTCGAAGTGGTAGGACTCCACAAAAACACCAGAAACCCCCCATTCTTACCATTTCTGGCGTTTCAGGCGCAGGCACGCCAGAGTGCTCTCCGGGTCGATTCTTACAAATACTGGGTTTCTGGAGACTTTAGCAGAATTGTACATTTTCTCCAAAATGGGTGATTTTGGAGAATTCCTAGATTTTCGCTGGAGCGTGCAGGTAGGCTGGTCGATGAATATGGTAGAAGAGAAGGCTTTTCCCTAACAGAACCCTAACCCAGAGTCCGATAATACGGGCAGCCCCCCCTCTGGGGCCTATAAACCCTTACTGGACAAGAATTTACGATTTTTTCGGCTTCCGCTTGCCCTTCCTGCCGTTTCTGGTATACTTTTGGGGCAGGGATTCCGTGCCTATGCGGGGGCCACGGTATCTGTAAACCAAACCCGCACCATTCACACAAACACACACGCACCAAAACCTATGAATACCATGACTACTACCGCAAAGAACAATCCGAAGACTGCCCAGTTCAACACCATTCGTGAGGCTCTTGCCCGTCTGCTTGCAAAGGAAAACATCACGGTCATCCAGGATCCGAAGGCTCCCTCGGCGTACTTCGACCTTAAGAACCGTACCCTTGCGCTTCCCGTGTGGAAGGGCATGACGGACTCGCAGTACGATATGCTCATCGGTCACGAAACGGGTCACGCCCTGTTCACGCCGAATGGAAACGGCGGTTGGGTTGACACTGCAAAGGCGATTGCTGCCGATGCAGGTTTCGGTGGCGATCAGGAAGCCATCCGTGCTGCCACTGGCATCATCAACATTGTCGAGGATGCCCGTATCGAACGGCTTGTGAAGGAAATGTACCCTGGTCTTCGCCGTGACTTCGCCCAGGCGTACACGGAGTTCCACCAGAACGACACCTTCGGGCTGAAGGGTCGCAACCCGAACACGCTCGGACTTGCCGACCGCCTCAACCTCCACTTCAAGATCGGCTTTGTCCAGCCGATTCGTTTCACGGCGCAGGAGTCGGTGTTCGTGCAGCGCATCGACGCTGCCCGCACTTGGGAAGAGGTTGTCCAGATCGCCCGTGATCTTTTCGACTACCAGTCGAATCCCCAGCCCCAGCCGAACGATCCGCAGAACGGCGAGGACGGCGACCAGGTTGGCGAGGATCAGGGTGAGTCGCAGGGCGAAGGCTCGGACGGCAAGGGCGAGGGCAACCCCGAAGGCTCGAATGGCAAGGGCAACGGGGAAGACCAGGGCGAGGGCGACCAGGGTGAGGGCGATGCCGATGGCAACGGCAACTCGACCGATGCCGATGGCGATTCTTCGGATTCCGAGGATGGCAAGGGCAAGCAGGGCAAGCAGGGTCGCACCGATGGTGATGACCAGGTTGGTACGGCTACCCGCACCAACCGCAATAGCCGTGGCAACAACCACGATCCTGTGAAGCCTGGTGTTCCCGAGACTGCGGATGCGCTTGACCGTGCATCGGCTGATGCAAGTGATAAGACCGCAAAGGGTCGCAACTACATCACTTTGGAGCAGAATTTCAAGGCTGCCGATCATATCATCGGCTACCGCCAGTTCATCGACGCTCACCGTGAGTGGGAGTCGAAGCCCATGAGCAAGGGTGGAAAGGAGTTGGTCAAGCGGGCTGACCAGAAGATCGCTGAGATGGTTGCGGACACGAAGGGTTCGATCACGGCGTTTGCCCGTGAGTTTGAGATGCGTAAGACTGCGGACGAACACCGTCGCACGGTCGAGTCCAAGTCGGGTCGCCTCGACATGGATCAGGCGTGGAAGTACCGCATCTCGGACAACCTGTTCAAGACCGCCACCACCATGCGTGACGGCAAGAACCACGGCTTCGTGCTGTTCATTGACTGGTCGGGTTCGATGGGCAGCAATATGGAGCAGACGCTTCGCCAGTTGTTCATGCTGTTCCAGTTCTGCAAGAAGGTCGGCGTTCCGTTCGATGTCTATGCGTTCGGCTTCGGCATCAATTCCAAGAACGGTGGCTACGAAAAGAAGGATCAGTGGTTTGACTCTACTTGCCCCGTGTACAACACGAAGGGCAAGCAGAATGTCGTGGCTCCGAACACCATGCTGCTCCATGTGCTTTCGAGCCGCATGACCCAGGCGGAACTCAAGGATGCGTTCCGCTACTGCATGATCGACGGCTGTGCGTTCTACGATTGGAACAGCCCTGCGCCCACTGCGCTCGGTGGTTCCACTCCGCTTGACAACACGATTCTGCTTGCATCGCAGATTGTGGCTGACTTCAAGGAGAAGTCGAAGGTGCAGATTGTGAACACCGTCATCCTCACGGACGGCGATGCCACGGATCATGCCATCGAATACTCTGTCACGAAGTCCAACGGTTGGAATGCAATCAATGTGTTCCGTGACAACTTCCGTGAGTACCCGCTCAATGGTGGTTCGGGTACGCAGGTTCTCCTGCGTTGGCTGAACGACAAGGTTGGTGGCAACATCATCGGTGTGTTCGTTGCATCGAACTTCCGCTATGCCACGCACTACCTCGGCACGGATGCCGCAACGGTCGATGCTGCACAGAAGCAGTTTAAGAAGGAGGGTTGGTGCAGCACGAAGTCCGCAGGATTCACGGAGTATTTCATCCTGTCGGGTACGGTGCGTGACACCGATGAGGCGATGGAGAAGTTCGGTGCAGCGGACGCTAGTGGCAAGACCGCTACCGCTCTCCGCAACGAGTTCATCAAGGCGGTCAAGGCGACGAATGCCAACCGTGGCATGATCCAGCGGTTCGTCACCCTGATCGCCTAACTAGAGGGGTGGAATGGAAAGGAGGTCTGTATGCCAAAGTCAGGTCAAGCACTGCTCGAAAACGCACGGGTACAGGCTTTCCTCGCAACCGTGCGTTCGCAGTGTCGCAAGTGCAATGTACAGTTCGTGCTTGCGGATGCCCATGAGGTAGGTGGGCGTGGTAAGAACAGCCTTTGGGGTTTCTTCCAAGAACCCACTGTTCGTACTGGAGATCACCGCAATCGGCAGAGTGCAGGGATGCTGAAGATTGCAACACGGGATATCCCTGTGAGCGAGTGGATTGTTACACTTGCCCATGAGTACGCACACTTCCTACAGTGGTTTCGTGACGATCCCATATACGAGTCGGACTCGTACTTGGAATTGGAGATCGCCACGGAGCGTGAGGCATTCCAGATCCTGAAACGGTTTGGAATACCAATCAACTACGAGGCAGCAAAGCGTAAGTCAAAGAAGTACATCACGAAGGTTCGCAAAGAAGAAAAGGAAGAATCACAATGAAGACCATTCGCCGTAACATCGACATCGCCATCATCATCACCGTTCTGTTTGTCTGTGGCATCATCGCCTCTCTTGCCGCTGCGGTTCCCCCGCCCTCTGACTTCAACACCGACCGCATCCTGGATGCGATTCGTCAGGTCGAGACTGGTGGGTGCAAGAATCCCAGTGAGGCGGTTGGCGATGGTGGAAAGGCGATTGGCCCTTTCCAAATTCACCAGTCGTACTGGGCGGATGCGGTCGAGCATGACCCGAGCATCGGTGGCGTATATGCCGATTGCAAGAACGAAGCCTATGCTCGTCAGATCGTGATTGCGTACCTTTCACGGTACTGCAAGTCTTGGTCGGATGAGAATGTCGCTCGTATCCACAATGGTGGCCCGAGCGGTGGCAAGCGCAAGGCTACGGTGAAGTATTGGCAGAAGGTGCAAAAGCACCTCGACTAAAAGCCGCCAGGGGCGGGCGTTATTATCGGACGCTAGTTGTAAGTCCATAGCGTACAAGGGTTTGCGTGGGACTTGACAAAATTACAGGAATCTGGGATACTTTGGATATGGGCTACTACTCTCGCCGCCGTCGTTCGTCAACCGTTTTCCACGCCGCTCACAATGCTGTTGCTGCTCGGGCTTCGTTCGATCCCTCGCTCAAGCCTGATTCCACGCTGATCGCTGCTCGACAGGCGAATCGTCCGAACTACAAGGCGTTGGCTTCGATCCCTGCCGATTGGGATTACATTGTTCTGGATGTTCCGTTCGGCAAGCGTGGATCGACGGAGGTTCGCCAGTGGGCGAAGACCATCGGCGCACGGTGGAACACCTCGCACAAGGAATGGCGCATCACTGCGTCCCGTGTGTGCAGCGACCGCCTTGCGATCATCAATTCGCTGCGCCTGTATCTCAACCACACGACGAAGGCGGCTCCGATCTTCCTTGCCCGTATCGGCTCTCCGTCGTGCCGTGTCATCCTCCAGGTTCCGTTCGAGGAAAAGGATACGGCGAAGGGTGACGGCGCACGGTGGGATATCATCACCCGCAAGTGGTACTTCACGATGGAGGGCAACCTCGGCTCGGCTTCGTTCTCGCAGACGATTGCAAAGTACGAGGCGAAGGGTTGGGTTGATATTGTGGCAACCGAAACCTTCAATGCCCCGCACCTCGGCATGACCACTACCGCTGCGCTTTCTTCCATGCGTGAGCCGAACGAGCAGACCGCTGCATCAAAGGCGTTCTCGCTCGGTGCGACCGCTCCCTCATACGCTGGGAAGAATCCCACGGCGGGTGGAACCCGTGTTGTTCCTGCATCGGGTGCAGAGCGCACTTGGTTCTCGGCAGTTCTGAACCATGCGAACAATGGCACGGAAGTGGGCGACCAGTGGCTTCTCCGCAAGGTGAATGCCAATGGCTCGGAGGGATGGATTCGCATTCACCGCATTGACGGTTGCCCTGTTCTCTGCCTTTCTACCCGTACCGTGCACGGTACTTGGCTTCCGAACTACGGCGATGCCGATGCGGTTCGTGCCAGTTGGACGGATGCGGTGCAGAACCTCGGCTTCACCGTGTACGCTCACCAGCGCAACACGGGATCGCAGATGGCTGTGCTTGTCGCCACGGGCAAGTGGAATCCTTCCAATACGCTTGACGAGATCAGTGCTGCCCGTGATACGATCAATGATCGGATCATGGGTCGCCGTCAAACGCTTCCGTGATCGTTGACAAATGGGGGCGGGTGCGTCCGATAATAACACCCGCCCCTGGCGACCCGTGCAAGAATTTTCGTAAGTCTTTGTCCTAAAGGTACTTACAACGCTTGCACGGATTGGATTCTCTGGTATACTTTAGGAGTCGGGGAGAGTCTGCCCCCGTTCGGTTTCTGTTAGGTTCGTCTGTTCTACACTCTCGCATCTGATTCTTTGAAAGGGATCACACTATGGCAAAGACTGCCGCCAATCGTTCGTTCGCTCTCGCAAACCTCACCCGCAAGCAGAAGGCGTTTGTCGCTGCGCTTGTGAAGGCGGGCATCACCCAGTCGCCCGTGAGCCGTCAGGCTCTCCTGTCCGTGTCCGATGACCTGGGCATGGCGTATCCTCCCGCTTGGATCGCACAGGATCAGGCCCGCCGTGCGGGTCGTGGCGAGTACCTTGTCCCCGAGGTCACGGAGATTGCGAAGGGCAATGCCCCGTCCGCTCCTGCCACGGTGGTTGCGGCTGTTGCCGAGGCGAAGGTCACTCCCGTGATCGGCAGTGACTCCATTGCCGCCACGCTTCTCGCTGCCACGGGTGGCGACCGTGCCGACCTCATCCCGACCCGTGTTGATGAGTATGTGCCGTTCGGCAACTTCAAGGATCTGGAGTGCATCATTAAGGCAGCGATGCCGAAGACGAATGTCTGGATCTCTGGCTTGTCGGGCAACGGCAAGACCATGATGGTCGAGCAGGTGTGTGCGAAGTTGAAGCGTGAGTGCATCCGTGTCCAGATCACGAACCTCACCGATGAGGACGATCTCATCGGTGGCTTCCGCCTCATCGACGGCAACACCGTTTGGCAGGACGGCCCTGTGATCCTCGCCCTTCAGCGTGGTGCAGTGCTGCTGCTTGACGAGATCGACTACGGTACGAGCAAGTTGTCGTGCCTCCAGTCGGTGCTTGAGGGCAACGGCGTGTTCGTCAAGCAGACGAATCGCAAGGTTGTTCCTGCAAAGGGCTTCCTTGTCATTGCCACTGCGAATACGAAGGGTCAGGGCGATGATACGGGCAAGTTCATCGGTACGAACGGCATGAACGAAGCGTTCCTTGAGCGTTTCGGCGTGACGATGTGGCAGCCCTACGCTCCTGGTGCGACCGAGAAGAAGATTCTCGAAAAGAAGATGGCGGCTCTGGGCATCACGCCCGATGCGGCTTTCGTCGCCAACCTTGTGCAGTGGGCGGATACCACCCGTGCCACCTATGAGGCGGGTGGGCGTGACTCGCTCATCTCGACCCGTCGTCTGGTGAATGTCGTGGAGTTGTTCGCCATCTTCGGTGAGCGTGAGAAGGCGATCAAGTACGCCATTGAGCGTTTCGACCGTGAGACGAAGGAAGCGTTCTGGCAGTTGTACACGAAGATCGACGCCGAGGCGGTGATGGCTGCCGATCCGAAGGCTGCTGCCCAGGCTGCCGCTGCTGCTGGCACTGCGTCCTCGAAGTCCAATGACCCGAACGCTTGCCCGTTCTGATCGGTGTGTGTGAGAGTGTGTGCAGACAGGGCTTGCATGGGGAAACCCATGCAAACCTTTTCGGTGGGGTGCGTATACCGTAGAAGAACGCATTTGTGTTGATGATCTAAATGGAAAGATGCCCCTGTTGTGGGGCAATGCAGGTTCGACTCCTGCTCGACACTTACCTTCGGTGGCAGACAAGCAATGCACCCGCCTCTTAAGCGGGATAATGTGGGGGCAGTACCCACCCGAAGGATTGTGACTGTAGCACAATTGGTAGTGCAGGAGATTGTGATTCTCCCTGTTGCGGGTTCAAGTCCCGTCAGTCACCTTGCCTGATAGTGTAACGGTAGCACAAAAGGCTCTGAACCTTTTGGTCTTGGTTCGAATCCAAGTCAGGCAGTTTATGAGTACGAAAACCAAAACCCGACTTCCGAAGGGTCTTCCGCAAGGTCTTGCATGGGAGATCGCCCGTGTGCGCAAGGCTGGCAACGATGCATGGGTCATCACGAAATCGGACATTGTTCCGAATGGCAGTGTTGGCAAATCCCGTGTGCAGTTGTGGATTCTGCTCTTCAAGTTGTCGCATCACCGCAAGGTGTACGGCAAGCAGTGGGAGCAGTGGACACACAAGTACGAGACTGCTCCCCGTGCGGCGGTCTGCACTACGGAGTGGGAGTGGAATCAGGACTATGCCCACGGGCAGTGGGAGAAACTGATTGCAAAGGGATGGGAGCGCATTGTATGACGACGCACGAAACTGAACACGCTTTCATCGTACAGCAGATGCTCCTCCATCCGCTGCCCCAAGAACTGAACATCGTGCTAGACAAGGCGGCTCGGCACTACCCTATGGTTTCGATCCTGCAATCCTGCTTCGTGACAGAGATCGACGGTGGATGGAAAGCCGAACTCTCGTACATCGTGTACATTCCACTGCTCGGGAGCAACACCTGTATCATCCAATGCTTTCACAATAGTGTGAATCTACAGGATGATGGGATTGCAGTCCAAGAGAATTCTTTCAAGCATGATCCGCTTGAAATCTCGCTTCCGAAGGCTCGGGAGGAATGGGATGCTTGTGTGCGTGACGGCTGGCGCACTTATCTGAAGAATGCAGTCGTAAGTTGAGAAACCCCAAACAGGAGAAATGCAAATGAACGATTTTGATGATTTCGACACGCAGATTCAGTCCGATGAACTCATCCCGTGGGACTACAGCGAGGACGATGACTCCCGTGGTCTTACTGCGGACGAGCGTGACGAGCGAGGGCTGCATGACCGTTGGCGTGACGAGTGCTTCAGCGATTCCGATGATTCGGATGATGACGAACTCTGCGCCGTGTTTGGTGCAGACGATCCCGACAACTACTTGGGATGCGACACCGACGCAGAAGACACCGATGATGACGAAAATTGGTGAGCCGCCAGGGGCGGGCGTTATTATCGGACGCTCTTCCTAACTCCATCCTGTACAACCACTTACACGCAAACTTTTCGAGGAAAAACACAATGGGTCTTGACACTTACGCATATCACAAGACTGCCGAGGGCAAGTCCGAGATGATGCCTGACCACCTGTTCACGGGAGTGGATTCCCTGTGCGGTGGGCTGTTCTCTGGTGGCGGGTCTTCGTTCCGTGGCAAGGTGTACGCAGGCTTTCTCCACAATTCCATTGGATTGGATCTTTACCAGGAGGAAAACCACAATATCCAGGGGGTTGCCGACCGTTTGGAGAATTGGTGCAATTCCAATCCTGATCTGGAGTTTTCTGACATTTCCCGAGCCGAGATCCTGGCACTGGCTGCCTGGTTCCGTGTGGTGGAACAGAATGGAGGATTTGTGGTGGGTTGGTGGTAAAACACCAATTGCAACCAAACCCATTCTTACCAAATGCTAAATGGTAGGAATGGGAAAAAGAAAGAACAGTAAAATTCTCCCCTGCTTCTTGACAGACACCCTATCGTACAGTATACTTTAGGGGTACAAGTGAGGCAAAGCACAGGACTGCGTGTGTGCAATAAGCCTCAAATCACAAGAACCGCAGTCACCCTAGAAAGGTTAGGATAAGCGCATGATGAAGGTTAATTCGAAGTCGGATCTCCAGGTTGCCAAGCGTGTTGCCCGTAAGACTGGTTCGCCCGTGATCTACAAGGCGAAGGGCAAGCGTGGCACGGGTCGCATCGTTCCGTTTGCGGACGGTCGTGTGGTCGTGTTCTCGACGCAGGGCTAATCCCCTCTAGGCTGTACGGGGAGGGGGACGGATGATGCCCCCTCCCCTCACCTTGTCTCTGTTTCTCTCTTTTCAGCACCAAAGTAAAGGAAAAAATCAACATGGCTCGTACCCGCAAGAACACTGTCTCTCCCGCCTCCATTTCGCTTGACTGGACTGCGATTGAGGCTGATCTCAATGCAGGACGCAAGGTTTCGCTTTCGATCCTGGCGAAGACCCATCAGGTTTTCCCCATTGATCTCCGCAAGATTTTCCAGTCCCGCTACGGCGACCGCATTATCTTTAAGCGTGGTCGCACGGGTGGCATCTACTGGAAGTCGCTGAATGCTTCAGTCGGCATTCCTGCAAATGCTGCCACTAATGGTGGAACGGTGAAGGTCACGAACCTCTCCTCTGCGCCCCAGACGCAGACCGCCTAATCGTTAGGGATAGGCGGCGGTTTCTCTCTCCGCAGGGTTGCACCAGTTCTCATGCCCTTGCGTACCTATAGAATGCTTTGGTTTCCCCCCCAATGAACGGCGTGGAACGATGAGCAGGAACCGCCGCCGCCCCTAGAACGACGATATCAAACAGTGTAGAAGATGGTGGCCCCCCGTGTTACCTTTTGCGGCATGACATCGGGGGGCCAAACGCCCCAAAATAGGTTCAAAGGTAAGAATGATCCCCGTCAACCCCCCTCCCCCACCTGATCGGGATTCCCAATCTCTCACAGGACTCTCTGACGGGTGGCTTATCGCCCTCATCATTGGGTTCTTCTGCATTTTCCCTCCACTCTCCATTCTTCTCATCATTCTTTGGATTATTGATGAGATCAGGAAGAACCGCCCATGATTGCTCTTCTTGCCCAAAATGCCCATGTATCAGACTACTATGAATGGAGCGGAGGATCTGGTAGTAGTTACGGTAGTGGTAGTGGTGTTTCCCATCCAGTCTTTTGGGTTATCTGCCTTTTCGCTGCTGTCTCCATTGTTGTGTTTCTTTCAGAAATAGTGAGAGATACAAAGAAAAGATGGATTGCATTCAGGAATAGAAAAACAACCACTTCAATCAAAGAAATAAGAGAAGAGAACAGAGAAGAATTTAACCCACTGATATTTCTTTTGGGTTCTGCTCTCACGGGGGGTCTGTGCTACTTTACTGGTTTTGGCTTCTGTGGTACAGTATGCCTTATACCAGTTTTCATGTGCCTTTCCGCCTACGGAATGTTTCTAGTTCTTCCACCACTCATTTGTTTTGTTTGGAACACAAACTTTCTTCGCCGCTGACTCCCATGACCCCAAAGAAGCCCATTAACCCCTTTGC
>JACCDG011578358.1_pt1 | contig 13178 bp, 12 predicted proteins | sample 7442471 | NCBI WGS metagenome assembly JACCDG01 (sample SAMN15323444, study PRJNA562643) | freshwater metagenome | isolation source: river surface water | place: USA:Blue River Watershed | collected 2017-08-17 | reverse complement strand
TGCTTCATGTGCTGGCCCATTGGCGCAGGAGGTTGTGATAGACGCCGGTCAGGGCGATGGTTTCATCGGTTTCACCCAGTTGGGCGCGCAATTTCAGCAGGTTCATGTCCAGATCGAACAGGAGTCGGCGCTGCTCGTCGCTGCGCACCATGCTCTCGATCCAGAAAAATGATGCCAGCCGCACGCCGCGCGTGACCGGGGTGACTTCGTGCACGCTGGTGCCGGGGTAGAGCACCGCATCGCCGGCGGCCAGTTTGATGCTGCGGCTGCCAAAGGTGTCCTGCACGCACAGCTCGCCGCCGTCGTAGTCCTGCGGGTCACTCAGGAAGACGGTGCAGGAGATGTCGCTGCGCACCCATTCGCCGGTCCCGGTCGAGTGCATCACCGCGCCATCCACATGCGCTCCGAAGGCATTGGTTTGCCCGCCATAGCGGTTGAAGAGCGGGTTGTAAATGCGCCGCGGCAAGGCCGCTGATAAAAACAGGGGCTCGCGTTGCAGGGCTTGTCGCACCAGCGCCTGCAGCTGGCCCGAGGCCCCGCTGTCCTGGGCCAGCTGCTGGTTTCTTTTGCGGGTCCGTGCCTGGCTGCCGGCACTGACGCGGCCGTCCAGCCAGGGGGCGTCGTCGCCCAGCAGCTGCCGCGCCTGTGTAACTTCTTCGGGCTGTAGCAGTTGTTTCAGTTGCAGCAGCATGGGTTCTCTCGGAACAGTTTCAGAACAGGGTTTTCAGGCTCAGCTCGATGCGGCGCGGCGCACCGGGCATGTAAAAGCCGCGGTACAGGCTGTCGGCGTAGAGCTTGTCGGTCAGGTTGGTGAGGTTGAGCTTGAGCAAGGTGGTGTCGCTCATCACGTACTCCGCCATCGCATCCAGCGTTGTGAAGGCCGGTGCCAGCACATGGCGCGCGCCTTCGGGGTTTTGCGCGCTGCGGTGGTTCAGACCGGCACCGATGCGCCACTGCGGGTGCAGTCGGTAGGTGGTCCAGAGGCTGGCGCTGTGTTTGGGCGTCAGGGCCGAGCGATCGCCCTGCACCTGGGCGCCCGTGCCATTGGCGGCCAGGGTCTGGTTGCTGGCGTCGATGCGGGCATCCGGAATCCAGGTGTGGTTGTAGAAGACTTCCCAGGCCGATGTGATGCGGCCTGCGAAGTTGAACTCCATGCCGTTGGCGTGGCGTTTGCCGGACAGCAGCATCTGGCTGGCCGCGCTGTCGGGGTCGGTGTTGCGCTCGTTGTATTTCTCGGAGTGGAACAGGGCGATGCCCAGCAGAGACTTACCTTCGAAGAGTTCGAACTTGCTCCCGATCTCGAAGTTGCGGCTCTTTTCGGGTGCGGTTTTGGCCGCCTTGGCGTTGCAGGTGTTGATGTTGTTACCGGTGCAGTCGCTGGCGCTGAAGCCGCCCAGCGCGTACTGGTAAGTGTCGCCCGAGGTGTTGTAGGACGTGCCGTACGAGGTGTAGAACGAGCTGCCCGCCTGTGGCTGCCAGATGGCGCCAATGCGCGGGCTCCACAGGGTGCCGCTCTTGTCGAGCGAAGCCACGCTGGGCGTGACAGTGTTGTAGGAGGCCGAGAAACGGTCCATCCGCACGCCACCGACCAGCTTGACCTCGGGCGTGAGGCTTATCGTGTCCTGCGCATACAGGCCGAAGTTGCGGGCGCGGAAGTCGTTGAGGACGATCTGGCGCGTGTCGGCGATCACCTGGCCGTCGTTGGGCGTGCCGATGGTGGTGCCCAGCGCCGCATAGCTCAGACCGGCGGTGGCGTTGTTGTTGCGCAAGGCTTTTTCGTCGCTGTAGTCCACACCGGCGATCAGCTTGTGTCTGTAGCCCAGGGCCTGAAAGGCGGTGCTGTAGTCGCTTTGGATCTGGGTCAGATCGCTTTCGGCACGGCGCGCCTTGGCCGCGCGGGTCAGCGGGGTGCTGTCGCTGAGCTGGGAGAGGGTGAACGTGCCACCCAAGCGAATCGCGCTGGCCAGCAGGTCGCGCTCGTAGCGGCCATGGCGCACGGTGGTCTGGAGTTCGGTATCGGGGTCAAAACGGTGCTTGTGGCTGAAGGTTCCGTAACTGCTCTCGGTGCGCAGGTAATCGCTGGCCAGGCCGTAGTAATTTTTGGCGGGCAGGGTGGGCACGAGGGTGCCACTGGAGCCCGGGGCGTTGGTGATGGCGCTGCCGGTGTTGATCAGCCAGGGGTGGTTGTAGAGCGGGCGGCCATTTATTTCTAGATGGTAGAGCCCCACCGCGTATTCATTGCGCTCACCGATGCCCCAGCGGTAGGTGCCTGCGACGCCTTTCTTGTCCACTTTGGCGCCCCAGTTGTCGGCCTGGTGGTCCATGACGTTCAGCCGCACCGCCGCGCTTTCGCCGGTTTGTTTGTTGAAGTCGCCGGTGATGCGGCGCATGTTGCCACTGCCGGCCGTGACGTTGACTTCGCTCTGGTCCATCAGGAAGGGTTGCTTGTTGACCTGATTGACCACGCCGCCGGTGGAGCCTTTGCCAAACAGCATCGAGGCCGAGCCCTTGAGGACCTCAACCCGGTCGAGGTTGAAGGTGTCTCGCTCGATCAACGGTGCGTCGCGCAGACCGTCCACGTAGATGTCGCCCGCCTGGCCCAGCGAGAAGCCCCGCATGCGCACGTCTTCTTCACCGGTTTCACCGGCCATGAACGTGACCCCGGCGGTGGTTTTGAGGACCTCGCGGAAGTCGTCGAGGTTGCGGTCGTCCATGAGTTTCTCGGTCATCACCGTCACGGTCTGCGGGATGTCCTGGAGGGACTGATTGCCCTTGGCGATGCCGGTTTTCTTGACCAGCAGGCCGTCTTTGGCCGCGGTCGGGGATTCGGCGGTGTCGCGCACGGTCACGGTCTTGAGCGTTTTCTCACCGGCTTCCTGGGCCAGCGCGGGTATTGCCGTGATCGCGCCGGCCAGCATCATGGCGGCCAGCGGCAGCAAGGTGGGTGGGGTCTGAAGGTGTGCGCTCATGGGGTCGATAGCCTTGAAAAATGTGCTCTTGCAGCAAAAAAAGACAAAGGCTGGCTATCACCCCCATGCATGTGGGCGGGGCGAGTGGCTTGCTGGCGAAACGGGGTGCATCGGCAGGCGCAGTGGCCTGCCGATGCGCGGGCTTTACTTGAAGCCCACGCGGTCAAGCATCTGCTGGACCTTGATTTGGTTCATGCCGACTGCGCTGATCGGAATCAGCTCGCTCTTGAAGCTGCCTCCGGTCATCGCCTTGAGGGCGGGGTTGTCAAAGCTGACCCCCTTGGCTACCGGCCACTCGTTGTTGCCGTTGGCAAAGTGGTTCTGGGCCGAGGGGCTGGCCAGGTATTCCAAGAACTGGATGGCGTTGTCCACGTTCTTGGCGTTTTTTGCGACGGCGCCACCGGCAATGTTGACATGAGTGCCCCAGCTTGACTGGTTGGGAAAGACCACGCCGATCTTCTCGGTCACGGCCCTGTCGCCCGGGTTGGTGGAACGCATCAGGCGCGCCAGGTAATAGGTGTTGGTCAGCGCCACACCGCATTCGCCGGCCGCCACGGCCTTGATCTGGTCGGTGTCGCCGCCCTTGGGGCTGCGGGCCATGTTGTCCACCAGGCCCTTGAGCCAGGCCTCGGTCTTTTGCGGCCCCAGGTGTTCGGTCATCGCGCCGAACAGGCTCAGGTTGTAGGGGTGCGAGCCCGAGCGCACGCACAGCTGGCCTTTGTACTTGGGGTCGGCCAGTTTTTCGTAGCTGTCAAAGTCGACCTTGCTGTACTTGAGCTTGTCGAAAACGACCACACGTGCCCGTGTGGACAGCCCGAACCAGGGCGTGCCGCCGTTGTCGGCGGGCTTGGCGCGCAGGTTGGCGGGGATGGCCTCTTCCAGCAATTTGGACTTGATGGGCAGGAACAGGCCGTCGACTTCGGCACGCCACAGGCGCGAGGCGTCCACCAGCAGGATCACATCGGCGGGGGAGGCGGCGCCCTCGGCCTTGAGACGCGCGAGAATACCGGCATCGTCGGCGTCCACGCGGTTGATCTTGATGCCCGTGGCCTTGGTGAAGTCGCCATACAGCGCTTCGTCGGTCGGGTAATGGCGTGCCGAATAGATGTTCAGGACCTTGTCCTGGGCCATGGCCGGTGCGGCCAGGGCCAGCGAAGCGAGCAGGGCGAAAAGAGTGTGGCGTTGCATGGTCAAAGCAGATGGCAGTTTGCGATGAGGGAAGTATAAACTAAATGCGAATCATTATCAATAACTTTTGGCGCGTGGTGCTTTTGGGGCCGCTCGCGGCGTTGCTGGTGGCTTGCGGGTCGGCACCTGTGCTGGCGCCGTCCGTGCCGGTGCAGGACAACCCCATCGCTTTGGAGGCGCCTGCTGCATCTGCCGAGCGCCGACAGGCCCGCATCGGGCTGGCGCTGGGCGGCGGCGCGGCCCGGGGCTTTGCCCATGTGGGCGTGATCCAGGTGCTTGAAGAGGCCGGCCTGCATCCGCAGCTGGTGACCGGCACCTCCGCCGGCAGCCTGGTGGCCGCGCTCTACGCCAGTGGCAAAAACAGCCACGACCTGCGTCGGGTGGCCGAGACCATGGAAGAGGCTGAGATCACCGACTGGATGATGCCCATCCTCAACCGCGGCGCCCTGCGTGGTGAGGCGCTGGCCCGCTATGTGAACACCCAGGTGGGCGGCAAGTCCATTGAGCAGATGAAGATCCCGCTGGGCATTGTGGCCACCGACCTGCGCACCGGCGAGGCCGTCACTTTCCGGCGCGGCAACACCGGCTCGGCGGTGCGGGCATCGAGTGCTGTGCCGGCCGTGTTCCAGCCGGTGCGCATTGGCGAGCGTGAATATGTGGACGGGGGGCTGGTGTCCCCGGTACCGGTCAGGCAGGCGCGCGAGATGGGGGCCAATTTCGTGATCGCGGTGGACATCTCCAGCGACCCGGAGGGCAACCCGGCAGGCGACACCTTCCAGATCCTGATGCAGACCTTTGCGATCATGGGCAAGAGCATCAACACCCTGGCCCTGCGCGAGGCCGAGTTCGTGGTGCGGCCCCCGCTGTCGGGCGTGAAAAGTGCCGACTTTGGCGCCCGCCGCCGCTCTATCGAGGCGGGCCGCAGCGTGATGCTGGCCATGCTGCCTCAGCTGAAAAGCCGCATTGCCGCCTTCGAGCGCGGCGAGTGAAACCGGCGGATCCTGCTGGCGAAAAAAAAGAGGGCTGACCTTGCGATCAGCCCTTCAAAGGATCCCTGAATCTCTGCGATGTCGAAAGGATCCGAGGAGACAACTCGAAAATCTGGGCGCTCAGGCCTTTTTCAAGGCCCTGTGCGATCAGCGCTTCTTGCTGGATTTGGTGGCCGGTGCCACGGCAGAGACGTTCTGGGCCATGGCGTTGAAGTTGGATTCGGCCAGGTCGGAAGCCTGCTTGACGGCTTTTTGCACCGACTCGAAAGCGTTGTTGGCAGCAGCCACGGCGCCTTTCATCATGGCCACGGCGGACTCGGAGCCGGCGGGGGCGTTCTGGCTGGCGGTGTCGATCAGGCTGGCGAACTGCTTCTGGGCCAGGGCGGCCTGGGCTTCGAAGGCCTTGGTGAAGTCGCCGCCGGTGCCGGAAGCGATTTCGTAGAGCTGGCGGCTGTAGCTGGCGGCTTTTTCGGCCAGGGGCTGGAACAGGTTGGCCTGCAGGGCCAGCAGTTCCTGGGCGTCTTTCACGCTCAGGGCGGTCTGGGTGTTCTGGGCGGAATCGCTCAGGGCGGCCTTGGCAGCGGTCATGTTCAGCTCGACGAGCTTTTCCACGCCTTCGAAAGCCTTGGCAGTCAGACCAAACAGGGTTTCGACATTGGCTTTGTGCGATGCAACGATTTGTTCAGCGGTCATCATGAAGTTCTCCGATGTGAAAGTTCAGGGTGGACTGCGCTGGAACTGGCCCTGAGGCCGATACAGCATGTTGCAGTGCAGCATGGGTGAAAGTATGGGGGTTATCCCGTGGGCTTGCAAGTGGTTTTGGCGTTTCATTCCTGCGTTTAGAGGGCATTTTCTAGAATGAACGGATTGCCCATGCACGCCTACTACGCCGACCATTTCGTCCTGCCCCTGCCCGAGGGCCACCGCTTTCCGATGCGCAAGTACAGCCGTCTGCGCGACCGGCTGGCGGCCGAACTGCCGGGGGTGCGCTTTTTCGAGGCCCCGGCGGCCAGCGACGGCGAGCTGGCGCTGGTGCACACCCCGGCCTACATCCAGGGCATTGCCCAGGGCAACCTGGACCCGGTGGTCTACCGCGAGATCGGTTTCCCCTGGAGCCTGGCCATGGCCGAGCGGGCGCGGCGTTCGGTCGGTGCCTCGGTGGCTGCGGCGCGGGCGGCCCTCAGCGAAGGGGTGGCCGGCAACCTGGCCGGTGGCACCCACCACGCCTATGCCGACAAGGGCGGCGGCTTTTGCGTCTTCAATGACATCGCAGTCACCGCCCGGCTGATGCAGACCGAGGTCTGGCGCGAGCGCAAGCAGCACTTTCGGGTGGCCGTGATCGACCTGGACGTGCATCAAGGGAACGGAACCGCCCGGATTTTTTCGAAAGACCCGAGCGTCTTCACCCTGTCGCTGCACGGCGAAAAGAACTTTCCCTTCCGCAAGGAGCCCAGCGACCTGGACGTCGGTCTGCCCGACGGCTGCAACGACGAGCCTTACCTGCAGGCCTTGCACCAGGCGCTGGCCGAACTCGAAGGGCGCTTCGAGCCCCACATGGTGATTTACCTGGCAGGAGCCGATACCCATGAGGGGGACCGGCTCGGCCGCCTGAAGCTCAGCACCGACGGCATGGCCGCGCGCGACCGCGTGGTGCTGGACTGGGCCTGGCAGCGCCGCCTGCCGGTGGTGCTGTGCATGGGCGGCGGCTACGGCCACGACATCGAGACCACGGTGGGGGTACAGGTGCAGACCTGGACCATCGCGCTGGAATACCAACAGCGCTGGCAGGTCCGCAGGGGGTTGCGTGCCTGACAAGATGCCTTGCCTTGGGCTGGCACAATCGACGGCCATGAATGCACCTGCCAAACCCCAGCCCGAGGGTCGGGATGCCTACAAGGCCTTTCGCAGCATCACCACCCGCTGGATGGACAACGACGTCTACGGCCACATCAACAACGTCGTCTATTACAGCTGGTTCGACACCGCGGTGAACGCCACCCTGATCGAGCAGGGCGTGCTCGACATCCACGGCGGCCAGACGATCGGCCTGGTGATCGAGACGCAGTGCAACTATTTCGCGCCGCTGGCCTTCCCGCAGACCATCGAGGCGGGTATCCGCGTGGCCAAACTGGGCACTTCAAGCGTCCGTTACGAGGTAGGGCTGTTTGCCGAAGGTGAGCCACTGACCGCCGCCAAAGGCCATTTCGTCCATGTCTATGTGGACCGCGAAACCCGTCGCCCGGTGCCGCTGCCGGCGCCGCTCAAACAATTTCTGGAGACCCTGACATGAATAACTTCCCGCCCCAGTCCCAAGTGAGCACCGTCGTGGCCGATCCGGCCAGCGTGGATGCCGCCATCGGCAGCCGCTTTTCGGCCCGCGCCTTTCTGGACAAGCCGGTCGACAAGGCCGTGCTGATGGAGATTCTGGAGCTGGCGGGCCGTGCGCCCAGCGGCACCAACACCCAGCCCTGGAAGGTCTATGTGCTGCAGGGCGCCAAGCGCGATGAACTGGTCTCCCAGGTCTGTGCCGCCCACGATGCGCTGGCCGCAAACCCGGCGTTGGCTGCCGAGTACGGTGAAGCCTACGACTACTACCCCGAAAAATGGGTCAGCCCCTACATCGACCGCCGCCGCGAATGCGGTTTTGGCCTGTACAAGGTGCTGGAGATCGGCAAGGGCGACAAGGAACGCATGCACGCGCAGCACCAGCGCAACTTCAAGCTGTTCGACGCACCGGTGGGCCTGATGTTCACCATCGACAAGGTGATGGGACGCGGCAGCCTGCTGGACTACGGCATGTTCCTGCAGACCCTGATGATCGCGGCGCGCTCGCGCGGCCTGCACACCTGCCCGCAAGCCGCCTGGAACAACTTTGCCAGGATCATCCTGCCGCTGGTGGGCGCGGGTGACAACGAGATGCTGGTCTGCGGCATGTCGCTGGGCTACGCCGACACCTCGGCCGTGGTCAACACCTTCCAGACCACGCGCGTCAACGCCGCCGATTTCACCCACTTCGTCGAATAAACACCAAGGGGCCGGCTTTTGGGTCTGGACAGTCTGGCACTGCAGCTGCTCAACGGGCTCAGCCACGCCACCACGCTGTTTTTGATGGCCAGCGGGCTCACGCTGATTTTCGGCGTGACCCGGATCGTCAATTTCGCGCACGGCAGCTTCTTCATGCTGGGTGCGCTGGCGTCTGCGCATGCGGTCACCGCATGGTGGCCACCGCTGGCCGACTCTGCGGCTGGGTACGCGGCCGCCATGCTGCTGGGCGCGGCCGTGGCCAGCGGGTTGGGCGCACTGGCCGAATTCGGGCTCTTGCGCCGCATGCGCCGTGCGCCCGAGCTCTACCAGCTGGTCGCCACCTTCGGCCTGACGCTGGCCCTGCACGATACCATGCGCTGGTTTTTCGGCCCCGAAGAGGTGTTTGCGCCGCGCTTTCCGGGCCTCAAGGGTGCGGTGGCGCTGGGCGAGGCGTATTTCCCGACCTGGCAGCTCTTCACGCTGGCGCTGGGGCCGCTGGTTTGGCTCGGCCTGCACCTGCTGCTCACGCGCACGCTGTGGGGCCGACAGGTCAAGGCCGCCACCCAGGACCGCGAGATGCTCGACGCCCTGGGCGTGAACCCGGCGCCGCTCATGCTGGGCGTGGTCATGCTCGGCTGTGGCCTGGCTGGCCTGGCCGGCGCGCTGCAGCTGCCGCGCGAGCCGGCCAACCTGCAGATGGACGTGGGCGTGGTGGTTGAGACCTTTGTCGTGGTCGTGACCGGCGGGCTGGGCAGCGTGGGCGGTGCCTTTGCCGCTGCGGTGCTGATCGGCGTCATCCATGCGCTGGGCGTCGCGCTGGTGCCCGAGGCCACCCTGGTGCTGGTGTTCCTGACCATGGCGGTGGTGCTGGTGCTGCGCCCGCAGGGTCTGGGCGGTGCGGCGGTGGCTGCACCCCAGCGCGAGGCGGTGCCGGTGTTCACCGCCGCACCGGCAGGCCCGGCGGGCTTGGGCTTTGGGGCGCTGGTCGCGGCGGGCCTGCTGTGGGCGCTTTCGCAGGGCGACTACAGCCGCAGCCTGACCGAAGACCTGCTGGTCATGCTGCTGCTGGGCCTGAGCCTGCAGGTCATGATGGCACTGGGCGGCCTGGTGAGTTTTGGCCATGCGGCGTTTTTCGCGCTCGGTGCCTACGGTGCGGCGCTCGCCCACCTGCATGCAGGCTGGGGCCTGCTGCCCGCGCTGGCCGCCGGCATGGCGCTGGCGCTGGCGGTGGCCGCGGTGTTTGGCCTGGTGCTGGTGCGCATGAGCGGGGTGTACCTGGCCATGCTTTCGCTGGCGCTGGCGCAGGTCATTTGGGCCGGGGCCAGCCAGTGGGTGGGTCTGACGGGTGGCGACAACGGCCTGATCGGCCTGCAGCTGATCGCGCCCGAATCGCGCGCGGTGTTCGGTTGGGGCCTGCTGGCGCTGGTGCTGCTGTGCATTGCGCTGCTGGGGCGCTGGAGCGCCTCCAGCCGGGGCGCAGCCTTGCAGGCCTTGCGCGATGCGCCACTGCGCGCGGCGGCCAGCGGTCTGCCGGTCAACCGCCTGCGTTACCAGGTGTTTTTGCTCAGCGCCGTGCTGGCCGGTCTGGCCGGCGGGCTGTGGGCAGCGATCAAGGGGGCGGTGTTCCCGTCGGCCACCGGGGTGGGCACCTCGGTCGATGCGCTGCTGGTGATTTTGCTGGGCGGTGTACACCAGCTCTGGGGCGCCCTGGTCGGCAGTGCGCTGCTGGTCTGGGGCGGCGCCGAGCTGGGCCGGGGCCTGGAGTACTGGCGCGGTGTGCTGGGCGTGGTGATCATGCTCGTCATGGTGCTCTCGCCCAGCGGTGTGCTGGGCGGTGTCCAGGCCCTGTGGACGCGCTGGAGGGCCGCATGAGTCTGCGCGTGCACCAATTGAAGCGCCACTACGGCGGGGTCAAGGCGCTCGATGGGGTGGACTTCGAAGTCCAGCCCGGCCAATGCGTGGCCATGATCGGGCCGAACGGCGCCGGCAAATCCACCTGTTTCGCCTGCCTGGCCGGACAGCAGACGCCCAGCTCCGGGCGCGTGTTCTGGCACGAACAGGAGGTCACCGGGCTTTCTCCGGCCCGACGTCAGGCGCTGGGCATGGCGCGCACCTTCCAGGTAGCGCAGACCTTTGAGGCGTTGACGGCCCTGCAGAACCTGCAACTGGTGCGCGCGGGTGAACGCCTGTCATGGTGGGACCGGCTGGGTGATCGGGACCGGGACGAGGCTGCGCAGGCACTGGCCCAGGTCGGGCTGGCGGCGCAGGCCGATGCCGTGGTGGCCGACTTGCCTTACGGCGCCAAGAAGCGGCTAGAGCTGGCCATGGCGCTTTCGGGTTTGCCGGCGCAGGGCGAGCGGTTGTTGCTGCTGGACGAACCCGCCGCCGGCCTCGCACCCGCCGAGCGCGCCGACATGATGGCCCTGGTGCGACAGGTGGCCGCCAGCGGCGTGACCGTGCTCTACACCGAACACAACATGGACGCCGTCTTTGGCGTGGCCGACCGGGTGCTGGTGCTGATGCAGGGCCGGCTGGTGGCCGACGGCATGCCCGAGGCGGTGGCCCGCGACCCGCAGGTGCGCGAGCGCTACCTGGGGCAGGACTTTGATGCGCGTCTGTTCAAGGAGGGCTTGCCCGATGCTCGCGGTTGAAGGCCTGAACGCCTGGTGGGGCCATGCGCAGGCGCTGTTTGACGTGCATCTGCAGGTGGGCGAGGGCGAGCTCGTGGTGCTGCAGGGGCTCAACGGCGCGGGCAAGTCCACCCTGCTGCAGGCGCTGATCGGCATCGGGCCACGGGTGCAGGGCCGCATCGCGTGGGACGGGCAAGCCATCGGGCAATGGCCTGCCCACCGCCGTGCCTGCGCCGGTCTGGGTTTTGTGGCCGAGGACCGGCGCCTGTTCACCGGCCTGTCGGTGCAGGACAACCTCTGGATCGCGGCCGATGCACGCGGGCAGGGAACGCCCCAGCAGCGCTTCGAGCAGGTGCTGGCGCTGTTCCCGCAGCTGCAGCCCATGCTGGCGCGCCCGGCCAGCCAGATGAGCGGCGGCGAGCAGCAGATGCTGGCGCTGGCCCGCACACTCATGACCGGACCGCGCCTGCTGCTGCTCGACGAGCCCTGCGAGGGCATCGCGCCGGTGCTGGTGGCGGCCATGCGCGACGCGCTGCTGCAGCTGGCGGGGCAGGGCATGACGCTGCTGGTGGCCGAGCAAAACCACATTCTGGCGGCGCATGCGCACCGGGTGCTCAACCTCGCAGGTGGCCGGCTGGCCTGATTTCAGAGCCAGCGAAATGCCAGGGCCGCCACCACGGTAGGCGCCAGAGCAGCCAGCAGCAACCGGCCCGGGGCGATGGTGTTGTCTTCGAAATGGCCCTTGAGGATGGCGGCGCCCGCCGGATTGGGCGCATTGGCGATCAGCGTGAGGCCCCCGCCGGTGACGGCGCCCGCCACCAGCGCCACCTTGAATTCATCGCTCAGGCCCGGCACCAGCGAGCCCAGGTAGGTCAGGGCGGCGTTGTCCGTGATCGCGGTCAGGGCGGTCGCGCCATAGAACACCGCGTCGGCCGGCAGGCCCAGCAGCAGCGGCTCTAGCCACCACTGCTGCAGCCCACCCAGCACCACCAGCCCGGCCAGAAAGAAGGACACCAGCAGGGCCTCACGCAGGATCAGCGGGCTCTGGTGCCGCTGGTACGCCGTCGCAAACCCCATGAACAGCAGCAACACCCCGATGAAGACCACCGGGTGGTGGGCAAACACCACCACGGCGGCCAGAAACGCTAGGTGTGCGGCGACCACGCCCGCTGGCACGGGCGACTCGTCCAGTGGCTGTGCAGGGGCTAAGGCCAGCAATTCACGGCGCAGCCACCAGGTGGCGCCCAAGGCGTTGATGGCCACCGCCAGCGCGGCCTTGCCGCCGAAGGTCTGCAGCATGAAGGCAAAGTCCCATTGCCAGACGCTGGCCACCATCAGCACCGGCGGCGCCGCAAACGGCGTGAGCGTGCCGCCGATCGAGACGTTCACGAACAGCACCCCCAGGGTGGTGTACTTGAAGCGGCTGGACACCGCCTGCGAGAAAAAGGCGTCGCGCAGCAACAGCGCGCCCAGCGTCATGGCCGCAGGTTCGGTGATGAACGAACCCAGCAGCGGCACCAGCGAGAGCACCAGCAGGTACATGGCCAGCGTGGAGGAACCCGGCCACAGCCCGGCCAGACGCAGTACCACGCTGCGCGCCATGGCCAGCACCGGTCGGGTGCCGGCGATCACCATGATGGCGAATACAAAAAGCGGCTCGGTGAAGTTGCGCGATTCAAGGTAATCAAGTGTGGCGGCCTGGCCGATCAGGCCAAAGCCCAAAAGCATCAGAACCGTGGCCCACAGGCCGAAAACCACCTCGACTTCACCCAGCAGGTGCCACAGGCCGGCATGGCGTGGCCGGGTGTGGGCCAGATGCTCGAAAAAACGGGTGGAAAAGGAATGGACCAGGGCCAGCGCAAACACGGCGGCGGCCAGCCACTGGAAGACAGGGGTGTGCAGGGCGGACATGACAAAGCTCCGAGTGCGAGGCGGCCCGACCTTCGCACATGCCTGTTGCACCTCGCCGGTGCAACACCCGCGGGCGATCATAGCGGATCGGGCCCCGCGCCCATATCTGGTTAACATTGCCCCCATTGCCTTTTCGGACATCCCCGGTCCTCGGGGACCGTGCACACACGCCATGATCATCACCAGCCTGCTGGACACCGACCTCTACAAGTTCACCATGATGCAGGTGGTGCTGCACCAGTTCCCCGGGGCGCAGGTCGAGTACAAGTTCAAATGCCGCAACCCGGGCGTGCAGCTGGCCCCTTTTGTGGACGAAATCCGCAGCGAGATCCGTTCGCTGTGCAGCCTGAACTTCAAGGACTCCGAGCTGCGCTACCTGCGCAGCCTGCGTTTCATCAAGAGCGACTTTGTCGATTTTCTGGGCCTGTTTCGCCTCAACGAAAAGTACATCCAGGTCACCCCACTGG
>JACCDG010033226.1_pt1 | contig 13179 bp, 7 predicted proteins | sample 7442471 | NCBI WGS metagenome assembly JACCDG01 (sample SAMN15323444, study PRJNA562643) | freshwater metagenome | isolation source: river surface water | place: USA:Blue River Watershed | collected 2017-08-17 | reverse complement strand
TCAGCTTCGATACTTCATCTGCCCCGATTACATAATAGGTGATTTCAAAAAATTTATCATTCAAATGCACCAGAACCTGACAGGGAATATGATCGCGAGGTGGATTCGGGAAACGTATTTTAGACAAAGCCTCCCAATTCGTTGCATCTACCTTTGTCCAAATAACCCGTACCAGTGAATCGGGGGCTGCTTCCCTGTAAACCATTGAACGATTACGCCATTGTGCCTTGCCTTTTCTATCAAGCAGTATATAAACCGCTTCGCTTTTAAGTGTATAATCGTCCGGTCTGGACACCACCAACCAATCCGTATGTTCGGGAAGTAAGAAAGGATTGAGATGATCCTTATGCGTTTCTGAAGTTTTTTGCTTCGCCAGTGGTCTGTGACAACAAATAAGCACAAAAGACAATAAGCCAACGCACAAATACGGATAGAAGCCGAAAAAGTGACAAACAAATTTAGCGGGAATCATGAACATGTCTGTATTACTTCTATAGTTATCGGAGTTCTGCAGGCCACTTGCTGTGTATTCATTAGTTTTCCGGTTCACTGATTCCTGAATTTTTCCTTTTTTCTGAAAATCATATTTATCCTGATTTTCGAAGACCCGTATTCAGATGAGGATTTATCCTGAGACTGATCTGACGTGGAGGAGGAAAAGGCTGATGCTTCATAAGCATCTACATACTCAAAGCCCAGTTTGGACAAAGCATTTAACAAGTCTGTCTGATTCCTTACCTTTAGACCCGACGATTTCTCCAAAGTACCCTGTAATTTAATCAGCGCCTCTTTATATTCTGAATTCTTATAATCAATAGTCATAGCAATGCCCCCCAGCAACCTCGTGTCTTCCGACTGAATGATAAGATACTCGGGTAACTCCTCAATATTAATCACTGCATTTTGACTGGTCTTTTCAACTTTTAATTCCTGAGCGTTTAGAGTGTACGTCGTACACAGACTAAACAGAATAAAAGAATACCATAACCAAAACCTACTAATAGTTACTAAACATGTATAAGATGACATATCGCTGAATTTTATATTTGTACTGCATTGGTATTACCAGATAATTAAAAGACACAAAACAGTACGTTAAATCGGACACAATGTTAGTTTTTATGGAAGGAGGGGGCGAATATTTTTTTTAAATCCCCAAATTCAGGTGATCAACACTTTATTTCCAGTGATCATTCCTTTGATCCCGGACATCCCACCAATATGCCTAACTTAGGTCGCAGACGGCATGAATAATCTCACGACTATTCTGCATTTAATTTAAGAAGTGCCGATTCAGGCTCAAATTGATTAAAGGCAGCATTTGCAATTGGATATGAAGTTCAAAAGAGCGGATATTATAGGAATAACCATTGTGTATGCAATAGCTGTTATTCCAGAGGTAATCATGATGAATTCCCTCACGGAGGCTTCAATTAATGCTATGGATGCCACTTTCCTGTTTCTTATACCCGCATTTCTTCATAATTACCGTATAATAACTTTTTTTGACAAGAAACGCTACTTCATTTACTTCTTGTTGATTATGGTCTGGATGCTGGCTCTTAGTTGTTTGATATACGGGTTTGACCGATATATAGGTTACCTGGGAAAAAACAGGACTTTTTCGGAGTGTATAAGGGACATGTTTGTTGCCTACATACTGATTATAGGTACACTTTTTCTTTATCGCGTCTGGCGACGCTCCAGAGAGTCCGTCAGAATTAAAACTGAGTTAAAGGAAATGGAACTAAAGGCAAATACCTTATACATTCATCCTCATTTCTTATTTAATACCCTAAATGCCCTATATAACATGGCATTGAAAAATGATGTAGGCTTACCTGCCAGTATTGTTAAGTTAAGTGAGTTGATGCGGTATTTACTTGATTCAGGAAACAAAAAACAAATTCTCTTACAATTAGAACTGGATTGTATTGAAAATTATATTGAATTAGAGAAAATACGCACCGGAAATCGGGTGGATATTCTTTTTTCAGTGGAGGGTGAATACCTTTCTCAAAATATTGCCCCTATGCTCTTGCTGCCTTTTATTGAAAATGCTTTTAAACACGGGGTTGGAAGGAAAGAGCATTGTGGCCGGGTGCATATTGAAATTCTCTTCGACATTCAGCCGAAAAAGCTGTTTATGCACGTTTCAAACACTAAACCCCACCAGAAGATGAAACAGGAATATGTATGCGGAGGTACGGGTTTACCCAATGTAAGAAGGAGGCTGGATTTATTATATCCGCAGAAGCACGAGCTGCAAATTATTGATACAGAAGAAAACTATGAAGTATTATTATCTCTTGAATTGTAAACAAAATGGAAACACCAATAAAAATCAATTGCCTTGTTGTAGATGACGATCAGCCTGCCCTGGAAATAATGCTTAATTATACCAGCAGGTTGCCTTTTTTGAACCAGGTGAAATTGTGTTCCGACTCATTCGCCGCCTTGGAAATTCTGCGGAAAGAAAATATCGATTTAATTTTTCTCGACATTCAAATGCCCGGATTATGCGGTGTTGAGCTTTTGAAAAGCCTGGATAAAATACCAAAAGTAATTTTCACCACAGCCTTTTCGGAGTTTGCTATTGATGGCTTTGAACTGGGAGCAACAGATTATTTATTGAAACCATTTACTTTTGAACGTTTGGTAAAAGCCGTAAACCGGGTGCTTCATCAGGAAAACACAGAAACTAGTAAACCACTAATTACCCAGACTGTTTTTCCAAAAAAAACAAAGTACAAATCGTACCTCTTTCTTAAAGCCGATAAGGTGCTGCACAGGGTAGACATTAAGGATATACTCTTTCTTTGTGCCTGGGGCAATTACACCAAGGTATTTACATCCGGGAAAGTACTTGTGATACACGAATCTTTATTGGGCTTTGAGGCTATTCTGAATCCGGATTCATTTGTAAGAATTCATAAATCCTATATTGTTGCCCTATCTAAAATTAATAAGATAGATGGTAACCGGATATATATTAAAGACCACGAAATTCCTATTGGCGATACTTTCCGTACAGAATTACTTTTGCGAATGGTTTGATATCTGTAGCACTTTAATCTGAAGGTTACCTTACTTATATTCTGATGTATTTCCACGCTTCTTTAAAACACTTTATACTAATGTTAACGGGAAACAGTCCGAAATTTTTCGGGTATTACACTAATAAATGCTGATGGATAAATACGTTTAGGTCAATTCTCCTTTCTGTCGATTGATCTGATGTATATCCCCTAACGATATTACCATCCGTCCTGTTTTTTCTGGGGGTCATCCCTTTGCTATGCTTTTTTATCCGTTAAGGATGTTTATCAGGCATAATTAATCATCTTTAAGCAAGTTATGGGTTACAGGTGTTTATGATTGATTAGCCTCTGCAGAGGTGTTAGGCCGGTGAAAAGGCTGAAATTATCTTTATATCACCAAACTACTAAATCCGGAGCGAAAACATTATAATTGATTAACAATTAAACTTTGTTTTATGATAAAAAAGAACACAAACTTATCGGGAATATTATTTACAGCAATTTGTTGTTTTTTTATTTGTTCGTATAATTCTAAAGCCCAAAACACCACTCAGCAGGCGCGTATAGATCAGGTGAAAAATGAACCCGGACTGGTAGCCTTCTGGGATTTCTACAAACAGGGCACTTATGGTAATAATCAGACATGGGATTCGTATTATGATGCGAATGTTCCGGGCTCGGTTAGTTACCCGCTGCTTTTAGGAACTACCAATGATGCCAGCCTGTATGGTTTAAACAACTGGCCGGCTAATTATACCCAGCCGGCTTACGACAACAGTGGTCCACTGGGCAAAGGGGTATTGTTCGACAGGGGATATTTATTTGGCGAGGTTCCCCGCTCCTATTTTGACGGAAAACCCTTAAATATAAGCGGGTATCAGTCCTTTTCCATGATTGCCTGGATGAAATTCTCAGCAACTACCGACTCACGTCATGGCATTGCGGGCATCTGGGATGAGGGTTTCTGGTCAAAATATTCCGGAAAGAGACAATATTGTCTTTTCGGTGGTTTATTTAATATGCCAAAATCTACATTATGCCACATTTCCAGTACAGGTGCATCCAGTTACCCACAATCAAATGCCTCCGGTGCACAATATGCCAGAGAGCGTTCCATTCACTCGCGAGATGTACCCGTAGGCGAGTGGCATGCGGTAGGTGCTACTTATGACCATACAACAGGTATACTTACTTCTTATGTAGATGGTGTGGCTACTGATTTTTATTATGCTGACCCGGTACAAAACGACGTATATAAATATGTACAGGACTTCAAAGCGAATACTTTCAACTACAACTGGCCAATATATGATCCCAGGGCTTTTGTACTTAAATTTCAGGGATACAATCTTATCAACGAGCAGGAACACTGGGTATATGTTGATCTGAAGAATTTACAGGCAACATACGGACACATTGTTACGGATGCTGCTGCTGCTGCAGCCGAATATAGGGTAGGGATAATTGCTAAAAGAAACGGCCTTAGCCTGTTTTCATCGGATACACTCTTTTTCAATGTGCTTAACGGAAACGGAAGTATGACACTTCCGAGCGCCGGTTATCAGAACGGAGATCAGATAGAAGCAGTGCTTTTCAGAAAAGCTGCCAACGGCACTTATAGTCTTTTACAAGGCGCAGAAAAGCCCATACGCACACTGGAAGACGGGGCACCCTTTGTTATCGGAAGGGCAGCAGGTACCTACCTAGCAAGTCCTACCGTTGGTACCACGGCCTATTTTGACGGAGTAGCTGTTTTCAACAAAGCACTTAGCCCCCAGAAAATGGCCGACCTTTCATTCATAAACCCTCCCGCCAATTATTATATACACAATGTAAAAGGGATTAACCAGGCAGCTTCGGGTAGTGGTTATGCAGAAACAATTGAAGTTACTTATTCCGGCAGTGCCATTCCGTCTGGCGCACAGTTAAAATTTAATTATCAGGGGCTTTCAGTTACGGCTCCGCTTACAGGCAGTCCGCAACAAATTACATTACCAAACATACCATTTTATACTGGTAGTTTTGATACTTATGAAGATGTTAGCGTGCAAATCCTGAACAGTAGCAATAGTGTTCTTACACAATGGAGCGGCAAGCGTTTTTTCCCTGCACCACGTTCGCTTTCCCAATTGATTTCGGGTACCGGCCTAACGCAAACCATTAGTTTCGGGAGTTTAGCCACAAAAACCTATGGCGATCCTTCGTTTTCCCTCAATGCTTCTGCATCTTCCGGACTAACAATAGTTTATTCCAGTTCCAATACCAGTGTAGCTACCGTTAATGGGAATACAGTAACCATAACCGGAGCCGGTACAACCGACATTATAGCAAGTCAGCCAGGTAATGCCACTTACATTGCGGCGCAACCTGTTACACAAACCCTCATCGTAAATAAGGCCAATCAGACAATAAGCTTTGGTGTACTACCCACTAAATTGAACACTGATCCGCCCTTTACCTTAAATGCCACAGCCTCTTCGGGATTAACCGTAAGTTATACCAGTTCTAACCCTGCGGTGGCTACTGTTAGCGGAAATCTGGTTACAATTACCGGAGTGGGTACAACAACAATTACTGCCAGTCAGGCCGGAAACGGGAATTATAACCCCGCCACGCAGGTAGCACAGATATTAACCGTTACTGCCTCTACCAATGCGGGGTGTACAGGGGCAACATCTATTGCAGCAAACAAAACCTACTCTGCAAGCAGCTTCGGATGGGGAAATTCCGCAGCAAAGGCTTTCGACGGAAATAATTCAACCCGGTGGGAATCGAACACTGCTGCATCCGGGCAATGGCTTCAGGTTAATTTGAATGCCCCGTACAGAATTTGTAATGCAACCATAAAGTGGACAAGCTTTGCTTATGCCACCAATTTTGAACTCAAAGCCTCTTCCGACGGAGCTAACTGGACTACCGTACATTCCAAAACCGGCTTCACTTCTGCCTCAAACGGTGGTAGTTATAATTATACGATTGACTTCTCTAATACAAACATTTCTGCAAATTACATACGGCTTGTATGCCTGGCTTCCGGCCCCGGATCCTGGGGGGGGTCTTATTCAGTGTATGAACTGGCCATTAATGGAAATGCCCTGTTACCCGGTGTCGGGAAACAGGAAAACGGAAGTCAGGGAATAGAGGCTGCTGCCTTATCGGAGCATGCTGCGCCTTATCCGAATCCGGGAAAAGATGTTATTACTTTGCCCTTCTTTAAAAACGGGCTTGTTAGCAACATTGAAATTTATGACAATATCGGAAATATCGTGAAGAGAGTTAACCTTTCTACCCCTGATTTATATATAGGCGATTTGAAGGGAGGTATTTATTATTTAAGGGTATCGGGTTCTGTGGAGGTATATAAGATAATAAAAATGTAAATTAAAAAAGTTGGTTATAATTTTTGTCAAAGGATGGTTTTATTAATATTATTAATCGTTTTTGAATTTTGTCCTAATATTCTATGTTGAACCATATCTGATGCGGCTTTTATAATTTCAATCAGGGTTTAAATAACTAAACGATTAATAAGTGATCTGTTTTAAAATATCCCGTAACCTGCACAAAACCGATTCAAATTAAGGGAAATAATAATTGATCGGTAGATTATGTAAATGTTAACGGTAACCGGATTAAATATATTGCCAGAGTCAAATTGGCTATAATTTTTCAGTACAATGCTATTTTTTTCATGTTACCGGGATTAAGCTGTCATTTTCATTGAAATAATATCAAAACATTGCGATTAATTCAATAATGTAGCATATCTTTATATTGAGAGATTTGATAGCGACTTATTCTGGGATTTTTCAAAACAATATTCTTGTTAACAGGATAATATGTTTCATTACTTAATACATAAGAACATGAAATTGCTAAGGTTGATTCCGCTTTACTTTGCCCTTCCCCTGCTTATTTCAACTTTTTCAGCAAAAGCTGCAACCCGAACATGGGATGGAGGAGCGGGTACCCTGGTGTGGACAAGCGCAGCAAATTGGTCTGGCGATGTAGTTCCCGTAACTGGTGATGACATTATTTTTAGTACAGCTGGTACTTTTACAATTACCGCTGTACCTACTTTATCAATTAACTCCTTAACGGTTTCTTCCGGCACAACAGTTACATTAAGCGGGGGATCGCCTACTACCTTAACCATTGGGGGCAATGCCGGAACAGATTTAACTATAGCCGCTTCCATCAGTTTAGTGCTAAACGGACTTAATGTAACCCTGGCTTCCAATGCCACAGCCAATATAAGCGGGAGTTTGACCATTAATAACTCCTGCACATTTAACTCAGATGGAACCTCTGTAATTACAACAGTGTCTACCGGTGGTGCTATAGTTAATTCCGGAACCCTCACCTGTACTTCAAGTTCCAAACTGGTATTTAACGGGACAGCAACATATACACATTCACAAAATGGCGGAACCGTACCCACAGCAACCTGGAATGGAACATCTACCTGCACCATTACCGGAGTAACCAACACTATGGTAAGCGGCATTACGAGTACCAGCAATACCTTCATGAATTTCGTGTGGAATTGTACAGGCGAAACTACCAGTCTGAACATGGTTGCAGATGGAAGCAACTTTACCTGTAATGGTGATTTTACTATAAGCAGTACGGGAGGCTCTACTTATATATTGAGCTTTTCAGGTGCTGCAGGTGCAGGAACAAGTGTTTTTACGGTAGGTGGGTCTTTTTACTGCCAGGTTACAGGAACAAATGAAGAATTTGATTTTATATCAGGATCAACCTCGGTTACGGCCACTATAACCGGCAGCCTTAATGTTTCGGGCGGACTTTGTTATGCACAAAAAGGAACCGGAACCTTGAGTTTAACAGTAGGTAGCGACCTCAATCAGAGTGGGGGTTCTTTCATTGGAATTCATAATTCAGGAACCACCACCATTAATATTGGGGGAAACCTGTTGGCTTCAGGAGGTATTTTCAGAATGACCGGAAACGCGGGTGCTGTTGTTGGCGATCCAACGTATAACATTAGCGGTAATATTACTACTTCCGGCACCGTACAGTTCTTTTGTTCCCGATCCGCCGGAGCCAACCCTACTGTTAATGTTACAGGAAATGTGGACTTTTCAGTGGGAACCGTATCAGCGGCGGGAGCCTACACCAGTACCACATCTGTAGTAACATTTAACTTTACAGGGGGCGGATCTTCGACACTGAAACTACCAACAGGGCTAAATTATGATGCCCAGGCGGTATGGAGCTGGGTTGTTGCCAGTGGCAAAACCCTTACCCTGTTATCAAATGTGGAATTGGGCGGAACAGGTAACAGTTGCGTTTTTACCAATAACGGCACCCTTATTTGTGACACCTATACTTTTCCGGCAATAACAAACGCTGTGGCCTCCGTTGTAATAGCCAATGGCTCAACCATAAAAACAGCACATACACAGGGTTTGAGTACAACAGCTTCAACGGGTACTATTCAGGTTAGCGGCACAAAAACCTTTCATTCCGGTGCAACCTATGTTTTTAACGGTACAAGTGCTCAGGTAACCGGTAATTTTGGGGTCTCTGCTTCCACCGCCAATACTGTTGCGGCTCTGGAGTTTAATAATTCCGCCGGTGTTACCCTGTCTGCTAATTTAACCGTAAATAATAGCGGAACACTTACCTTAACTTCGGGTTACCATGATCTGGCATCATACACCCTGCAATTGGGTGTTTCCGGAGCTACAACACTTAGCGTTACTGCAGGCGGATTATACAGCTCTTCCAACACAGGAAGTTATTCCCGATATATTCCAACAGGATTAGGTGCTACCGGGGTTTCCAGTAGCTCAACACCATACTACGGTTTATTCCCATTTAAAAAATCTTCAACGGAACTTAATGTAATGGAATTAAATAATACTTCTGCAGTAACCACTGCCGGAACTATTAAAATGACCCCTGAATTTTCGTCAACCATTGTTGATGTTCCGGATTACAATGATGACCATGGAACAATCGAGCAAATAAAAAATGGCAAAGCCGTAACCATAACACTGAGTTCCATAGCCGGAGGGACTTTTTCAATACAAAATACTTCCGGTAATTTTTCGTCAGGAGTATTGTCGGACTACAGCTTACAAACATACACCGGATCCACAACAGGGTATCAGGGAAGCTATTCCGCAACAACCGGAACCGTAACCAATCCAACTGTTATCCGAACCGGAGTGAGTACAGCCAACCTTGCGCAGCGTTGGGTGGTGGGTACCTACAATTACTCGGCTACCTCATTGCCTGTGTCGTTGCTGCAATTCTCGGCTTATGCCGAAGGCAGCAATAACCGGGTTATATGGAAAACCCAACTGGAAATAAATAATGATTTTTTTACCGTCGAAAAATTAACAAGCGACCAATACTTTATGCCCGTTGGTAACATAGACGGAGCAGGTAATACCAATGCTGAAACAAGTTATTCTTTATTAGACAGCGATGTGGAAAACCGGATTAATGTATACCGGCTGAAACAAACTGATTATAACGGCACTTATACCTATTCACCCCTGGTTTCGGTGGACAATACTATGGATAGGGATAAGATCACACGAACAGTAGTATATCGGGCTAATTTATTAGGGCAGGAAGTAAACGACGGTTACAAGGGTATACAAGTTATTTATTTTTCCGACGGAACCCGCTTAAAGTATTTAAATCAGTAAAACTTATTTATCCCGGCTTATGCAGAGGGGGAGCAGCCGGAACGTTGTATACACAGCCTATATTAAGACTGCTCGGGAATATGTATCAGGCCAATTCTTCTTTCGGCCAATCAGGCAATATCTTTAGCCACCGGCATTTGCCCATGTAATTCCGGCTTAACTTTAGATCAAATTGGCATAAACAGGGAATAGCATTTTTAATTTAATATTAACACTGCGGTTATTTTATTCCTTTTTGTAATATTTTCGTTTTTCGTAGATAATTTCTCCATGTCTGAAAAAAACTTATTTTCCGAGATTGATCCCTCCTTTGAAAGAGAAAACCAATCACTTAAAACACATAAAGCCTCCAAAGTACCTTTAAGTAAAGGACAATCCGAATTTAACCGGCACAGTAAGAAAATAGAACAATTACGATATTCCATCAAAAGTCGGGAAAACGAGTTAAACGATTTATTGTCCTACTTTAATGAACACTTTTTGCCCCATGAAATCCAAAGGGTCGAAAAGCTTGTTGCCCTGGTAAAATCCTGTTATGTTGTTTATAATAATGAAAAATTCACCAAGAGGCAACAGGCTATAGCGGAAGACATGTTGAATGGATGGATAGATGATGCGTGTGGGATTATTTCTGCTGACGAAGAGATCATTGACATCTACAACCGGATAAACGAGGTTTCTTTTGACGAGGAAATTAAACAACGACAGCAGGAAGAACTTCGAGGAATGGAAAGTTTCTTCGAATCAGTATTTGGCATTAATGTAGATCTTTCCGAAGAAGATTTAAGCAGTGCTGAAAGCATGGAAGAAAAATTGGCGAGTATAAAGGAGCAATTAAATAATAAGTTGTCCAAAAATACCGCAAGAAAAAAGACTAAAAAACAGATGGAGTCGGAGGAAAGGCGGAAACTGGAAGAAGAGCTGAAGAAAAAGAGTATACGTAGTATTTATCTTTCGCTGGCAAAACTCTTACATCCCGACCTGGTAACCGATGAAATGCTGAAAGCTGAAAGAGAAATCCTGATTAAAAAAGTAACAACAGCTTATCAGAATAATGATATGTATTCCCTGTTAAAACTGGAATCGGAAATCATGTACCGGCAATCGGAAAACCTGAATCGGATTAGTGAAGATAAACTTTCATTAATCAACAAAATGCTAAAAGAACAGATATCCGAACTGCAAAACGAACTCTTCTCCCTTCAGAGGAATCCCCGCTATATCCCAATCAGTGACTACCTTATTCACCCCGTGAAAGTAGCTCAAACCCAAATTCGTAAGGGGGCTGAACAAACAAAACAGACTGTGAATGACATTGAGCAGAACCTTGTTCAGTTATCCGGAAGTGGAAAATTAAAACATTTCAAACAACTGATTCAGAAGCATGAAAAGGCTGCAAATGAAGATAAAGATGCGTGTTTTGATGATAAAGCAATGATTGACTTTATAAATTTCATGAAATATAACTCCTAAGTACTGATGCTATACCGATATTCCTGGAAAAGGGATGCGGCTACTTTTTTATGAACATTGGTATAATAAAAAAGGCGGGAAAATAATCCCGCCCGAAGCCGGCAAAATTTAACAGAACCCCATTACTTGTCTTCCTCAAATAACAAGAGTTTGTATTGCATGCGCCGGACAGCTTACTTTTACTTCTGAATTATTAACGTACAAGCGATAGGTAGTTTTGTTATCTGAATTATTCATCACAACTATTGTTAAATGCCCGTCTTTTTCTATGAAAGAAGTGCACAAAAGGGAACTATGACTGGAAACACTACTCACCCTTTTAGCTCCCGGTCTGATGAATTTTGAAAAATGCCCAATATAATAATAGGAATTCATGTAATACAACTCACCTGTTTTTACATCGGCATGAATAGGAGAATACAATAGGTTACCCACATGATTAGGCCCACCGGTTTCGTCAAGCAGTATATTCCAGTCTGTCCAACCCACACTTCCATTATTAAAATCTTTTATCATAGCTTCTCCATATCGTTCCCCCCATTTCCAGTTATTTAATTCCTCCTTTTTAAACGGATAAATGCACCCTTCAGTAAACAGAATATTCTTATCGGGATAAGACTCCCTGACATATTTTATATTGTCATATAATTGTTTACCGCCATTCCAATCCTCGTACCAGTGAAACCCAATTCCCCAGGCATATTTTGAGGCTACACTATCATTAAAAATAACATTGGCTCTGTGATATACGAAATCCCTGTTATGATCCCATACCATAATCTTCTTATCGCCCAGCCCTTCTTTGTGCATAACAGGACCGAGGTAGTTCTTCAGGAAATCACGTTCTTCTTCTGCTGTAAAAATGCAGCTTTCCCATGTTTGTTCCGCCATGGGTTCGTTTTGCAATGTAATTCCCCATACCGGAATACCCTCCTGCGCATAACTCTTAATGAATTTTGTATAATACCTGGCCCAGGAATGATAGTATTCGGGTTTCAATTTCCCGCCATGGAGCATGTCATTATTGGTTTTCATCCAGGCCGGAGGACTCCAGGGGCTTGCAAACAACGTTAATTGTCCACCGGTGGCCTCTAAAATTGTTTTTATTAGCGGAATCCTGAATTTCTTATCGTGGTCGACTGAAAAGGAACTAAGTGCGGTATCATTATCCTGTATATAGGTATAACTGGCACTGCTAAAGTCGCAACTATGAATATTGGTTCGTGCCAGTGTATAGCCGATTCCTTTCTTTTTATCATAATATGCGTTAATAATTTCATCCTGTTTTTCCTTCGGAAGCTTATAAAAGGTCTCCGCTGCTGCGTCTGTCAGCGCACCTCCTATTCCCAATACTTCCTGGAACTTATGCGTAGTATCCACAAAAATACACATCTCAGTCTGATCCGGTTCCGTTCCTTTAAGCAACGGAAAACTATCTGTCAAATTCAAACGCCAGTTCGTATCTCTGGCTGTGGTGTATACTTTTACTGTTGCCGAAAGACTTGTTTCCCTTTCAACACCTGACTTCGATTGCTCTGCCTGCTTGTCGGAGCCACAGGAAAACAGTAGCACGGACGGAATCAGTAAAACGGACAAGGTATGTATTCTTTTCATATGTATTTTGTTGTTGTTTTTAGTCAATAGTTTATTTTCTTGTTTTGTTACTGTTCAGTCCAAATCTTGTTGATTTTCAACCACTTGACTTTTACGATAAAATTATGGCAGAACTCTGAGTGCCTTTATTTATAGTTTTTTGTCATAAAAACATAGTGATATAATTATCATTTCTTTGTAAAGGGCATTTTGAGTAATTATCTCATTATAAATAATTTATATGCGACTGAACAGTAACCTTGTTTTTAAACAGGTTAAGAGATTGTAAATTTTCATATTCGTGCTTCTGCTTGGTATTACTACGTTTGCTTTGCTACAAGTGTTTGTGCTTAACCTATTATCAGCTCAATTTCATGTACAGGCTT
>JACCDG010134140.1_pt1 | contig 13180 bp, 10 predicted proteins | sample 7442471 | NCBI WGS metagenome assembly JACCDG01 (sample SAMN15323444, study PRJNA562643) | freshwater metagenome | isolation source: river surface water | place: USA:Blue River Watershed | collected 2017-08-17 | reverse complement strand
TTGCAGAAATATATTTAATCGGTTTTTTCATATAATTATAATCCTAACAAAACTCCGTAACCACTTGTTCCTGTCAGCCATTCCAAAATCTGATACACAATAAACCATGCGGCTAACATTATTATAAACCCCTTGGCCAACGATGGGAAGATGTCATGTGCTTTTGAAATATTTGCTGGCGTACCTGAAATATATAGATAACCAGCAAAGAGCAAACCCGCAACTGCAATAAGAACACCGAGCGTCATAGCAATATTTATGAGATGTTGAATTTGCATCATAAGTCCTCTGAAATCACAAGGTATAAAACCTTCCTGAATGTGATTTGGATCGAATTTTCTGGTCGCTGGATTGTAATGGATCAGTTCAGCCGGACCATCACAAATAAGCAATCTAAACTTAGAACTATTTAGATTTGAATATTCTGGATTATCTTGACCTGAGCTCGTATTTACACCCGCTGGTACTGAAGCCTGTGGACTGCCTGAAACTGCACTATTGTTTGTATTCACCGGCGCACTAACAGCAGACTGAGCATTCACAAACAAAGCTTGAGAAAATAAAGATGTTGTGAAATAAACAAGAGCAAAGATACCTAAATATTTATAAAATCTATTTTTCATATTATTGAACTTGTCTTAATGCCACATCATAAAGATCACTGGTATCTTTGATAGCTTGTTCGATTGATTTCTTATTACTATTGATTGTCTGGATCAGATTACCAAAGATCTGTTTTGACTGGGCAAGATCTAGGTCCAACCAAGTCTTGGATATCAGAGCGGAGTCATTGAAAATAGTAATGTAAGGATCCGTACTACCCTCTGCTATAACATCTCTCCTCACCGATGAGGCGTACATACTTTGTGACAAAAGTTTCAGGTTTTCTGGGGCGGTCAGGATAGAAATAATTTTGAAACTTCCATCTAGATTGCTCGAGGCTCGGACAAGAGAAAAACCGAACATTTTGCCATAAACTGCTTTGACACCACCAGTGCGAAGTTGTGGCAAAGGTGCGACATCAAAATTGAGATTGATATTTTTATTTCTAATATCACCAAGATCAGAAGCAAAACTAAAATATGTTGCCAAGGTTCCTGCCAAGAAAGAAACCTTGTCGTTTGGCATCCCCCTATTCCAAGAATAGTTTTGATTTGTAGGATCAGCAAACTGACTAAAGAATTGAAAAGCAGAATTTGGTTTTGCAGAAGAATATGGATTGATGGCCGAGACAACATAACCTTCATTATTTACTGTCGTTACTGGATTGCCTATTTGGAACAACAAGGAACCGAGAATTTCTCGAGCATTGGTTATGTTGGAAAAATCTCCAAGCGAAATTGCAGAGCGTCGAACATTGCCATTTTGATCTCGAGTTGTGAGCTTCTGAACCAAACCCGGTTTGAGACTGGTACCAGTAAATTCGTCCCAATATTTTGGATAACTTGCAATACCGGCCGAATTGAAAATGTCCCTATTCCAATACATGACAAGTGGATCAATAGTAAACGGTATCGCCAAAACACCATTGTTACTCAGATATATCCTAGCTTCGTCTATGTATGAAGTAAAATAAGTATTTTTTGGCAATACAGTGTATGGGATGAATGCCAGTTTATTGAGCTGTGGCAAAAGCATATCGGTCGAAACCAAGATAACATCAGGACCCTGACCGAGAGCCAAAGCATTTACAAAACTTTGAGAAAAAGTTTCTGGTCGATGTTCGACATAACTGATCTTTATAGACGACGATCGAGTGGAATTGATATCAGCAAGATACTTTGTAAATAATTCCTGAGGAAATGTGCCCCAAACTGTAATTGCCGGCAATTCTTGTTGATTGGCAGGACCCTTGTAAGTGGCGAAGGCAATCGCTCCAGCCACTATTGCAATTATAAAAAAAGCTAAAACTATTAATTGAAATTTTGTCATTTTATCTTATTAAAACTAAACCGTAATGATGGTCACCAGCGTTGAAAGATTGATCGAGCTTGAAACCGGCCTTTTCGAATAACATTTGAGCTTTGTTGGAAGTCACTATGGTTTTTGGACTAAGGGGTGAGATTTCACTCCAATCTATAACCAAAACCTTGCCACCCGGCTTGAGGATTCTCTTTATTTCCAAAACAAATTCATCGACTTTTTCGACTTGAAAGAGAACGTTGGACGCGATCACCCTGTCGGCTGAGGCTTCGCCTATCTTTGTACCACCTATCTTCTCAAAATTGCCCCAAATGACTTCTATATTGTTGAGACCCGAAGACTTGCCTACCGAACGGATCCTCTCTAGAAGATCTTTTACAACATCTATCGAGTAGACACGTCCACTGCCACCGACGCGCCGTGCAGCCTCAAAAGTATAGAAACCTGAACCAGCACCGAGATCGACAACTCTCATCCCTTCATTGAGTCCAAGTTTGGATAAATTAGAGGCAGGGTCAGAAAACATGAGGTAATTATATGGCAAAACCGTGCAAAAGTAGAGGGTCGTTGGGGACAAGGTTCTACTGAGGCACAACCTCAGCCACTGAGGCTGTGCCTCAGTGCAAAACTACCAACTCTCATTCAAATATTTTCTAGTAATCTTTCCAAAATACCCCACTGCCGGCATAATACCTTTGTCTTTCTGAAGTCTGATGAGAGCTGATTGAGTAGCAAGACCAAAGTATGTTGTCTCGAGGCCTGATGAACCCAATCCAATCATTGAAACTATATAACCATTGCTGTTTAGATACTGTTGCAAGGCTTTGACATCCTCTCCTCGAGAACCAATATTGAGATCACGCGTGAATATGAACTTGTTTAATGTAGATGTGGCGATAGGTTTAACTAAAACTGTTGATACAACTGAATATGTAATATTTTTTGTTCTCTCTAAAAGTGACGATCTGGTGATTGGACCATAGAAACCTAGAGCAGGTGTTATTCGTTGTTCTTGTTGATATCGAGTAAGTGCTGATTGTGTAAGTAAGCCAAAATATCCTGTATTTTTGTCGGAGGCTAGAAATCCAAAGTATATTAATATATTTTGGAGATTCGTGACACTTTGACCATGTGAACCGAGACTTAGGTTTACTGTCGGAACTGTGAATCTCCTAACTAATGTGGTGGTTGTGGTTGCTGTCGTAGATGCTACTGAAGTAGACTGTGTTTGGTTGCTGTACCAGGAACTGCTACCACTACTGCTACCTCCCCCGCCACTTGCTGGAGTTGGTGTGGGAGTAGGTGTGGGTGTGGGTGTGGGTGTGGGAGTTGGATCAAGTGTAATCGTCACCGAACCATTCAAACTAGTTGAAACATTACCAGCAGAATCTTTCGCCCAAGCATAAAGAGTTTTTGCACCAGCTGACGAAAACGTGTATGTTGCAGGAGCCGAGCCAGTCCAACCGGCATCTCCTGCTAGTGGAGCAGTTCCTGATTCGGTTAATTTATATCCGCTTACAGTGCCACTATCATCTGTGGCTGTAAAAGTGGTAATGTCGACAGTTAAAGATGAGGCAGTCGCAGGGATTGCAAAAGCTGTTACTTGTGGTGGAACTAATTCACTTTCACTGCGCAAAGGATGAGGATATGCGTATGGGGTATAGTATGCAGTCCAAGTATTTGGAGCTGTGCATTTATAAAACGTACCTGAAATAGGACTTGCCGGATCTGCTCCCACCATTCCCGTTAGATCTGTAGTACTCTGATTGGTTGCCCAATAGCCAACACCTGTAGTACAGGTAGATGGACGAGATGAAAGCGAGCCAATTCCAACACCGGCTGTTCCATTAAAACTTGAATTCTGATTCCAATAGTCTACATTTTGCGTAATTGTATATGGTTTATTTATAGACATATCACCACAAAAATCGAGTCCCTTGGTCATACTTACATTTGAACTATTGTAGAGATTTTCAAATATGTAAGAATTCTGAACGTGCTGACTATATACGGGAGTGGCTGGCGATTGCGAGGAATCACAAGAATATTGATTGTATTGTAAAGACGGGGTGGAGCCTGATCCCGAAACATCATTTCCAAACATCATCAACCAACTTCCCCTATGTATCATCAACGAATTGAGTGATGTTGTATTGATTATTTTATTACCATAATACTCTGATTTTATAGTCGACCACTGAGAGGCGGCGGCCACAGTCTCATCACATGATCCAATAGGCGACGGTGATGCATTATCATATCCGCAACCAGATGGTGCTGTATATCCTGCTGTAACTGCCATAGATTGAAGTCCGTGAATAGTAAATACCCAACCGCCGGTTGTATTTGCCAAGTTCAATGTGTTATATCTAAAAACAAATCCAGGCGCTCCTTGTCCATGATCAGTTCCACCAACATCGGTCATATCAGTTGTAAAGTTAATTGTGTTATCTTCTATAAACAAGTTAGTTGATTGACCTAAATCTCTTGTAAAAGTAGCCCAACCATTGGCATCACCTCCATACGAAACGACAGAATAACCAATATCGGTAAAAGTGTTGTCATAAATTACTCCATTTACAGCTCCGTTTGCGACTATAGCCTTATTCGTTACATTTTTAAAAATGTTATTGTGTATTTTGAGATTATGCAAAATATCCGTATAACTACTTCGAATACTTAACAAACCTTCATTATTCATAGCCCCTCCATTAGCATCAAATGTAAATCCTGTCACCTCGAATGTCTCGCCGTTCGTAAGAGAGGTTGCGTCAGGATAAATTTGTAGACCTCCATGCGTAAATCCTGAACCAAATGTTATATTTGTAGCCCCGCCATTTCCTCCCTGAAGCTTTATTCCCTTTTGTACACAGACTCCAACAGTATTGCCACTAGCACAAACCGTTCCATTTCCAGTTGTCCAAGTACAACTTCCCGACGGGACCAAAACTGTTTCTCCATCCAAAGCCTCATTTACTGAAGCTTGAACGTGAGCTTGGCTACAGCTTTGTGCTGTTAATGTTATTGTCACAGAATCAGAGGAGCCAAGTGAAATATTTCCGGCAGAATCTTTCGCCCAACCGTAAAGATTATAAGACGTACCAGCACCAGTAATCGTATATGTTGAGGGAGCCAAATCGGTCCACCCAGCATCACCTGCGGACGGAGGCGTGGAAGACTGAGTAATTTTATATCCTGTCACTCCAACATTATCGGTGGCGGTAAATAACGAAACTGCAATAGTTCTAGAAATTGCCGTTGCCGGAATTGTAAAAGCAGTAACCACAGGCAACTCTACATCTGGTGCAACATAATAATCATCTGCCCCTATTTCCCAAGTACCAGAACGTGTTTGACCATCAAGATCTGTACTAAAAGGTAGATAGGTATCCGATATTAATGTGGTGCCCTTATCGATAGCATCAGTATCCCCAGAAACAAGATGAAAATCCTCAGTTCCGGCAGAAGTATTTGTAAAAGTTAGATTTTTATTTATGTAATATGTACCATGTGCAGGTGCTGAACCGTCTTTGGATAGATTATTAGTAGATAAATTAATCCCAAAGTCCCATGCAATGTTGTAATCTACAGTATTATTATAGGCAATATTATTTTTTAATAATAAAGTCTTTCCATAGCTATCATCAAATATTCCGGAGGCATTGCCGAATAAAGTATTACTATAGATGTAGGCTGTATTATTACTTTGTACAATACCTTTAGTTAAACCGTAAACTATATTATTCCATATATATTCAGCACCTCCTCCAGAATTCAAAATTCCACTCGCATTTGATCCGCCAGTTACAGAACCAGTAATTATATTATTGCTAAAATATGTGCTCCCAGTTGACCGATCCATGATGACAGTTGTTCCACCACCATCACTAATTGTTGCCTTTAGTTGTAAACCATCAATCCTGAGATACTGATTTTGGTTATCAATCGTATGATGAGCGTTCGTGTTTGTTGTTTCTAATCTGTATTTGGTATTATTCCACTTACCATCATGTCTACCGTATGTGGCAAGCGGATCTGTCGTAACGCGAATATAGTGTGTAGCATCAGTGATCGTTCCAGCAAATGTAACCGATGTCGTATCTGCAACTTGTCCCTCACACACAATAGTATAGATTCCATTTACTCCCGCAGCAGTAATATTTGCAGGAAGCAAAGCCTCCGCCGCTGATAAAGTTGCGCAGGCACGATTGGCTCCAGTTGTGACATTGGTCGTACAATCGCCACCGGCGGTTGAAGCGGTATTTACGTAGAGGGTAGTATCTGCAGCAAAAGTTATTTGAGCAAACCCAAATATAATAAGAAACTGAGCTAAGGACGAGAAAAACTTTCTGTTAAAAGGACCAATCATTACTTTAATAATAAAGTAAAACACATATTTTTGCCACAACAACTCGCCTGAGGTTCCTCGAGGCCTCGCCTCGCGGTATTACAAACAAATCAAACTTGCCAACGAATCACCATCACGGAGCTTCATGACTCTTACACCCTGAGTCGAGCGTCCGAGTGTTGGGATTTCTTTGAGATCAACTCTGATAACTTGGCTCTTCTTTGACATTGCAACAATCTCTTCGACATCATCAGTCACAACCTTTGCGCCCATGAGCTCACCAGTCTTCGATGTCACATTCATGGTAAGTATTCCAGAACCACCACGATTTTGCGTCTTGTATTCAGATAGTTTGGTCTTTTTTCCATAGCCATTTGCACTCATTACGAACAAGGCAGGATTCTTTGCGTCTTTGGAAACGATATCAGCAGAGATGACAGCATCATCCTTGCCAAGCTTGATCACTCGGACGCCCGCAGCATTCCTACCCATCTCACGAACATCACTTTCTTTGAATCGGATAGATTGGCCATCCTTGGTTGCGATGACTATTTCATCATTTTTGGAGACAAAAGATGCTGAGATGAGCTCATCACCGGCATCGAGCTTGATAGCTATGAGACCTGAACGGCGCACATCACGGAAATGTCCGGCAGATGACTTTTTGCCTGTACCTGTCTTTGTGACCATCATCAAGTTGAGACCATCTGCAGTCTTCTTGTCTTTTGGCATAGGCAAGATAGACGTGACTTTTTCACCGTCAGACAGAGAGATGAAGTTCATTATTGACTTGCCTTTTGTAGCTCTCTTGCCTTCTGGAATATCGTACATCTTGATCTGATAAGCCTTGCCCATGTCGGTGAAGAACAATAGGTCGTTATGAGTCGAAGCGAAAATGAGATGAGAAATAAAATCTTCTTCTTTTGTATCAAGATCCACCACCCCAACACCACCACGCTTCTGCTTGCGGTATTCATCTGGATTGGTGCGCTTGATATAGCCACCCTTGGTGAGCACCAAGACCGACTCTTCATCAGCAATGAGATCTTCTGGATTGAAATCTTTGACGCCGTGTTTGACTAGCTTTGTACGGCGATCATCACCATACTTTTCTTTTGCGTCGAGTAATTCTTGTTTGATGAGATCACGAACTTTCTTTTCACTACCAAGAATAGCTTTGAGCTTTGCTATGAGGTCCTGAGTCTCGGCCAACTCATCGAGGACTTTTTTGCGCTCCAGTCCAGCCAACTTTTGCAATCTCATTTCCAAAATAGCTGTGGCTTGCTTGTCACTAAACTTAAATTTTTTGATCAAGTTGGCATGAGCTTCGACAGCGTCTCTCGATGCACGAATGAGAGTAATGATCTCATCGATATGATCGAGAGCTTTCTTGAGACCAAGCAAAATATGTTCACGATCTTCGGCCTTGGTGAGGTCAAACTGCGTACGACGTCTTATGACGATAATGCGATGTTTGACGAATTCCTCGAGAATAGTCTTTAGAGCCAAGGTATGAGGAACACCATCGACGAGAGCAACCATATTTACGTGGAATGGATCTTCGAGCTGGGTGTGTTTGTATAGAAGATTGAGGACTTTTTCTGGATATGAACCTTGCTTGAGGTCGATGGCAATACGCACATCCTCGGTGGACTCATCACGAATAGCCTTGATACCTTCGACAATTTTGTCTCGATGAAGGTCGGCGATTCTAATGATAAGTTCTGCTTTGTTGACGCGATATGGGATAGATGTAATAACAATCTGATATTGACCTTTTTTGTCTTCTATTATCTCTGCCTCACCACGAACAGTGATACCTCCACGACCAGTAGAGTAAGCATGCCGAATGTCCTTTTCGCCATACATGATCGCTCCTGTTGGGAAATCAGGGCCTTTTATAAACTGTAATAAATCCTCGGTCGTCGCGTCTTTATTTTCCAAAATATGAATAGTTGCATCAACAACTTCTCGCAAATTGTGTGGAGGAATATTGGTGGCCATGCCTACAGCAATACCCAAAGTTCCATTCAAAAGTAAATTTGGCAAAGTGGAAGGCAAAACAGAAGGCTCAGTACGCGTACCTTCGTAGTTTGGTCGAAAATCAACCGTGTTCTTCTCTATATCCCGAAGTAGCTCCGAGGAAATCTTGGACATTTTGGCCTCGGTGTATCGGTCCGCCGCCGCACCATCACCGTCGAGCGAGCCGAAGTTACCCTGACCAATAGCCAATGGATAGCGCATGCGGAATGGCTGGATAAGGTTTACGAGTGATTCGTATACTGCCACCGTACCGTGGGGGTGATAGTTACCTGTAACGTCTCCAACAATCTTTGCTGACTTACGAGTCTTCCCTCCTGGAGTGAGGTTGAGTTCGTGCATAGTGTACAAAATACGACGATGCACAGGTTTGAGACCATCGCGGATATCTGGTAGAGCGCGGGCAGTGATCACAGACATGGCATAGTCAAGATACGATTCACGCATCTCGGTCGTAATGCTCCTGTCTACTATGCCCTTATTTTCTCTCAAATCTATTGGTTCATTCTTTGATTCGTCGGTTTTTCTGGCCATAAATTTTATTTTTTATAGAGACAATATATCAGAAAATCTATCACAAAGCGAGGCCTAATACAGAGGTGCGACCTCGGCACCTCGATATTATTTTCTACCTGGTTTTACTTCGACACTACTGTATATGACTTTCTTGGGGCCAAAGAAGATATCCTTGATATCAACGGCAAAAGATCCGACGCTGGCCAAAATAGTTCTAGTCGGGGTTTTGATCTGCTGTACAATGCCAGTTTCGATATTTGCCAAGTTTTGCTCGACAGGAGTTCGTATTAAATCGAAAGAGCTCAACCAAAATACAAAAATAACTGCTGTCACACCAAATGAAATGAGGAGTGAGTAGCGTCTGCGAACATGGTCTGGTTTTTCGCTCAAATTTTGGATGATAGACTGCAGTGACATATGCAAATTATATCATCTATATTTGCTGAGGCGCAACCTCGAGCTCCGCGAGACATCGCCTCGCGGACGTCTCGCGGAAAACTAAACCTCGGAGGCAACAACCATCACTTCTGCCTCCTTGCCTTCGAGATCTTTTTTCTTGAGAGTTAGTTTTGATTCTGGTTTTGGATTGTCACCTGCTTCCTTTAGGAAAACTTTGAGCGAATCTTTCTTATCGTCATAGAGTATTGGAATAATTATTTTTGGTTCAATAGAAACAGCGAGTTTGTAGGCCTTGGCAGGATCGAGTACACCATCGCCACCTATCGGAACAAATAAAATATCAACTTCATCTATAGCCTCATCGGTTGCCTTTGGTAATTCTACCGTACTGATCGCTCCCAAAAAACAAATATTCATCCCTTCGAGAGCAACTGTGTAGACAGTATTGATCCTCTTCTCGCCACGATATTCTGATTCTGAAGGAAGGCCTTTTATGAATACGTCCTTGATCTCATATTCGCCAGGACCGGAAATAACAAAAGGTTTCTTTTCACCAAAAGTCACTTGATCGACACCGTTCATGTCTTCGTGATTGATACTAGAAAGGACGACATCTGCCCCAAACTTGGAAGTCTTGAGATCTGAGTCTTTGGAAATGGGATTGAAAGCCAGAACAGTATCGCCAAATTGAACTTTAACAAATGCTCCGCCTAAATATGTGATAATCATGGTGATAATTTAGCACGATTTCCTACCGAGGTGCAACCTCGGCGTTGAGCCGTATTTTGGTGGTGTTTTGGCTATGTGAGGGGTTACTGTGAGAGGGATTGACAAATTGGCTGTTTGGTGTATAATTATATATAGACACTGAACGCCTAGGTGCCTAGAAGAATAAAAGTGCAATCGGGCTTGAATCCGAAAGCATGGACTGAATCCTATTCTTCTTAGCAGGCGAATTGACAACATGACGACGAACTCGAAGACAGCTCCGGCCAGCATGAGCTGGTGGCGGATGTTTTGGATGATCTTGACCCAGAATACGGCGCTCGGGCCGTACCTCAAGATCTGGCAGGGAGCGGACCCCTATCGTTGCATCCAATGGATTAAATTGACAGCAATCGGGGCTGTCCTCGCGACCTTGTTGGTCAAATACTCAGTAGGTCGTCCCTGGGGAGAATCGATCGCGGTATTCTCTTTTTACCTCGGAGTTACCGGGCTGTTGGCATCCGTGGCTATCACTATCATGAACGGAATGAGCCTCATCGGGGCCACATCTTCGTTCCGAGTTATCTGGAACAGCCAGAAACTCAATCTACTGGAACGTAACGAATTCGACCGAGGCATGATCAAGGCGATCATGACTCCTACGGCCACGTACTGGGCCGAGAAGGTAATCCGCCTCGAGACTTCCGGTCTCGACCGACTCCCGAAAGGTTGTCGTGAGAAATCTTCCCACAAGCGGAAGATCGACACGTATGTAAGTGCGTGTCTCGGCATGGGTCTCGGTTGTGGGACCTTGACCCACAAGGAATTGGTTAAGGTCGTCTTCTCGATCGCTCAAGGAAGTTTCTAGAGCGAGATTCGCGCCCCCACCCCCGGTCCTCCGGCGGGTGATAACAACAAGAACTAATTGATCTTACGGCCGCAAGTGACCATAACTTGCAATAGCTCACCTACGGGTGGGCTTTTCTTTTGCCTTAAATTGTTAAAATTCACAAGTTCAACAAGTAATTGCAACACTTTGAGATAATCAAAGTGTATGAAATTCAAACATTTTACGATCGAGGAGCGCGAAAAAATACAAGAACTGCTTTGGCAAAAAACCTCGATCCGTTCGATTGCCAAAGCACTAGATCGTAGTCCTTCTTCTGTTTCAAGAGAGGTTGGACGCACGGGCGGACTGTTTAACAAGTATTTTCCACGATGTGCCCACGAACGAGCGATTGAAAAACGATCGTGTCGTGGTAGAAAGCTTCGCTTGAAAAGCGCATCAATCCGGAGATATGTAGTTGCTAAACTCGAGGACGGTTTTTCACCAGAGCAAATTGCTGGAAGATTGCATGAGGAGTATCCGAATGAATCAATTTCTCATGAAGCAATATATCAGTACATCTACAGCCTAGTGAGTAGAGAAGGCCAAGGACCAATTAAACAACACTACCATGATCTCAGGCAGTATTTGAAACGCAGGCACAAACGCAGGCAACCTAAGGGTATGCGCAAATCACGCCGTGTTTTAAGGCCACACGGGCCCTCAATCGATCTTCGGCCAAAGGAAGTTCAGACTAGGCGAACGATTGGGCATTGGGAAACAGATTCTATGGTTTCAAAGAAAAGCTGTGTTGGCTTGAATACTATTGTTGAAAGAAAAACTGGTCTAGTTTTCATTACGAAGATTCAAGATTCGACAGCTGAAACTACAAAAGAAACTGTGATCAGAAGACTAAATGTTTTACCGGAGCAGATTCGAAAAACAGTAACTTCGGACAACGGCCACGAGAACTTCATGTACGATTCAGTCATGACTGAGCTTGGGATCATGTGGTACTTTGCCCATCCATATCATTCCTGGGAACGCGGCACAAACGAAAACACCAACGGTCTCATCCGTTGGTACTTTCCTAAAGGCACAGACTTTGCGACAATATCAGATGAGTCCATCAAAGCTGTGGAAACGGCATTAAACAACAGACCGCGTAAGCGGCTAGGATGGAAAACACCATTAGAAGTATTTAACGAAAGTGTTGCGATTAAAGGTTGAATTCACCATTGGACATCTTGACATTTATATTGTTTAGTGTACTCTTACAGAAGATTCTGCCCGCTTCAGAAACTTAGAAATACGACAAATGGAAGTAAGGCCGAAAGCCTGAAAACATGGGATGACCCCCGTAATTCTATGACTAAAGCGGATTGGAGGATTGCACAATGACAACGAATGGCATCGCGGACGAAGTGAAAGAATGGCTGGAAAAAGAAGACATCCAGATCGCCCCCTATCTGAGAGCCTGGCAAGGTAAGGATCCTTACGAATGCCTTAACGACATCAGACTGGGATTTCAGATGATGTGTGGAGCGTGCGTTGGTTTATCTCTATTCGTGCTTCTTTACCTAATCGAACAAACGGTAGCAGCCTTTATCGTAGCGAGTCTAGCGACCGGCTGTATACTGATCAGTGCATTTGGTCTCGGCTTCTATATCCGAAAACAAGAAAAGAAGAAGCTGGATCACTTCATCAGGGCGGTACAATGGTGTCGCATACACGATATTCCTCTGGCGTACCTTGGAAAGAAGGACTGGACAAAGGAAACGATCGAGCGGGTACTATGGCCCATATGTGGAATCATCAGGGACCTTATTATCCCGCTAGAAGAAACCCTCATATCCAATAAAGTATTCCCCAAAAGGAGGACTGAGGCAGAATCGCGTCAGATCAAGGAGAAGGCACGCGTAGTGGAAGTCTTCCGAACCGTAGCCCCGCTTTTCGGGAATTTCCAGGGTGTCAAAAACCCTGTCAGCATGGCGTACCAGATCGCTTCACTGCGCTAAATGGTTTTTATTCGCACCCCACCCCCGGTCCGCCGGCGGGTGGGGTTTTTGCTTTTCGAGGTAAGTAAAATGTTGGCTCAACACTAAGGCTGTTCCTCAGTCAAAATCTTCATTATTTTTTGATAATTATTTTATCAGGATTTTATAAGTGTTTTGGTATATTCAGATAGCCATGGATATTTACAAAACGAAAGAGAGAATAATAAGTGGGACTTCTTACTCAGAGATATACAAAGAAGCCAATTTAATTTATAAATTCATAGAATCAAAATCGAAAAGAAGACCTTATGTAAGATCAAAATATTTTAAAAATGAAAAAGCTTTTTAGATTATTTTTGGGAACATTTACGATCTAAATCATTTCGCGATAGAGTAAGAAGATTAAAATATTACTTATGCGCATTG
>JACCDG010975616.1_pt1 | contig 13181 bp, 14 predicted proteins | sample 7442471 | NCBI WGS metagenome assembly JACCDG01 (sample SAMN15323444, study PRJNA562643) | freshwater metagenome | isolation source: river surface water | place: USA:Blue River Watershed | collected 2017-08-17 | reverse complement strand
GCTCCAAGACGTGCGTTCGTATTTCAACGTACAAGTGTCGTAAGGGGGATACATGCCTATTATCAACCAAAACCTAGACGGCTCCGAAAAGAAGCGCTTTGAAAGCATCGCGCTCGGTGCCCTGGCAACTGGGGTAACTCAGCTGCTTGTCACTGTCCCTTACAACTCGCTCTTGCAAGGATTGAACGTTTCGGCGTTTGGTCTTTCTGGGGCTCCAGTCCATTCACTGAGCGTATTTCGCTTTGTGCCTGGAGTGGGGTTAACGTCGGTGCTTCTCGGTGCAACGCTTACAATCCAAACTATCGGAACTTCCGGTCCTATTGGATATAGCTTAGCCAGGCCTGGCATCTCGTTGCTTGCTGGAGATAACCTGTGTGTCACAACTGGTGTCGCTAACACGGCCATCGCCACGTCGATTATGACTGTGGTGCTGTCTGCTTTGGACGACATCAAGGTGTACCAAAACTCGGTGGCTTAATGTCCTCTGAAGGCATTCTTCTATTTGGGAATGATTCTGGTGGCGGGGGCGCGGGCAGTGAATACGAAAAGCAAAATTTCGTAGACACGTCCGTCCCCGCCAACAGCAACGTAGGGTTCAGCTCCACTGCGAGCCGAAATCCGTTTAATGCTTTTTTTGGCAACGACGGCGCACCCAAATGGATGAGCAAAACGCTCTACATCCAGGATATGGTCGTTGTAGAAGACCGCTCACTTTGGATTAACGGGCGAACGACTTATAAAATCATTTGGAATGAAAGTTTCCCCGGGGTTAATGGTTATGCTTTTGGAAACGTAAATGTCGGCGGAAACGTTGAGAGTAAGTACCTTAATATCAATTTTGTTGGCGATGGCTTTGGCGTTGGCGGTGTTATTCGCCGGGTACAATGGCTGGTTAAGCCTTCTACTGGTGGTACTGCTACCGCAGCTCAGTCTGTTGACGGGTCTGGCATTGGCAATATCGATTTTTCCTCCGCGGTAAGCGGAAGCACAACCCAAGGTAAGGCGATTTATAACGCCTATACCCATGCGAGCACGAATGAAACTCGTGACATACATGATTATCGGCTATCGGCTAATCAAGCCGGTAATCTTATTGTGTATGGTGTTGTGGTTTACTTTGAAGTGCCTGCATCTGGCATTGATTGCTTTGCGGGTAACCTTTTCTTAGACAAAACTCTTCTTTCTCCAGTGGGAACAACGCTTGCGTTTCCCACGGCTGGAACATCAAACTTCTTGGGTGGTAAGGCCGGGGTCTTTCTTACCCAACAAGCAGGATTTGGCATCACAACAAGCCTTGTTCAGGACCTGCAAACGCCCGCAATTGGAAATAGCCTCACAAACCTTGTGAACGTTAATAGCGGTCTGGGCGGAAGCTTCCCCCAAGGCACTGCGATTTGGTGTCAAAACGGAGCAACGCACTATTTGGGTGCTGTTCTATCTCGAAGCGGTGATGTGCTCACTGTCGGGCCGACGCTTACTCAAGGTGTCAGCAATATCCTGCACGCGCTTTTTCAAGCGGGTCACACGTTTGCAATCAGCTCCACACTCTTTCAGCAGTCTTGGGACTATAGCCCTGGCGTAAACCAAGAACCGGCTCAAGGCCCGACGTTTGTCTTTAGTCGCGGTCTACTCGATTACAGCGACCCACAGCAAAGATTCAGAGTTTGGGGCGCAACGATTTCCATGGCTTTTGCTACTGGAAATTCGCTCAGCTTTAATTCAAGCCCAACGCTTACTATTTTGCCTGGGCTGACAATGGGCATTGCGTTTCCTGCTGCCGCGTCTGGGTTCATCCAAATTGATGGATTTATGAGCGGGTTGGAGTTGGAGTTTGCCGCAGGTATCAGCGGAAGCCTGAACCACACGCTTGTTATCGATGGTCTTGTCACCACAAGTCTGAACGAGACGTTGGGTGGAGCGGGACTATTTCGAAAGACGGTATTCACAAACGGTGGATACGGTTGGCATAGCGTGCGAATCACTGCGGGTGCGGGAAGTACGCAGACGATGATTACAAGGGCTTTGGCCTATGAACCATCGCTCACCAACGGCCCAACACTTGGGATTTTGGCTGAAATTCCGCTATACATGACTTTTATTCAGCGCGATTCGGCTGGAGCAACGCAAATTGCTTTCGGCAACGTGCAACGCCTATACGCGGATAACCTTTACTGGCGCGGTTCTTGGGCGCGGTCGCTTTCAAACTTAGGTAATGCTGCGGGCGGCGTGATTTATACCAGCACAAACGTTGGCGACATCATGCAGTTTAGTTATTTCGGAACGCGATACCTGATAACCGGTGTTGCGGCAGCTGCGTCCATGACAGTTGCGGTTAACGGAGTTACCGACACCGGGTTCACTCTTAATTCTTGGGCTGGAACAGGGCTGACTCTTGGATTTCAGACCGTGGTTCTTACATCACGTGTGGTGACGAGTAAGTCTGTGGCTGCGGTGGACTTTTATAGCCCTGTTGGTCAGGTGGAAAACCTTCAAGCTTTTACGCCAACGCCGGAAGATGCGATAGGCGTGCGATTTTTCTCGCAGACATCGCCACCTTCTGGGGCGAGACCCGGGGATATTTGGGAGTTGGATAAGAATAACTCCGTTGCGTTTCAGCACATCTTTGGCGGGTGGAAGCGTTTAAACATCGGTAATCCCAGTTGCTACGTTTCAAATTACGCAACTACGTTTGCCGTTGCGGACAACACAGAAGCTCCCGCTCAAGCCGATACACTCAATTTTGACCCGTATGGCATGGTAACAACCATTGGGGCTGGGGCGACGCTGACTTTCACTATTCCGGCGGACGGGGATTACGAATTTAAATCCTGCACCACGTGGGTGGCAGCGGCCACGGGCTACAGAGACCTTCGCCTAAAGGTTTTAAAAACCGGCAATGAAGGTGCTGAAGATTTATTTGTGCTGAGTCGAGTTCCTGGCAGCAGTGTCACAAACCTTATTCTTCCGGGCTCGATTGTTCTTCATAATTTGAAGAAGGGTCAAAAACTGGTGCCGGCTCTTTTTCAGGTTTCCGGCGCTCCAACAAATAACGTTGGGGACCCAGCATCAAACTGGTCGCAGTTAACAAGAATAGGACCATAAATGGCCGATAAAACTTATTTACTCAAGTTTGGTAGTGGCAATCCCGCAAGCTTTACGGGGCTAAGTCCTACATTCACGATGTTTGAGATTGGGCCTACACTACCATGGGCTTCGCTTACTCCCCCGGGTATCAGTGAAATCTCAACTGGCGCGGGGCTTTACATGTTTGCTTATAACGCAACCCTGCCAATCGCGTTTGTTGCCGATGGTGGGGCGGTGTTGTCTACTGCGGACCGATATGTGACGGGAATTTTGGACCCCATACAGGCGGTGGACCAGCGTGTTGGCTTCCCAGGGGATAGTATTGGTTCTACTAGCGTCGATCCTACTACTCTCATGGGCTATGCAAGCCGGAACCAAGAGGTTCTAGAAGGCGATGCGACGTTTGATAAATCCACTGGCGAATGGCTCATGCAGACGCGTGGCGCCACAACGTTCCAGAGTAAAGTGCTGACAAATAATTCCGGCTCAGTTACCAAAACCTAATACTATTTGGGTAATGGGGGACGATCTGAGCACACTTTCTCTTTGCATCATCTGCAAGAACGAACGACAAAATCTGCCTAGGCTTTTGGACAGTGTCCAGGGCTGCTTTGACACAATTCACGTTACCGATACCGGATCCACAGACGGAACAATCGAGTACCTGCGGGACTTAGAGACCAAAGGGGCGGTTAAGCTTCATCACTTTACCTGGTGCGACGACTTTGCCGCAGCAAGGAATACGTCTTTCAGCTTTGCTGAAGATGATTACGTGATGTGGCTCGACTGCGACGATGTCTTAGATAACCCCTCGGCTTTCAAGCAGTGGAAGCAAGACATCATGCCGATTGCGAATTACTGGATGGCTACCTATCACTATTCACTGAACGAAAAAGGCGAGCCCACGTGCAGTTTCATGCGAGAGCGTGTGATTAAAAACCGCCTTGGATTTAAGTGGACGCATTTTGTTCACGAGGGCATCGCCCCGGTCACAAACGACCAAAGCACTCCAAAGGTAAGCTACGCGACAAGCTGGAGCGTAAAACACATGCGCACCCAGAAGGATATCGAGGTCGATAAAAACAGAAATCTTGCGATGTTTGAAAAAAACCCGAGCAAGATGGACGCCCGGCTTGAGTACTACTACGGCAAGGAATTATTCGAAGCACAAAAGCCGCTAGAAGCGTTCAACCAACTTTTAAAGGCGTCAAAGCAGCCGAGCCTTGAAATTCACGACAGGATTTTGTGTATACAATATTGCGCAATGGCCGCAATGTTATGTAATCAGCATGACACGGCAATTAACGTCGCTTACCAGGGTTTACAGCTTTCTCCTCAACGAGCCGAGTTTTACTCCATCATTGGTGATTGCTATTTGCGCAAACAGCAATTGGAATACGCGATACCCAGTTTTGTGGCGGCAGCCCACTGCAATAACCCGTCACCCAACAACGCCACCTTCCAAACAGCCATCTTTACTCAAGCGGATGCTTACGGCCATTACCCGAGAAACCAACTAGCCAGAATTTACTTCCACGCCGGAAGAATAAACGAAGCCAAAAAGTGGCTAGAACAGGGTTTATTACTCGGCCCCAATGTCGAAACAGGCGCCCTTTACGCGGAAGTTTTAAAGCAAGAAAAATTGATGGCCGTTCCCGCGCACGGCTCAATTCCTATTGTCGACGAGTACGTGATTAGCAGTCCCATGCAAACACCTTACATTTGGGATGAAAATATCGCCAAAACCCGTGGGATTGGTGGCAGCGAAACGGCCGCAGTTCAAATGGCCCGGCATCTTCATAACCTGACTGGCAAGGTTGTCAGAATTTTCCATGAGCGCCCGGATAAGCTTGAGCTCGACGGGGTGATTTACGAACCCCAAGGCTTGGCGAAGGAATATTTCAGCAAAGGCGAGCCCCTTGCGCACATAGCGTGGCGACACAACGTTAAGGTCACAAACGCGCCGACTTACTTGTGGTGTCACGATATTATGACCCCCGGAATGGACGTGACTGCCCATTACGAAAAAGTACTTTGCTTAAGTGAGTTTCATAAGGACTACCTGAAGCACGTTTATAAAATCCCAGAAAGTAAGCTTCTTCTCACTCGCAACGGCATCGATTTGAAGCGTTTCGAGGGCCATGATTTCAGCGATAAGAACCCCAACAAGATTGTGTTCTCATCGTCACCGGACAGAGGTTTGGATAGGGCTGTGGCAGTAGTTGCGAAAGCTAGAGAATTAAGTAAACGGGATCTTGAGCTCCACACGTTCTATGGGTTCGATAACATGCTTAAGCTTGGGTTGCATAAGCAGGTGGCCGACATGCAAGCGGAGCTCGCAAAGTATCCATGGGTTAAACTCCATGGCAACGTGCAGCAAAACGAGCTTGTTAACCATCTTGCCTCGGCCAAAGCGTGGCTCTATCCAACTGACTTCCTAGAGACGTACTGCATCACAGCACTCGAGATGCTCGCCTGCCGTGTGCGCCCCGTGGTCCGAGCTTGGGGTGCCCTGCCTCACACACTTAAGGATTTACCGTGTGCGATGATTGATAGGGATTGTGCGTCCGATGAGGACCGCACGCACTGGGCGGAGCAACTTCTTCTAGCGCTGGATGTTAATCAACCTGTTGTCGACATGGAGCGCTTCAGTTGGGAGTCGGTGGCCCGCGACTGGTTACAGTGGCTACCTAAGTGATAGAATGGAGTAATGGCAAACGCGATAAATGCCGTTACTAACGGACCCGGGCAACTTCTCGAAGGTCTCGCCTGGAACCCCGATACTGGCTACACCATTAGCGGACTCGGCCTAGTTACATTCGGCTTTTTGTGGCTTAAAAACGATATATGGGTTGATTGTCCGCCGCCCACAGCGGTGACTTGGACAGCTTGCGAATGCAATAATAACTGCAGCTAGGAGACTTCTATGACCAGAGGGGATTTACGCAACTTAGTCCTGTACTGGTTGGACGACCTGGACGCCGGTTATTTCACGCCAACACAGGTAAACGCCTGGTTAAATAACGCGCAAATTGAAGTGCAAAAGCAGCTCATTCAGGCCGGTGAATACTGGTACTTGAAATGCGCCACCATGCAAACGGTGACTAATACTGATTGCTACTCGCTTCCTGCGGACTTTTTGAAATTAAACCGCCTTGAAGTAATGGTTCAGGGGCAATCAACTCCGAATCAGATTTGGAGCGATATCGTCGATGCGTCTTTGAATGAGGCGAGTAATTTAAATTACGGAAGTGGCCAACCCGCCGTTTTTACCGTGGGTAAGGACTGCCTGTATTTTAAACCCATCCCAGACCAGGCATACACGGTCCGCATGTTTTATAGCTACCGAGTCACCCCCATGACAGACGATTTAAACGTTCCGGACGTTCCCGCTCAGTACCAGGAATACATCGCGGTACTTGCTGCCATGGACGGGTTCTTAAAAGACGAACGCAACCCCAGCAACCTTGTTGGTAAAATGGGCTACTACCAAGACATGATGAAAAAGGACGCGATTCAGCGGCAGCGCTCCCAACCCCGCCGTGTCGTTCGAACCATGCAGGATGATGGTGGCGGGTTGATGTTCTAATGCCAGATCCAAAGCTTAAAACCGAGCATTACTCCAACTTCAAGGGCATGAACCCTAAGTCGTCCAATTACATGTACGGCGAAGGGGAGTCCATCCGCATTCAAAACATGGACTTCACAACCCCTGGAGCTTGGACCAAGGTGCCGGGAACTACGCTTTATAACGGCGCAACCGTTGCGGGAAGTATCGGGGGAATATTTCAATTCACTCGATTAAGCGGCGCCAGTTACCTTGTGGTCAGCGCCAACACGAATATTTATACCGTCGACATGAACTTCACGCCCATTCGTTCTGGCTTACTAAACGAGGCGTTATTTGATTTTGTTCCTTTCGTCGACAGATTATTCTGTGCAAATGGGCAGGACTTTTTCAAAACAGACGGCGTTGCTACGAGCAACTATTCACTCCCACCGGGAGCTACTGGCCTTGCTGCAGCTACTGGCGCTGCTAGTGGTTTTACTGGTTATTTTCAATATGCGTACGGTTACCTTAACGACCGAGGATACGCTGGGCCCGTGGGCAATTTCGTTGGCTTCTCAACGGGCGGTAACGATGTCGACTTATCAGGATTTTCCTACCCCGCGGGATTTGGAATTACGGCCATACTCATCTATCGGAGTGAAAACGACCTCACCGCGGACGTTTTTCAAATTGGCTCAATAAACCCGCCCACGGTAGCATTCACCGACACGGGGTTTACACTCAGCACGTCGATTCAACCGCCTTACATTTATTTCACTCTCGCACCGCGATACATCGAAATATTTAACAACCAATTGTTCATGGCGGGATTTAGTTCCCTGCCATCGACCGCGTATTTTTCCGATATCGGTGAGCCAGAAGGTGTTGGAGCAACAGCAAGCTTTGAAGTTCGAACAAACGACGGCGACAGAATTACCGGCATGCGGGCTTATAACGGCGCGCTGGTCATGTTTAAGCAAAAAAGCTTTTCTGTGCTTTCGGGCGATAACCCAAATAACTTCACACTCCAAGAGCGGAGCGACCAATACGGGTGTTTGAGTAACCGTGCGAACGCAATTTACGACGATAGACTTTTATTTTTGGACCGTAAGGGGATTGTTGAGTTTAACGGCGCAAATATCCAGGTGATGAGCACAAATATTGAGCCGCTCTTCTTGCGCATGAACATTGCTGCAGCGATTGATAACGCTGCCATGCTGCACGTCAAAGAGCGCAACGAAATCTGGACACTTTTTCCTATAGACGGCGCCACGATGAACAATCAACTTGTGGTGTTTGATTACTACGCAAACGCTTGGTACGAACGCAAAGGTTTGGACATTCGCACCATCGCGCAAGTGCAAGCTTATAACCCATACCCATCGCCTTTTTACGGCGGTTACACGGGTTCGGTATTTAACTTTGGAGCTACCCTTTACGGTGATAACGGAGCTCCCATGGAATGCTCTGTAAAGACGCGCTTTCATAAAGGTGACGGATTCACGACCGAAAGCATGTTCCGACGTTTGTGGTTAGACGTGTCACCGCTTCCGGTTGCTATTGGCGGCACGGCTGCCATAGCAATCGACTTTTTTGCTAATATGGGATTGAGCGCCCCGGTATTGAGTCGTGAGATGTATGGCGCGACGTGGCAAAGCCGGATTGATTTTGGTATCAGCGCAAAAAGCTTGGCTTTCGAGTTCACTCACACAAGTGCTTCCCAACCGTTGCAAATCAACGGTTATGGGCTCGCGCACCGATATCAAAGGGACGTGTAATGGCGAGAGTGAACAACATCTCCACGGCCGTTCAAAACGTTAAAACGCTGGAAGACCTGCGTCGTTATGTGGCTTCTGCTTTGGACGCTATCGTTGCCCAGTTCAACGGCAAATTAGACTTCGGTGATAATATTCGTTCGTTTGGACCGGTGTCTATTTTGGTTAATTCCGCCGCACCGACAAAGGTGATTCATGGTCTGGGGCGCGTGCCTCAGGGCTATATCGCAACGTCGATGGACATTGTGAACGTTTTAACAACGCCGGATAAAACTTTGTACCCCTGGACGAGCACGCAGCTTTTCGTTCAGGGCTTGGCTGATGGAACCGTGGAGATTCTTATATTTTGAGAAACTTTGAGGCCGATGACTTGGTCATGCTCAATGGTTGGCTCAGGGCCAGGGGGATTTTAATTCCCTGGTCGATGGATGATTTACCAGAGGTTGGGGTTGTAGAGCGGGATGTTGCGTGCGGGTTTTTATTTCAAACCGATAGCAACATTGCAACCTTGGGGAGCTTTGTAACAAACCCCATGGCATCGGTTATTAAGCGGGGAAGGGCTGTGGGATTTATTGTGGCTGAATTAACGCAGATAGCCCAAGAGTTGGGTTACGAAAAAGTTTACGGGTTTACCGAACGCAGGTCCATGCTGAGAATGTGCTCTGGGCAGGGATATAAACGCAACGGTACAAATTATCTTTGTGTGGAGAGGGAGTTTTAAATGGCACTAGTTGACTCAATCAGAAATTCCTTTAGCCAGGGAACCGGCACTGCAGACGAGGCTTTGCAAAAGCAGCAACAGGGCCTGGCCAACCTTAAGCGGTTTAAAGAGCTTTCTGACCGCGGGCCGCTTGGCGGAAGTGCGTTGTATGAACGCTCGAAGGATTTTTACAACGAGTATAAAACTCTCGCGTCCAACCCGGAAATCCACAAAAACCAAGGCGAGTGGGAAGCGGGAATATCGGCAGCCCAGCGCGGGTCAGACGACGCCAAAAAAGCCCAGGAGACCTACTCCGCCGCTGCAAAGCCTTTTGAGGATTTATACGGCCAGCAATCCGAGCGAGCGCAAAAGTTTCGCATGCAGTTTCCCAGCATTTTAAATAACCAACTCGCCGGCGAGCGAGTGAACATGCGGCGTAATATCGCAAGCGGTGTGGGCGATGCTCGCAAGGGATATAACTCGCGTGGTCTTTTATACGGCGGACTTCGCACGGGTGCTGAAGCGGGAGTGGGCGCGGATGCTGGTGCGAAATATGCCGCAACCGTTGCGGATAAAACAAAGGCGCTTAACGACCAGGCAAATAGCCTTGACCAAGACGTCACTGAAACCGGAAAAGTTTTGGGTGATATTGGCAATGAAGTAAGCGGCAATACCAACGCGTCTCGCCAGGCACTTCTAGATAGTTTGATGCAGCAATCGCAAGCCAAAGACGAGGCGATTGGCGGGCTATTGGGTGGGGTTGGAAAGCTTGGCGGAACTATCGCGGGAAACCTTGCCAAGAAGGATGTTAAGTAATGGATGAATTAGACGCCTTAACAGCGCAGGGGTTGCAAAAGCAAAAACTCGCTCCCGAGTTCGAACAGCAGCTTGATGAGCGCAAAAAACGTTTGATGAATTCTACCCAGGTTATCAATCAAAACCTGAGTCCCGAAGGGTTCAACGCACCTGCTACAAATAAATTCAATACTGCCCTAGGAATGCCAGCAAGTGGGATGGATTCCGATATTTATCGTGCGGTGACGGAGAGAAATAACTCTCGCAATCAGGATTTTGTAAACACGCTGAAAAAAGATGTGGAGTACATGGCCCCCGTGCGTGAGGCGCAAGGACTCAGACAGCTTGGCAGTGATTACGGCAAGGTTTCGGAAGTTGCCATTAACAACCAAAAAATTTGGCAACAGCAAGAGCTTAACCAACGCCGCCTCAAACTTTATCGTCAGCAACAAGCGGACAGTATTCTTGGTGGTGTTCTTGGAATTTTGGGAACTATTGCCGGTGGAGTTATTGGCGCCGCAACGGGTGGTTTGGGATTGGGATTGTTTGGGGCGGCTGCTTCCAGTGGAGCTGGTGCGGGCGCTGGCGCTATTGCTAAAGGCGCTATGACAGGTGGCGGCGGAACCCACGGAAAACCTTAAGGGAGAGTTATGAGCAACGGATTACTTTGGGGAATTGGAACAGCTTTAGATAAAGGTCTCGATGCCTATTCTGGTGAGAAAAATCGCCAGCAAAAAGCAGAGGAAATGGCTTTGCAGCGTAAGCATCAAGAATTTTTGGATCGCATTGCGCTGGAAGATTTAGCGATTAAGAAAAAGGATTCTGCGCGCAAAGATTTGAAGGAAGAAACCACAGCAGAAAAGGAAGCTAATAAAAAGGCCGGCATCCTGAGTGCTGAGTGGGGCGCTGGGGGCGGTTCTGTTGCCGCGGCTCGGTCTTTATTTGACCTTGGGGAAGCGCAAAGGGAGCTTGAGGATACGGTTGACCCGCAAACGGGTAAGGTTATCCCCGCTAAAGTTAAAACGGGAAGCGACGCCCCTTGGTATAAACAAATTGCGCTTCACGCCCCAAAAACACTCGGTGTTCGGGATGCTGCTATTGGACTTTTGGCGCCCGAGATTAAGGGTAATAAGAATAAAGCGCTTAACGCCATTACCGGGTCGATTAAGCAAATGTTCCCCGGGGCCCTGTCTGACAAGGACATTCAAATTGCTTTTGAACAAGTTTACGATGAGACGCTTCCTAACTCAGAAAACGTCCGAAGAATCAAAGAAAAGGCCGCTGAACTTGCATCAGTGAAAGCCATTAAAGACAGGACTGTGCGTGAGATCGAGCGAACCGGGAATATCAACAATCTCGACTCAATGAGCTACACGAAAGATTTGGTTGCCAGTCAGCCGGCGATTAGCACACCGCAGGGCGGCCTACTTGGCAAAACCGCGAACGCTTCTGAAGCACCGCCCAGAAAGTTTTATAGCGCCAAGACAAACCGAACAAAGCTTGTGTACTCCGACGGCCGTGAGGAAATAGTTGATGGCAAAAGATAAAAAGATTGTCGACGATTGGCAGGAAGTTGCTGCCGATGATTGGCAAGAAATCCCAGCCCAAACCAGCCCTGGAGTTGGTGAGGCGGTGGCGCGTGGTGGAACAAGAGGGCTGACTTACGGGTTTGCCGACGAAGGGTCGGGTTTATTGGGTGCGTTGACCGAACCGTTGTTTATGAAAAGCGATAAAGACTTTGGGGGCCGATACCGTGAGTACAGAGACGCGTATCGCAAAGGTGATAAGGCTGCTACCTAAGCGTATCCTACAGCGTCCACTCTTAGTGAGCTTGCTGGAGGAATCGCCGCACCTGGTGGCATTGCTGCAAAAGGTGTCGGACGAGGGGCTGGATTTATTAGAGCTGCAGGTCAGGGAAGCCTCAATGCTTACGGCTTGTCCGAAGCCGAAGGTCTCGACGAGCAACTCTCAGACGTTAAAACCGGGGCCTTATTGGGTGCAGGCGGGCACGCGGCTGGTGGACTTCTTTCGAAGCTTGTTCCAACGGCTAAGGGCACGCAAAGGCTGGCCAATGAGCACGCGATAAAACACCTGCGCCCAACACCATCGGTGGCCAGAAACTTGGGCGCCAAGAAGCTTGATGAGGTTGCGCAAGCCGCTCTTGATAGCGGGGCGATTAAAGCGGGTCGTAAGGTTGGAACTACGGCAGACGCGCTTGGTGGATTGAAAGCTTCCGCCTATGAAGATCTCAAAGGGGCACTGGATAAAAGCGATGTGACGATTAACCCGCGCGACGTTGCCAAAAACGTTGAAGAGCGGGTTATTGCACCCCTGAACGTTGCGTCAGGGAACAAACCCATTGTCGACGAGTTGAAGGGGCAAATCAAAGGGCTCCTCGCTAAGCATAAGGGAGCTATAAGCCCCAAATTATTGGAAGAGGAAAAAAAGGCCATCACCGACCAGATAAACTGGGGTGCGGGCGCAAACAAAGCCAAAAACGTTGCCCAAAAATCTCTCGCCCGGGAATTACGCCTAGCTTCTGAAGAGGCGATGTCTAAGGGCGATGAAAAACTTGGCGAAGCCTTCAAAAAGGCCAAAGGGGATTACGGTAATTATAAAGCCGGAAGTAAAATGGCTGAGATGACTCGCGGTTTATCTAATAGCGGAACGGGGTTAATGGGTCAGCTTTACGATGCTGGCGCCCTGGGTCTTGCTGGCGCTTCAATTCTTGGAAGTGAAGATAAAGCGGGCGCTTTACCTGGTGGCCTTGGACTTCTCGCGGCTCGTGCCCTGACAAGAGGGCGGTATCATTCCACGATGGCAGCTCCGACTGGCGCGCTGGCCAGGTATTTGAGAAATAACCCACGAACCAACGCAAGCGCAGAAGCGATTGAGCAATTAATAAGGCAAGGCGGCGGCGTCGCAGCCCGACAAGGCGGGTCTTACAATGAATGATTTCCAATCCATTCAATCCGGACAGGGGCTTTTGAAAGATGATTATCAAGAGTCGGATTCTCCCATAACGGTTGCGTTAAAACGCAGACGTAAAGCGTTGGGCGATAAGGTTGCCGTACCGAGTAAGGAAGATGCCGATGCAGGCAATGGTTGATGAGGTTATTGAATATGCTCGAAGCTATTTGGGGTGCTGGTATCGCTGGGGTGGAAATAGTCGTCTTACTGGCCTTGATTGTTCTGGTTTCATTTGCCATGTCTTGCGCTTGCCTGGGGTTATTCCTTTGCGCGGTGACTTCTCGTCCGCAGAGCTTCTCACGTTTTT
>JACCDG010400618.1_pt1 | contig 13181 bp, 8 predicted proteins | sample 7442471 | NCBI WGS metagenome assembly JACCDG01 (sample SAMN15323444, study PRJNA562643) | freshwater metagenome | isolation source: river surface water | place: USA:Blue River Watershed | collected 2017-08-17 | reverse complement strand
GGGTATCAGCGGCTGGTTAAGATTACGCAGCAGCCGTCCATTGCCGTTCGCAGCTCAGGCCGGGCGGAAGATATTTCTTTAAAAGTTCCGGAATTGGAGGGGATTACCTTGGGGGCCAATGCCGGACAGCATGACACATATTTGGGGGTGATTGGCGAAGAAGCCGCAGTCAAGCGTTGGAAAGACTGCGTTATTTCCCTATATACTGCCCGCGTTCTTGGTTATCGCGACGGCATGATGGTTTTCTCTTCTTTCGGCAAGATACTTCCGCAGAAGGAATTGACAAAGGCGATTATTGAAAAGTTGAAAGCGAGTGCAAATGCCGACGACCAATTAGTTGCTAAGGCGTTCTTAGAGAAAAATATTTTGATTATATCTTCGCTGAAATTAATGTCTGCTTTGGAGCGTAACGGATTTTCCGATGCCGTTGATTTAGTTAAAGCTTCAAGAGAAGAGTTTACAAAACTCGATAACATTGCGATGGGGGTTACGTTTATGCCCATGGCTGGCGTTGATATTTCGTTCGTAGTAATGGGGCACGAAATTACAACGAACTGGACGGGTATGGGTTTTCAAAATATTCCTGTGGAAGAATATTTTAACAAAGGGCGCGTCGCCGTCATAACGACTAACTATGGTATAGGTGAATCGATTGTTCAAGGGGCGGTTATGCCCGATTCGTTTCTTGTTCATGTATTCGAAGATGAAGACGGTCCGCACATCAACATTCTTGCACGCACGTTAGGGACCAAGTTGGTGCAAACCGTATACGTAGTCCCGGTTATACAAGAGCTTGAGTTGGACGACCAAACAGTGGGTATGTTTGTGAAGCTTTTAAATACCAGCGATGTCCGAACTTTTGAAGGATATGGAAATAATGAATTGTATAATCGTATGCATTTGGCGGAAGGAGCAAATCTCAGTTCCGTCAAGGATGTGTTGGACAGGCTTATTAAAGAAAGGGTCGATCTAACGTCTTCTATTGCGGTCTCCGAGGAGGAGATGGCTCTGTTCCAGTATGATAGGGGGGCATTGAATAGATTGGCTCATCTTCTTAAAGCGCTATCCTCAGATTTGAAGATTAAAACGATGTTTACAGATGTTCCGGAAGAACTGAGAAACCAATTTTCCGCCACAGAAGAGCAGGTTCGCAATATCGCCCTCGAGTTTATGGAAAAATCAAAAGGATTTGAACATTTGATTGACATGGAAGGAGCTGTCGGAACAAATTTTGGCAAGCCGCACACAGCTGTAACTGTCCAGCGTAGATCTTCAAACGTGACCGGCGATGTCAAAGAACCTGGGATGATCAGGATCAATTATACCTATGTGAAAACAGTGGATCTGGACGCGATACGTCAAAAAAGAGAACGCATTGAAATGCCTGGCGGCCAGTTGTCCAATATTTTTGCCGGGGATCAACTGGTGCAGGGGATACCGACCCGCAATAGTTTTTCGGGTGTGATTTATAAGATTGATGAATCGATGGATTTGACTCATCAGTTTGAGGAAATCAAGCGTTTGGCGGATTCGGGACAAAAAGTCATTATTCGTACTAATGAAACGACGCCGGATTACATTGATACTTTAAAATACAAGAACGTAATGGGTGTTATTGCCAATTCCGGCGGTGCGACCTCTCATGCGGCTGTTGTTTCCCGTGAGTTGGGTATTGCGACCGTTGTCGGTGTCCAGGGATGGCTTGATAAATTGGTTGATATACACGGCGTTCAGAGAGCCAACGAACTTAGTGAGTATTTGAATACGAGCGGCAACATTGTCACCGTCGATGCCAATGCCAACGAAGAAACCGGACTCGGAACTATTTATGCAGGTGAGCTGCCTGTCAGCACCCGCGACATCGAAATCAATTTGCAGCGTCTTCCTGATATCTATACAAAGATCGGTTACATTATGGGGATGCCGCATCCAATGCTGGCGATGTCTAAGATGTCCCAATATGACGGATATTATGGAGTAGCTCTGATGCGCGGTGAATTTGCTTATGCAGAAGAGAATATTAATCCGCGTGCGGGCCGTGCCTATGATCTCTTGGTGGTGGAAGATTACCTCAAAACAATCGCTGGGGACGAGGCTGCAACCAATTATTTCAACGCTTTGAGTCCTTCGGAGAAACAGGCCCTTGATAAGTATAAGTCTTTCTTGGATCGTCGTTTGGAACTTCGGCGACAGGGACTGAACATCCCCTTGGATGTTACAGAGAAGCTTATTGAAAGTGGTCTTAAATCTTTTGAAGAAGGTTTGACGATCTATGAGAAGTTTGACATCAACCTGATGAGAGAACACGGCGAAGAACTCGGCCGATTAACAAAACAGGTCGGAGGCTATATTTCCTACAACGAATTTTTTGATGCCGTGCATGGCGGCGCTGTAGGTACCATGGCCGCGGCCAACAGTCAGACGGACAATACTGTTGTCTACCGCAGTATCGATTTTAAGAAGAACGAGGCGGCGGAGCTCATTGGTTCCAGGATTTTCGACCCCGTCGCGGAATCGGCAACCATGGTCGGCGAGCGGGGAGCCCGCTGGCTTTTAAGGCCTGAAAATAAAGTCATCCTCGTCGAAGAGATCCGCATGCTTCTACGTCTTGTGGAAAAGGGATACAAAAATATCGGTTTCATGTTTCCTTTCGTTTCAACGCCAAAAGAGCTGGATCAGCTGCTGACCATACTTTTTGAGGAAGAGAAGGCGTTCAGCCAGGAAAAAGGCCGTCCGGTGTATCTAAGAGAAGTCGGCCAGATGACCGAGCTGCCGAGCAATGTCGTGCAGGCGGAAGAATTCATAAAAGTTTTGAAAAAGCATGAAGACAAAACGAAAGCATGGTTCAAGAGTGAATATAATGTCGACATTAATCGTCATGGATTCCTTTCTTTCGGCACCAATGACTTGACGCAATTGACACTCGGGGCTGACAGAGACAATCCGAGAATGAGACAGCTCTTTAATGAAGCTCATCCGTTTGTTATTGAATCCATCCGCCACGTTGTGAATATGGCCAGAGAATACGGCATCAAGTGCGGGCTGTGCGGCCAGGCGCTGGTCAATCTCGTAACAGTGGATCCCGATATGGCGGAAGAAATTTTGATGCTGCTGGGGTCAACCGGCGGCTATGCCGGAACGGATTATCTGGGTACGGTTCCTGCCATTACCCGTTCGGCAAGTGCGACCTTGAAACACGGCAGGATCGAAGCTGATGCCATTGCTTCTGCGGAAGTCCTTTCTAGTAATTTTGAGTCGAACTTGGAAAAAGGCGCTGCTGTCCGTCCGTTATACCAAGTGACGAACCGTGAAGATCTGGCCAAGACTTACGTCGGGGATTTCATTTTTGTCCATGATGGGATTTTGTTTGAATATGCCACCGATGATAAAGTCAGAGAGCAGCTCTCGCGCCTGGGCGCTATTATTTATACAGATGACAAATTAGCTGATCTGATCAAGGCCATTTCTGAAAAGTTAAGAGTTCCAGTGATCAAAGCTACTTCCGGTATTGAACGTCTTGCTGCTGTACCCAGCGGTGAGAAGGTCACTGCCGACTTCAGTCGTCGCTCTATCTACAGAGGCGGTTTGGATGTTTCCGTCGATCTTCCGGAAACCGCCAGCAAAATTAACGTGAAGCCTCAGGATCATGCGGACATTGCTCCGATTGAATTTAATGAAACCGTCCGTGCCAACGATTTGTACAGAGATCTCGGCGTTTATCCGTCGGCTTTTCTGGCATATGATAACCCGGAAAGCCGCGGCAAGCTCGACGCTGAAACTGTCGCAGAAATTGAGCGGCTGATTGAGCAAACGGACAGCAAGTCGGCTGTGGACGTGCTGCGTCATGAGATCAAAGGCCGGATCACGGCAAGAATGGTTCATCCCAACACAAAAATGGTTTATGAAACATCTGATCTGCAGAGCGATGATGCCCACAGGCTTTTGGGACATGAGGTGTTCGAGCAGGAAGAAGTTAATCCTCCCCTTGGATACAACGGTCTCGAGGCCTTGATGGGGGATGCTCAGTTGAAGGCATTGTTCCGGGTTGAAATGGAAACGATCAAATCTTTGATTGATGAGGGTTTCAATATCTCCATTCAATTTAACAGCATTAAGACCCCGGACAGTCTGCAAAAGGCGATGGATGTTCTCAAAGAAGTCGGAATCGATGTGACGAAGGTCGACGTGGGGATGAACACCGCCTGGCCTGGGAATTATCTATTCCTTCAGTCTTACTTGGGCCACGGGCTGTCTTTCGTAACGCTTGATGAGCGTAATCTGGCCAAGGCTTATCTGGCGGCCGATCTTTACAAGAACGAAAGGGTCCGTAATACATATCAATGGGAAGGCATCAAAGACGATATCGCTATTCCGGCGAAAATGATCGAAGAGGCGATCGCCACTTTCTCAGCCCAGAACCATGAAGTGGCTATGAGAAGAATTGCTTTTGATTCCACAACTCCGGAAGCGGTCTCACAAGCCAATGAGATCGGTGGTATCAATCTTAATACGGAGGGCATGATCTGGACCATCCGTAAGGATGGCACCGGGATCGACATGAACATTGACCCTGTATGGGTCAATAAATTCGAGCAGGAAGGGATTCGCGGACTTTCCCCGGTTATTTTGAATATTACGCCTGTGTCTGATGTTTGGTTGCTCGTTGGTATGACGGCGCCTTTGAAGGAAGATGTGTTATTGACACGCAGATAGGGTTTTAGTAATTAAATCCGCATTGTTATAAAACAACAAAGACTGCAACTAATTGTTATATTGATAATTAGTTGCAGTCTTTCTGTTTTTAGCCGGTAATCGCAGCGCTTGAGCTCGGAAATTTGCCAGGGCGGGACCAATTTATGGGGAAATTTCCAGAGTTCGTTTTCACGTATAGACCGTCCCTCTAGTCAAAAATTGTGGTAACGGATTGACTCGTTATGGAGTCGTTTAAAAAGGATGAATAACCCTTAAAATTTTCTATATGTGATATTTCTATATATATTCCAACAGCTTTTGGCCCAGTCCAAAACAATTTTCTTCCTCAATATTCAGGTTTTCTCGTCTGGAAAACGACAAGAAAGCGATTTCTTGAAATTATATATAAAGCAGGGAAAAAATTCTGAAAATTTATTGACACTCCCAGATCACTATGTGAGAATACGTTCACACTTAACCCTATGGTGATTTCAAACTGACACAGAAAGGAGGGATGGACCTTTTAAAGTCAAGAGATCATCTGCAAAGGGCCTATAAAGATGCAATTATCTAGGCCATATAAATTCCTAGTGATCATATATTTGGGGAAGGTTTTAATAAGCCAAAACTAACCCCTAACTTTTTGGAGGAGAAACAATGTTACGTAAATTAACTTTGGCGATTGCCGCTGTTGCGCTTTTAGCGTCCCCGGCCTTCGCTGCTGTGCAAAATGTAAAAGTAAGCGGAAAGATTGATTCTTCTTACATCTACAGAGATCGTTTCGATCTCGGTAGCCAGGTCAACAACAATCGTCGCAATCAGAGTTTTGGTCTGACCCAGACTCTGCTTCGTGTTGACGCTGATCTGTCCGACAATGTCCAAGCCACTGTTCAGTTGCTCAATGAAAGAGCTTGGGGTGGTTCAAGCATTGAAGTCACAGACTCGAATAATGATACTTTCGATATTGATGGTGGAAGAAATGTGTTGGACATCAACCTTGCCTATGTTACTTTGAGAGAATTTTTGTATTCTCCCTTGACGGTGGTTGTTGGTCGACAGATCCTCCACTATGGTAACGGATTCATTATCGGTGACGGTGGTCCGAACAACAGTGGAAGTGGCAACATTGGCAAATTCGCTGGAGATATGACATTAGCGACTGCCCATGACGCTGTTAAAGTTGTGTTGGATTACAAACCTTTGACTATTGATCTCTTCGTGTCAAAGGAGGATGCTAACAACTTGACCGGTGGTTCGATTTCCAGCGGTAGTTTTCAAAGTGTTGGTGATAAGAAAGATGATGTCGATCTCTTCGGTGTCAATGCCAATTATCAGCTTGGCGATGATATGAATTCAGTCGTCGAAGCTTATTTCTTTGGCAAGATTGACAGATCCAGCAATACTTCCACTTCATCTCCGAGAGCAAAGACAGATAAGGTTTATGTGCCTGGCTTGAGAGCTAGTACGAATCCTATATCTGGGTTAAACGTACAGGGTGAAGTTGCTTGGCAGACCGGTGTCCGTACGGGTAGTACTGTTAACGAGAGACGTGATGCTCTTGGAGTACAGGGTATCATCAATTACCAGGTTACACAGGAAGATGTTGAGAAGTATAAGCCTGTTGTCCAGGGTGTTTATACTTTCGTCTCCGGTGATGCTGATCCAAATGCTACAGACGTTACAGGTGCAGGTGCAAAAAGAAGCAAGTTCAACGGCTGGGATCCGATGTTCGAAGCTCAAGCCAGCGGCAAGATTTACAATGCGTTGTTTAACTTAACTAACGCGCATATTGCCGAAGTTTCAGCTGCAATTACACCGATCGAAGATGTCACGACGAAGTTGAGCTGGACTCAGCTTTGGTCTGTTGAATCTTTGGATCGTCAGTTGAGCAGTACACCGAGCGGTTTAGGTTCAGGATCCTTCCTCGTTCAGCCTGATGGAAGCTCAGTTTCCGGTACGGCTGTCACGTCGAATCGTCATCTTGGACAAGAGATCGATGCGGACATTATGTATAACTACACCGAAGATGTTCTTTTCGGTTTGAGCCTGGGTATGTTCTTGCCGGGTGATGCGTTTGCTGAAACGGCTTCCGTAAGCCGTAAGACTGCTTCGCAAGCCATCGCACACGTTGCCGTTACATTCTAATTTAAAATCAACGTGTTGTTAGGTTGTTCAGGGAGCCCTCGTATGAAAATGCGGGGGCTCCCTTTTTATTGCGATTTTCTTTACAGACGACAAAAATTTGTGATGTTGAGAATTCCCGCTTGTATCTTTCTTGTTCGCTTCATGTTGCGTTTGATCGATTATGAAAAATAATTCTTTCAATTTTGTGCTACGGTTTTATCAATATTGTATTTCTCGTCGAGAAAAATGAAGAATATTAGTATAAAAAAAAGATATATTAGTTTGAATTTCAAAAAGATTTGATATGATTGATTTGTAATCCTTATTAATTCCTCACTTTGAATAAATTATGAACCGCGACGAAATTTATGACCATCTTGCCAAGGTTTACCTCGGCAAGAAAAGCAGTGTTCAAGAGATCAAGAAAAAGAAAATGAATTCCGCGTGGTTGGCGATGAACATCGTTATCACGCTCTTTATCTTGGCGAGCACCTTTTATGGATTTACGGCATTCTTAAACCGCCAGCAGGTGGATTTAAAAAATCGTGTCGTCTATTCCTTGAACAATAATCCGATCAGAATGGTTTATGATTTGGGTTATCCCTACCCGCCCGTCAAGACATTTGCGCTAACTATCCCCACAAAAGATATTTCTAAATTCAGCAAATTAAATGTTTCGATCCGCGGTATGGACACCGGTTATCCGGGTGTTGTCAAATTGATCCTGTCCAATCAGAAGAATGAAACGTCCACATATTTTCTTCAGGACATAGGCGTGGATTGGCAGCATGTGAGTATTCCTCTTGAAAAATTTCACCTGACGGATTTGACAAGCGTAACGGATTTGTCTTTTGTTCTTGAGTCTTGGAACGTGCAGAGCAAAAAAGGTATTGTTCTCGTCGATGATATAAGTTTCTCAAATTAAAAGGGAGATAGATTCATATGAAAATTATTTCGATTGCAAATCAAAAAGGGGGTTGTGGTAAAACAACGTCGTCGATCAACTTGGCCGCGACGCTGGGATTGAACGGCAAGAGAACGCTCTTGATCGATCTTGACCCCCAGGCCCACGCCACGTTGGGTTTGAACATCGACGATCAAAACAGCCTTTATAACGTCATTTCAAAACTTACTCCGCGTAAGCTCAAAATTGAAAACATCATCAAGAAGGTCGACGCAAATTTTGATATTGTACCGTCGAACATTCTTGTCGGTACTCTTGAACAGGAACTGGCGGATGAAATCGGGCGTGAATTGAAATTAATCGAAGTCATCAACACCATCAAGGATCAGTATGATTATGTATTGATTGATTGCCCTCCGAGCCTTGGTTTTCTCACGGTCAACGCGATTCGCGCCAGCGACGAGGTCATGATTCCGGTTGAAACAAGCCGTTTTTCAATGCAGGGTGTCGATCATTTGATGGACATCATTAATCTGATCCGCGATCGTCTGAATCATCCGGTCACATGCAGGGTTTTGATCACGATGTTCGATTCACGACTGCGTCATTCATTCGCCATGCTGGCCAAGATGAAGGAAAAATTCGAGGGGATTTTAATCTCAACGATCATTCACATCAACGTCAAGCTTAAAGAATCGGCGGTCATGGGCGAGTCGGTCATTAAATATGACAAATACTGCCGGGGTTCTAAAGATTATTTCAGTCTTGCCAAGGAATTGATCCTTTTTGAAAGAGGAGAGCGGGTGGAGATAGCCGAATCGGTTCCACAGGAGTCGGTCGCAGCCCCCAGTGGTCTTTCTCAGCGTATGAGAGAGTTAGTCAAGCAAGAAACGCAGGATATCTTATCGACGACATTCGCATTGGAAGCGCCGGAAGCCCAGTCCGTCTATGTGACAGGAAGTTTTAATGATTGGTCCTTGGATGAGTCTTGCCGTATGAATAATGAGAACGGTAGTTGGAAGATAAACTTGGCTTTAAAGCCGGGCATTTACAAGTATCAGTTCATCATCGACGGGAAATGGCAGGAAGATCCTCAGAATACCATGAAGGAAAGAAATTCTTTCGGAGACATCAATTCTCTCATCGAAGTTAAGTAAGGCGGCTGATAATTACGCGCTTCCTCTGCTGAATATTATGAATAGTAAATGGTTTTTCTTTTATTATAAGTGCGTCTTAGTGTGTTAATCCTTTGTTTTAAAAATCTGATAATCTATTCGTATACCGGCATGCCAAACAGCGCTTGATTCTTTCGGTGATCCGAGTCGCTGTCTTTTGAGTATTTTCCTGCCGTGGTCTTGGCTGAAAAATTCCTTGCGGCATCATGTTCGGTCTTTTCTTTTTGGGCATTATCGATTCATTGAAAGGACGTTTTGTCAGCATGCCTGTCATTGCCGACGTCGCCGATAAAATCGTTTTGTAGCAGGGTAAATTTTGGCCATGTCGATTTTAAAAAAAGTCCTCAATGCCGTTAAAAAATTTTTGGGCGGCGCTGTTAAATCCAAACGAAAAAAATCCGGCAGCCGTAAGAAGGGCAGCCGTCCCCGTAAAGTCAAAAAATCACCCGCCGTCTTAAAATCCCCAGCGCGAGTCATCAAGAAAAAAGTCGCCAAGAAGATTGCAAAATCACCTCGGCCTTCCATTGAAACAAAAAGTAAGGCCTCCGAGAAATCCAAGACAGTGCCCCTTAAAGAAACCCCGCCGAAAAAGATTCCTTCCGTCGGGGCGGTGACCCATTTTTTCGATAAGATCAAAGTCTGCGTCATCCGAATTGATCATGGAGTGATTAAAAAAGGAGACCGCCTGCGGATTGAAGGCAAGAATGGTAGTGTGATTCAGGATGTGGTCTCCATGCAGATTGAGAACGAGGATGTCGTAACTGCCCGGAAAGGCCAGCTGATAGGACTTAAGGTCAAAAAGACGGTCCATGTCGGGGACGTCGTAGAGAAAATGTAGTAATTGCAATCGTTGAGTTATCCCAGCGGATATGTTATATTTGAGCTGCCCTATAAGTGTCGCGATGTTTCCCCGGAGGATGAATATATGAAAACTTCCAGCAAGCTGAATAAACTATCTAAGAAAAATTTACAAGGACAGAACGTAATTGAATATCTGCTCGTGACAACAGTTGTGGTCATCATATGTATTGCTTTTTATGACCCTCACGGTGGGCCTGCCCGAAGCGCTCTTGAGAATATCGCCAATGACGCCGTGGATGATATTGCCAGATTGAACAACGAAATCCAGTTTTAAGCCCGTTTAACCGGTAAGGAAATCCTGCCTGTGGCCGCTAAAATCAACGCAAAAGATAAAGCGCTTATTCAGCGGTATTTGGTCTGGTGTTATAAGACGACCAAAGAAAGCCTCGACAGAATCGACCGTAAATTCACCCAGGTGAAGGTGGATCGCTTTATCTTAAGTCATGTTGAAAAGATTCAGTTGCAATCCCAATCTAGGGCGGATTATCGTCAGTTGGTTGAAGATTTCAGCTCCTATGTCTCCGGGAAGGAAAAAGAAGGTAAGCTGCAGAAATTCCTGGACGGCAAGGAAGGGGCCCTCAATTCGAATTATATTTATCTGCAAAACCGTCTGAATGCCGTCGAACTTGCCATCCGCCATTTTCTTGGTCCGCGGGCACTTGCCAAAATCGTTCTTCTTTTTGAAGAGGAGATGACCCGCCGGATATTAGAATCACGGGAACATCAATAATTTGCTTTGATCGTATTGAATTCGGTCGTTTTTAAGGGAAGTCGAAGGAGATAAGGTGGGCTTTTAACGGCGCTGACTATCGCGCATTCGTTGTTTGACAGCTTCCATGTAAGCTTTGCGCTGTTCTTCGGCATCTTCTGCCTGCTGTTTTTGTTGCTGCTTAAGTGAGGTGGAGTTAAGTTGGGAGGTCGATTCGTCGCTTTGAAAGGATTTTCCGATACCTTTAAGGTATTGAAAAGACATGAATCCTGCGGCTAAAAGGAGTGCGACAACCAAAACGATTGCGGAAGCATTCATAAGGTTTTTATTATAGAGTGTCGGAATTGATGATGCAATGAAATATTCGAAAAATATGAGTTTGTCGCGCTATCTCGACGGCATGATTATCTTTTATGTCTTGGGTGCAGTCTTTCTTGCGTGTCGACCAGAGGCCTTTGCGTCTGAAAAGCAGTCTGGCATTGAGATCTTTGCGAATGGCAGGAAATACGATTCTATCGATGAATATAGGATTGACCGCATGAGTAAAGCTGTCGTCCGCCTGGAATCGTCCGGCCCGCAAAGAGACTGGGTAAATATTCAAAACATCGTCAGAAGCATTCAAAACCGTATGGCGTCGCCATTTGATATCGCTCCTCGAATTCATGTTTTAAAAGACACCGATGTCAAACAAATTACCTTGAAAGCATTTAAAGTCACCGAAAAACAGCCTGCCAACGGTTACGACCCTTTTCTTGAGTCATATGGACTAATCAGCCGTATCGGTTTTAATACTGGAATCAACAAAGTGGTTGAGGAGTTTCAGCAAGATATTCTGGGAAATTTTCGTTCTAAACGATTAATGGCAAAGGATTTGGAATCAACGCTCCGGCAATCTTTCGGCAGTATGGATTACGATGGGCCGATTCTCATTATTTCGCATCAAAAAAAACTAAGGATTATGACTTTGCAATCGGAGAATGCCGGGGGAGATCAGCACCTGCCCAAAGTGCTTGATTTGAACCCTTAGTTGAAGGGGTTTGTCGATCCCCCCAAGCAGTTTTTCGTCTTGACTATTTAGGGGGGCAATAGTAGAATAACCCCCAATCAAAATAGAATAAAAATATATTGGTCTTGTTCAAGTCACGCCAAGGATCTATAGGGGATCCGGCATAGAACACGAAAGAGGCCAATCAAGGAGGAAGTAAAAGTGGCACTGGTTAAAGACAAAAAATCAGACATTATCACAAAACACAAAACGCATGCCAAAGACACGGGTTCCCCGGTCGTACAAATCGCTTTGTTGACCGAGAGAATCAACGGCCTTAACGGTCACTTTAAAGGCCATAACAAAGATTTTAATTCCCGTCGTGGACTATTGACCTTAATCGGTAAAAGACGACGCCTTTTGAATTATCTCTCCCAAAAAGACCCCAAACAATATGAATTAACTCTCGATAAACTTAATCTCCGCAAATAAAAGGGACAACTATGAAATTAGACCGTGTAGAGGTCCCTTTTGGGGCGCAGACTCTTATTATTGAAACTGGTAAACTGGCCAAACAAACCCACGGTGCCGTAACGGTCACCGTCGGGCAGACCATTGTGCTTGTTACCGCTTGTATGGCCGGTAAGGTCAGAGAAGATATCGATTTCTTTCCCCTGATGGTTGAATATCAGGAAAAAACTTATGCCGCGGGTAAAATTCCCGGCGGGTTTTTCAAACGTGAAGGTAAGTCGACGGAGAGCGAAGTTTTAAATTCGCGCGTTATTGACAGATCCATCCGACCTCTCTTTCCCGAAGGATTTTATAACGATGTTCAGGTTGTCGCCACTGTCTTGAGCTTCGATGGTACTAATGATGCGGATGTTCCGGCGATTATAGGCGCATCTGCTGCACTGATGATTTCAGGAATCCCTTTTAACGGGCCGCTTGGTGCTGTTCGTGTCGGTCTGGTCGACGGACAGATTGTCGCCAATCCGAATTTGAAGGAACGTGAATCAAGCGCCATGGATCTGGTTGTCGTCGGTAATAAAGACGGTATCATCATGATTGAAGGCGAGGCGACCGAAATCCCCGAGGCCAAGATTAAAGAAGCGCTCAAGTATGCGTTCGAACAAATTCAGGTCTCAATTAAGGCTCAATTTGATCTAAAAAAAGCAGTCGGAGAAAAATCACTCAAGTATCAGCTGGTCCAGCATCATCCGGATTTTGTTAAGAAGGTGCGCGATCTTTCCGTCAAGAAACTCGGCGAGATTTACGGTGGTACAGCCGATAAGAAGCAGCGTGAAGGCGCCATCTCAGCGCTCTTTGAAGAGCTGACCAAAGACTTAAGCATTTATCAATCGTTTGCCCCTCAAGGCGGTGAAATTAAAGCCGGAGCTGTTGCGGCGGTTTATGACCAGATTCAGTATGAAGTTGTCCGCAATAATGTTTTTGACAGGCAAATGCGCGCCGATGGACGCGGTCCCAAAGATATCCGCGCGATCTCATCCGAGGTTGGTATTCTGCCGCGCACACACGGGTCGAGCTTGTTCACCAGAGGACAGACGCAGAGCTTGGGTATTGTTACACTGGGAACAAAGACTGACGAACAGTTGATCGAAGGTTTGGAGGCAAAAGCGTACAGACGTTTTATGCTTCATTATAATTTTCCGTCTTTCAGCGTTGGAGAAACGAAACCCATGCGCGGTCCCGGCCGTCGCGAAGTTGGTCACG
>JACCDG011127985.1_pt1 | contig 13184 bp, 12 predicted proteins | sample 7442471 | NCBI WGS metagenome assembly JACCDG01 (sample SAMN15323444, study PRJNA562643) | freshwater metagenome | isolation source: river surface water | place: USA:Blue River Watershed | collected 2017-08-17 | reverse complement strand
CGGCTCATGCAACCAGGAGCAATGTATTGGGTGCGTCAGCCCTCGGATCTGATTTTATAAGTGGTTGCGAATTTCGTTGTTTCGATATGAATATAGAATTAACAATTGGCCCGATCAATAAGCACAAGCTTACTGATTTTATTTGTCAGGGAAAGGCTGTACAGGTGCTTGATCTTATGGCCGGTTACTTCTTCCCTTTAAATACTGTAATTACCATGCATATCCTGTTGAATAAGTCAGAGGAACAGTTAATTTTGTCGGATGAAAAAACTGATGCCCGGCTTGGCTATACATCAGCTATATAATGCAAATTAAATTCTAACGACTAATGAAGCATCAAATTACTCTTTCCGGCATATTTTTGTTCGTTGCAGCCATATTTGGCGGAATATTCTCATACCTGTTTAAAGGTAGGGGCAGTCTGAAAGTTAAATCCCTGGTAATTTATTCCGCCATTTTCTTAATACTTATGGCGGCCTTAGGTTTAGTGGGGCTTACAGAAATGGAAACTCCCTTTTCCACTTATATATGCCTTCAGTTAATGGTTTTACTTTTAGGTGTACTTCATACCTGGCTGCTGTATAAAATAAACCGCTGGCCCAGTCGCGGGAGCTTCTGGCCCGAACTCGTTTTTACACTCGTCGTCACGTTTGTGGGTTTAACTGGATTTATATGGGTATTTGGGTGGCTTAACGGAAAAGATTACCTGAATCTGTTTTCTACCGCTGCCCTATTATTTCCACTGCCTTATTTAGTTCTTAAATCTTTCGATTATGCGCTGGGGGTTCCGTTTCCTGAATACAAAAAGTGGTTCTACTCTTCCACAGATATACCACAATTGGAGGAATTTCCGGATGAACGAGTAATTGTAATTGCACTTGAATTTTGCCGGAACCCGGGCGACAAAGTGCCAGTAAAATCCCGGGCAAAAGCTCCGCTCCGCATGGAATTCGGCTCTTACTACGCATTATTCCTCAACGAGTACAATGAGGCGCATATCGGAACCCCCATTCAATATCTGGACGATATTAAACAGGACTTTGGTTGGACATTTTACAAAAAGAACAAATGGTGGCAGCTAAAAAAATACATAGATCCATCAGATACCTTTGAGCAAAATAAACTCAGGGAAAATGACATCATTGTGGCTGAGAGACATCAAATTATTAATGACTAATACGACTACTGAAATGTTAAATGAGATAAAGCACCTGCCCGTAAACTGGGTGGATGGGATGAAAATAAATAAGAATCATTTTGTCCAGACAGAGAATGCCTTTAATTCGCGCCTGCTGGATGTGAACGCACAGTTCTTAACCAGCTTTAACTATGGCTTACTCAGCCCCTCTTTTAATTCGGGAAGTGCTCTTGATTTTAAAGCTACGCTTGATAAAGATAATTTGTTGCGTGTAACTTTACTCCGGTGCCGGGCAATTACCCCAGGCGGTGCCCGAATTGAAGTACTGCCCCGGCCAGCGGACTTAACAGATGTTAAAAACCTTTCCGCAGAATTTAATTTAACCCACTTTTCCGATCAACAAGTATACATTGTAGTAAGTGTTAATCCATTTGCCCGGATAGCTGCCGGAATACCCTCGCCCGAAGAAAACCCCCCACGGTTTCCTTTTGCAGGCCCTGCTTATAGTTTGAATATAATGAGCCGCGAAGAAATAGGAATAGAAAGTGGCGCATACCATCTTTGTATTGGAAAATTAACAACGAAATCTTCCGGCTTTGAACTACAGGATAATTTCATCCCTCCCTGTACCAGGTTATCTTGCCACCCCGAATTAATTGATATTCACCATGACCTCATGCTTTTTTTGGTGAATATGGAAAAATACTGCTGCGAAATAATTCAAAAAATATACAGTAAGAACCAAAGCAACGAGCTGGCCATTTCTGTACTATACCTTTCCGAGCAGTTATTGTCTTTTATCAATTCCAATTCAATCTTATTCCGGTGGACTTATTTAGAACAAGCACCCATATATCTGATCGAATTGTTTTCAAGGCTGGCAAAAATTATAAAGAACGTTACGGATGTTAAGGCGGGTGCAGGTACCGAACAAATGTTAAGTTATTTTAAAGATTGGATTATGGAGGTTAATCAGGGCGAGTTCGACTCCATACTGATGGAACTAATTAATGTTCGGTATAACCACAATGATATTGATGGCTCTATTGAAAAAGTGCAGAACTTTACTTTAGTAATTGACGGAATATTTAAAAAATTAAGCAGGCTGGATTATATCGGAGAAAAGAAAAAAGCAGAAATCATTGTTACCGCCCGGGCGGCGGAAGAAAGTCCGGGTAGTAAAAAAAGGAGTTTCCTGTTGGATTAATGAATCGGACGTATATTAAAACCGTGATGGTACAGCTGACATATTTAACTAAAATTTTTACCGGGTCTTATGCCTGAAAATGCTCATAACCGAATACCAATGTTAATGGGAAATAGTCCAAAAGCGATTTCGAGTATTACATTGGTAAATGCCGACGGGTAAATTATGTTTAGGCAAATCGACTGAAAGGAAAATTGGCTTATTAGCTGTTTCCAATCGGTATAAAACAAAAACTATTGTTCCGAATTGTTACAAAATTTTTAATCTACTTAAACCATGAAACCCATAAACTCTAAAGAAAGAAAGATTGCTTTTATAAAATTCACAGGTTTATTTACTGTGGTTGTCGCACTTGTTGTTATTGCTGTTTTCTGTAATTTCTCTATCCCTTCAGAAGAAATAAAGGTATTACGAAACATGAACCAACGCCTTACCAGTCAGGTAGCATTACAGGAAGAAATTATGAGGTTATCTGACAGTACTCAGGCCGAGTTTGTCCGTATTGATCAGCCCGATCAGCTTTTTAAAATTGTAGAAGGGAAAATTTCCGATAACATTAATGGCCTGCAAAAATTCGCAAACGATTCTTCTCTGCAAGGCAAAATTGTAAAAAACATGCACACCACATACATTGGATGGCTGAAGGACAAAAAAGCCTTACAAGAGAATAGCGATATGCCGAAGGAGTTACAAAAGGTAAAAGAAGAGCTTAAAGAAACCAAAGAAGCATTACGCGATTGTAAGAATGATGCCAAGGATTAGTGCCATTGGAATCTCCGAAATGCTTTTGAACCATTTCCCGTTAACATTGGATGAGAGTATAAGACTGCCTTTATTCCTGGGGCTTAAAAAACAAAGGAGTTGGATTTATTGCGTTAATGAGCCGGTATACCTTACAAAATTCGAAAGATATAACCAGAAATATTCTGGACAGGGTTCGTTTAAAGAAGGTGCGGACTTAGCTCTTTATACCGGATCCGAAGGTGTATTTGATCTGTGATTTTTTTCCGGCAGCGCAGGTATCCGTTCTTAGTTTCACGCAACAGCAGACGCTTCCACTGCTTCCTGTTGTTCAACATTATTAATCTGACATAATACACTAAATATGGCTAAAAATATTGAAGTAAAAATAGAATTAGACGGCAAAGATCTGTCGGCCTTTTCTTCTGTTTCCATTAGTCAGGAATTTAACGCCCATCATAGTTTTGAAGTAGTAGTAAATCACGATGTTCTTCAGAAATTTGGCACTTCAACACTCGATACATCGGGGGGATACATTGGCAAATTCATTACGATATCTTTTGGGGAAAAAGATAGTAATGCACACCGTTTTAAGGGTATAGTTACCGAAATTAGTATCGATCAGCAAAGGGGATCCTGGGCCAATATTTCCCTGAAAGGACACAGCCCCACTTTTCTATTGGAAGGCCCGGATCACTATCACTCGTTCTATACTAAAAAACTGCAAAATATAGTGGAAGAGGTACTGGGAAATATGCCAGGCAACGTGATGTCGCGAAGTATAAAACCTGTTTACTCCGGGGTTCTAACCTATATGTGTCAGTATAAAGAAAGTCATTTTCAGTTTTTGAATCGTTTGGCCGCCGAATATGGTGAGTGGTTTTATTATGATGGCGAAAAGCTCCACTTCGGAAAGCCGGATAATCAGGCCGGATTGGATCTTAGGTATGGCGAAGATATTGAGGATTTGTCTCTTTCATTACGGGTGGTTCCCGGAAATGTTACGCATCTCTCCTACAATTCATCCGACGATAAGGTGCTTACAAGTCCGGCACCCGGAGATGCGGGAAATGTCAGTAATTACGCCAAACATGCAATTAGTGTAAGCGATAGTCTATTCATTAAACCGGTAAAGCAGGCCCCGCTTATTCGCACTAAAGATAAAGAAGCGCTCGACCTCTACTCCCGCCTACAGAAATCCAGGCAAGCCTCCTCCACAGTGCTTCTCCGTTTGCGTGGAAGCAATCCGAAAGTAAAAGTGGGGAACAAGATAAAAATTTCGATAAGCCGAAAAGACGGGGGTAAAGAAACCACCGAAGACCACGGCGAATACCTCGTAACCCGTATACACCATCACATAAGCGGAACCCGCACATACACCCATAACCTTGATGCCTTGCCGGCACAGGTGGAAGTAATTCCTGTACAAACCATAAAACCACTGGCAGAAACCCAAATGGCCATTGTAAAAGACAACAATGATCCTAAAAAAATGGGGCGGATAAGGGTGCAAATGATATGGCAACAGGAAAAAGGCGAAATGACCGACTGGATAAGAGTACTCAGTCCAGATGCAGGAAGTAGTGATAAAGTTTCTAAAAACAGGGGCTTTGTATTTATTCCGGAAGTGGGCGATCAGGTATTGGTGGGTTTTAGGTATAACGACCCCAACCGGCCTTTTGTATTAGGAAGCATGTTTCATGGAAAAACAGCCAGCGGTGGTGGAAATGCCAATAAAACCAAAAGCCTCACTACCAGAAGCGGCAGTACGGTTACTTTAGATGACGATAAGGGAAGTGTTACCATTAGCGACCCCAGTGGAAACAGTATTGTAATGAACGGAGACGGAACCATTACCATTACCGCCCCTGAAAAAATAGACATTATCTCAAAACTAATCAATATCAATGGTGAAGACCAGGTAAACATCAACTCTAAGGAAATAAATGTATTGGGCTCCAATAAAGTAAAAACCGAAACCGATACATTAACCTCGCTGGGTAAAAAAAGTGCTGAAATCAAAAGTAATGTTAAACTCGAATTAAGCTCCCCGGCCACCAGTATGGAAGGAAAAACTTCTCTTGCATTAAAAGGAACCATGATAGACATGGATGGAAAAGCCATTACCAATGTAAAGGGAGGAATGTTAAACCTTAACTGTTAATCTCAACAGATATGAGTAATGAGCACAATCCTATAGCCCAACTGGTTCAGCAAATTCAGCAAAAGTGGAAGACCGAAGTGTCGCCTGATAAAAAACTGCAACTGGTGCGTTGGATAATACAGCCCGGGGAAGCAAGGCTTTACGAAGGGTTTTTAAAACTGGAATCTACCCCACATGGGAGCCTGAGCGAACACCTGATAACACTGTTAACCCCTTTCCAGGAACAGTCGGATTATGCGGGGCAACTCATTACAGACTGGGTAGACACCTGGAACAAAGACACTAAAACCAGGCAGCAACTGGAACAACAGGGAATAAGTGCAGACTGGGATGGGAATAGCTTTGTAAAAAGGGCAACAGCCAAGTCCGAAAATACAAACAAACTCCTCCTTGAAATGCTGGTTTCCTTTCAACACCACTTTTCGTTGAATGAAAATGGATTGATTCTGGCCTTGTTTCCGCAATCTGTGGCTCACCTGCAATCATACCGTAAGTGGCTGGAAAAAATAATAGCTGAAGGAATACCTTCAAAACTGAAATTCATGGTTTTTGATTATGTGGAATACCGCTTTTTAGATTTATTAATGGAGCAGTATCCGGCAATTACAAAATCATTGAGGGTTGAAGCAGACATGGAAGGTGCCATGAGAAAAATTGCAGCGCAGGGAGACCCCAACTCTCCTGAAATACAATTCAGGAATTGCCTGTTTCAGATGAGTGATGCCGTGCGGGAAAAAAATATTCATAAGCTACAGGAGTGGGGTAAAAAAGGGCAGGAAGTAACCCAGCGAACAGGACTGAAAAGCATGTACTCCACCGCTTTCATTGTTTACGCTGGCATGTTGTTTAATTTTAAACAATATGAACAAATAGATGAGCTGCTGAAGAAAGGATTACTATTAGCCGAACAAGGCAGGGAAACAGGAGACGTGGCCTGTGAACCCTTAATTATTCAGTATCACGGATACCAGGCCTCCAGCCTTCAGTTGCAAAATAAAATGAAAGAAGCCATCAGGGCTTTTACCCGGCAAGCTGAAGTGGCTATGGAATTTAAATTACATGCGCAAGCTTTGTCGGCCTATCGTCAGGCCTATACCCTAAGCAAAAAGCACCTGAAAGAGGAGTACAATGAAAGACTGGAAATGGCTTACCTCGCTGGTAAACAAATACCTGCTGAAGAATTAAAAACATCAGACATTTGCTTCATTGCCTATGATTATTTTAAACTTAAAGAGAAACAGGAATACATAGAAATGTGTGAGTCTGTTGACAAATTTATTGCTCCTGTTTTTGGAGATAACTGGAAAGATACGGTAGAAAAAACCCTTGAACAAAATACACCCAAAAAGAGTAACGCCATTTTAACCCACTAAGCTTTTACAATGCTACTAGCCAATAAGCATTTTGTTCCAATAATAGGTGTAGACATTCATCTCATTGTCATTATGGGTGTCCCCACTCCTATTCCGCACCCTTTCATTGGTCTGATTTTCGATCCAATGGATTATATCCCTTTTATCGGAGCAAGCAGCAAAGTAAATTTTGTTCCCAGGGGCAATAGTGGTTCTAACGGAATGCTGGGCACCAAGGTACATATTCCTATGGGAGGGCCTTTTGTTATGCCTCCGGTAATAGGTCATAATTCTGTTAACTTCTTTGGCAGCCTTACTGTAAAAATTGAAGACCTGCTCTTTAGTCCTGCAGGTTATATGCTCATGACCTGCAACGACATTGGTATGCCCCTTACCTTTTCCCCTGGAAAAAAATGCGTGCCCGTTCCTAGCCTGTATTTACCCACTTCTTCTACCATACCCATACCCATGGGTAAACCGGTAATGGTGGGCGGGCCTTATGTTCCTGATTTTGCAGGTATGCTCAAAGCCATGGTCATGTCTTATGGCTTTGGCGTATTGCTCAAAGGCTTGGGAAAAGCGGCAGGCAAGTTGGGAGCCCTGATCAAAAAAAAACTAACCGCCCTCAATCACGCCCTTCAAAAAAAACTGGGAGCCACCAACAAACTTTCCAGGTTCTTATGTAAACATGGATTTGAACCGGTAGACCTGGTGATGGGCATTGTTTTTTACGAAGTCACCGATTTTGAGCTGCCAGGGCCTATCCCCATCAAATGGGAAAGAACCTGGTATTCCGATTCCGCTTACAAAGGCCCATTGGGTCATGGCGTTCATGTTAACTATGACCTAAGTCTGCATATCTACACAGAGGAACAAGCCATTGCCCTAAGGTTGCCGGACGGAAGGATTACAGCCTTCCCCCTGCTGATGATTGAAAACGAAACCTATTACCTGCGTTCAGAAAAATTAAGCCTTACCTGCATCAGCAGCAGGCAGTATAAACTATATGACCACAACACCCGGTTAACCTATAGCTTCAGCCTTAAAAACAAAAATACCTTCAGGCCCGATACCCTCAGTAACCAAAGCGGGTTAAGCATACTATTTACCTACAACAGTCAGCATCAGCTGGCACAAATTACAGATACTGCCGGCCGGCTTATTGTACTAAATTATGACAAACAACAGCGCATACAAACCATTCATGTGCAGGCAGGCCAGGTAAAAAAACAATTAGTCAGCTACGCTTATAACGAAGCCGGAGACCTTAGCGCTATTACCGATGCCCTGCAGCAAACTACCAGCATACAATACCAAAATCACCTGATGGTGAAAAAAACCGATAGAAACGGGCAAACATTTTACTGGGAATACGATGGTAATAAAACCGGAGCCCGTTGCATTCATACCTGGGGAGACGGAGGAATACTGGAAGGATGGATAGAATACCACAAAGGACATAACATTGTTACCAACTCCCTGGGGCATCAATCTGTTTATTACTTCAACGAACTCAACTTATGTACTCAGGTTACAGACCCCATGGGCAATCATATATTCCACGAATATACAGAGGACATGGAGTTTTACCGGAACATCGATGAAACAGGAGATGCTACCGGTTATAGCTACGACGATTGGGGAAATATAACTACTATCACCTTCCCTAATGGCAGTCAGCAGCAATTGCTGTACGATGAGCACAACAACCTTATTGCGCAGCTGGACGCACAGGGAAACCGCACCGTGTACTGTTATGAAAACCAGCAGTTGCTGGCCGTGGTAAATGCCGATAACAGCTCTACCGCATTTGAATACAATGAATGGGGACTGGTAAAAAACATCACCAATAGCAAGGGAGATAAAACCGAACTCCGCTACGATGAGGCCCACAACCTTATACAGCTGTGTTTGCCCGATGGAAGCACCTCCCGCTGGGAATATGACCCCTGGGGCAATTGCACCAAAGCAACCAACCCCGCACAGCAAAGCCAGTACTTTGCCTATGATGCTTTGGGCAGACTCACCAAAATAAATTTACCTGATCATAACAGTATACGCCTCCGTTACAATGCCTATGAGGAAGTAATTTATGCCGAAGACGCCCAGCATAAAATTAACTTTGAATACACTCCCATGGGCAGCCTGAAAATGCGGGAAGAGAACGGAGTGAAAGTAAAATTTCAATACAATACCGAAGAACAATTGATTGCCCTGAGCAATGAAAAAAACGAAAACTATTCTTTCGTCCGCAACAAAAAAGGAGAGATCATTGCTGAACGGGCCTTTGACGGTATGCAGAAATGGTTCGAGCGCAATGCCCTGGGCCGCATTATCAAAGTTAAAGGATCCGATAATACTTTCAGTACCTATGAATACGACAGCAGTGGCAATGTTACAAGAATTGAACACAGTGATAACACCTGGGCCTGCTACAGCTATGACTTAAACGGAAGACTCATAGAGGCCATTAACCCCAACAGTTCTGTAAAAATGGAACGCGATGCCCTGGGCCGCATCATAAAAGAAGAGCAGGATGGCCACATTATCACCAGTGAATACAACCAGCTGGGGCTGCGTACTAAGGTAGAGAGCAGCTTGGGCGCCCGGTTGGATATGAATTATACCAGAACGGGGCAGGTGCAGGAATTTAAAGCTGCAACAGAGGAGCAACAGTGGCAGGCACAACTGCAATACAATGCATTGGGGCAGGAAATAGAGCGCCTGCTTCCGGGCGGTTTGAAACAGCAATGGCGTTATGATGATGCCGGAAGACCCTGCGAACACCAGGTGTACAAGGGTACTGAGGCCAGACGAAAAAGGCAATACCAGTGGAATGCCAACGAGCGCCTGCAAAGCACCCTCAATGCCCTTACACAGGGAAGCGTGCAATATGCCTACGATGCCTTTGGCAGCTTAGCCTGGGCCCGCTATGAAGACGGCAGCTATGATTATAAATTGCCCGATGAAGTGGGCAACCTGTATAAAACCAAAAACCGTGAAGACCGCCAATACGGAGCAGGAGGTAAACTGCTGGAAAACAAAGGAACCCGTTACGAATACAACGGCCTGGGTTTTTTAATACGCAAAACCGAAGCAGGAAAGTCTGTTTCCTGGGAATACACCTGGAAAGAAGATGGCATGCTGCAGCAAGTGCTGCGGCCGGATAAAAAAGAAATAAGCTTTGAATACGATGCCCTGGGCAGGCGCACAGCAAAAATAGCAGAGGGCAACATTACCCGCTGGCTGTGGGATGGCAACAAGCCCCTGCACGAGTGGCAGTACTCCCTCAAAGAGCGACCCGAAACCGTTGTAGATGAGTGGGGAAGCCTGAAAAAAAACAAAGAAGAACCCATCAGCAGGCTCATTACCTGGGTGTTTGATGAGGGCAGCTTTAGGCCTGCTGCCAAACTGGAGGCTGGTGAAAGCTACAGCATTATTACCGATTACTTAGGTACACCGGTGGAGATGTACAACAGCCAGGGCGAAAAAACCTGGGGTGCAACTTATGACATTTACGGCAAAGTGCGTAACTTGGATGCCGGTTCTTTGAGTGATTGCCCCTTCCGTTATCAGGGCCAGTATGAAGATGAAGAAACGGGCTTGTATTATAACCGCTTTAGGTATTATGATGCTGAAACAGGGATCTATATTAGTCAGGATCCGATTGGGCTGGCGGGGAATAATCCGAATTTTTATGGGTATGTGCATGATAGTAATAGTTGGGTGGATGTGTTGGGGTTGAGTGAATGTGGGTATGCCGCTAAGGGGGGAACGCAAGCTGTAGAAGGAATCTATGAATTTACAGCAGCTTTAGGCAAGACATATGTAGGACAATCAGGAAATATTGCAGCACGTCTTGAACAACATAAAGCTTCAGGCAAATTATTACCAGGCACATCTGTTAGAACCACAGAAGTATTAGGGGGAAAAACAGCCCGAGAAATTGCTGAACAACTACGCATTAACTCTTTAGGCGGTATCAAGTATCTTGAAAATATCCGTAATCCAATTGGACCTGCCAGACAATATTTATTACCTAAAATTCCATAGACTATGAGTAATAATATTGAATTTGAAAACGGTAGATACGGCATTAAGGCAATTATTAAAGGAGTATGGCAAGACACGTATTTGAAGTTGCTTTTAGATAAGGGTGTGCAAGAATTAGAACTAAATGATGGTAAAGGATGGCGTGGAGATAATGTTGATTTTCTTAAATTTCTCTCTAATCTGAAATCATTAATCATCATAGATTTTAGTATAAAATCTATTGAACCTATTCATAATTTAAGTGGATTACTGAAACTTGAAATATCAACTTATAGTAAGACACCGATAAACTTCAATGCTTTTCCAAAACTTGTAGAATGTGGTTTTGAGTGGATAAAAGGTTCTGATTCTTTGTTTGAAGTACTATCACTTAAAAAACTTTTTATTAATAGCTATGATAAAAAAAGTAGTGATGTGTTTTCTAAATTAATTAGTCTTGAAGAATTATCAATATTAAATTCACCAGTTGAAAATATTGAAGGAATATCAGTACTAAAAAATCTAAAGGTTCTACGATTAGGGAATTTAAAGAAACTAACATCACTTCAAGGGCTTCAAAATCTACACGAATTAGAAGAGTTGGAAATTCAAAGATGCAAAGGAATATCTACCATATCCGAAGTATTGCAACTTAACAAACTCAAACGCCTTTTACTTATTGATTTGGGTGATATTGCAAGCATTAAGGGCATAGAAAATTTAACAGAGTTACAAGATTTTTTATTCTATGAATCAACGAATATTATTGATGGCGATTTATTGCCAATAACAAAACTAAATTCTTTGAAAAAAATATCCTATCAAAATAGGAAACACTATTCTCATAAAAGAGAAGATTTTGGAAAGCTATATGCTTAGAATATAAATAACAAAGTCCGCAATTGCGGACTTTGTTATTTTCAGCTTTTGTACTAAAATTGAACATTGTACAAGGGCATTAATTATAAAAAATCGAGCCGTTACCAAACCGCAAATAATCCAAACTTTTTTCTTCACTTGAAAAAATCAATTGAAAGGTTCAGATGAAGAAAAAAATAATGGTAACTTTGCAACCGAGTGAAAAGGTTAATCAGCATATTTATTTTACTGTTTTTGGTGGGCAATAGCTTCGCCAAAACTGCTGATTTTTTAGGTGTAAGGGAAGTAGTAGCCGCTAAGGAGGGAAGTAGTTGGGTCTATGGTGCTTTCAAGACCGAAGCTAAATGGGCAGGTCAATTATCTAAGCGAGGTTGGACGGCTGAACAGATTACAGAAGCAGTAACAAAAGGCAAAAATTTTGATGCTGTTAATATGGTAAACAAAGCCAATTCAGCTACAAGATATGTACACCCAACAACAGGGCAGTCGGTAGTTATTGATAACGTAACAAAGGAACTTCTACACGTTGGAGGATCTGGATTTAAATATTGAGCCTTATGGAGAAAAATATTTATATCCAACTGTTAGAAGAAGGCACAAAGGTTTACAGACCAGTTCCAGCGATAGAAATAGAGACCAATATTTATAAAGTACAAGGTTTTGAAATCTACGACCCAGAAGATGAAGTTTGGGAATTTACACCAGGTACTTATGTATTGGTAGAAGAGCGAAATCTTGATGGAGAAAATGTATTAGTAGCGATACAAGAGCAAAGCCCAATTTAGTCGGGCTTTTAAAAATATAGCAGAATGAGCAGAAGCAAAACAGGCAGTCCGAAATTAGGGAGTATTCCAAAGGCGTTTAAGCGATTGCAGAATAAAAGCCAAAAGATGAAGTTAAAGGAGAATGCAAAAAATATTGTAGCAAATCCTGAAAGCTGTAGTGAATTGCGTATTCGTAAAAACCACGTTTGGAATTGGTTTTAGGCTTTTACAAACTATGCGGGTCAATCACTTCCAACCCCAGTTCGCCGTAGTTTGGTTTTCTTCAAAAAAACGGGGCAGTTGGGCGAATGGCTGCGCCTTCGTTCAACTAACTGTTAGCTTTGAGCTACAAATAGGATAAAGTAACACATGCGGTTTCAAGCTGTGAGGATAATCAGCCGAAGGTTGAGCCTTCGGCTGACATGAGCTAAATGAAAGCACCGCTGGCACATATTTACAATCATTGCTAAACGATTTGTTAAAACATTTTATTTATAAATGTCTAAACATTCAATAAAATGAATTAACAATCACAGAGCTAAAAAAAAATTATAAAAATGAAAAAGGATTTTTTAGTTAATCAAGACCAGATATCCAAACATGTTCAGCATTATTTTCGTGACCTTGCCATTTTCCGGAGAGAAATAGGTATAGTATCTCAGGGAACTACTTTTGATAAGTCAACGGTGGCGTTGCTCAAAATTGGCAACCAGTCTATCTACGGAAGTAATACCAGTACGGTTGGTTTAAATATGAAATAACCATGTTTCCGGGAACACAAACAATGATGAAGTTTATCTCAAACTGGTTATTCCATATGACAATTTTAATACAATAAACTACATATGAATACTATACGTACTATCAGGGAACTTTTGAAAGATTGTTATGGTACCTCGGCACACCT
>JACCDG011896615.1_pt1 | contig 13185 bp, 10 predicted proteins | sample 7442471 | NCBI WGS metagenome assembly JACCDG01 (sample SAMN15323444, study PRJNA562643) | freshwater metagenome | isolation source: river surface water | place: USA:Blue River Watershed | collected 2017-08-17 | reverse complement strand
TACAACGTGTTCCGCGGCACCACCCATGTGCGGGCGATCGAGCTGTCCAAGCGCCTGGTGCAGATGATGCAGCCCGAGGATGTGGCCACCGTGATGTTCTCCAACGGCGGCTCGGACGCGGTGGAAGGTGCGCTCAAAGTGGCGCGCCAGTACTGGAAGCTCAAGGGCCAGGCCGACCGCTTCAAGTTCATCAGCCTGCGCCAGGGCTACCACGGCGTGCATTTTGGCGGCATGAGCGTGAACGGCAACACCAACTTCCGCCGCGCCTACGAGCCGCTGCTGCCCGGGTGCTTTCACATCGACACACCTTGGGCTTATCACAACCCTTACACCGCCGACCCGATCCGCTTGGGCGAAATTTGCGCCGAGCTGCTCGAGCGCGAGATCATTTTTCAGGGGCCGGACACGGTGGCGGCTTTCATCGCCGAGCCGGTGCAGGGCGCGGGCGGCGTGATCGTGCCGCCCCCCAACTACTGGCCGCTGGTTCGCCAGATTTGCGACAAATACGGCGTGCTTTTGATCGCTGACGAGGTGGTGACTGGCTTTGGCCGCAGCGGCGAGCTGTTTGGCACCCGCCTGTGGGGTGTGAATGCTGACATGTGGTGTTTGGCCAAGGGCATTTCTTCGGGCTACATCCCGCTCGGGGCCACAGCCATCAACCGCCGCATCGCCGAGGTGTTCGACGCCGACACCACGGGCACGGCCTCGGTGGCGCACGGCTACACCTACAGTGCGCACCCGATTGCCGCTGCTGCGGCGCTGGCCACGCTGGACCAGATCGAGGCGCTGGACATCCCGGGCAATGCGGCCCGCGTGGGCGCGCACCTGCAAACGCGCCTGCGCAAGCTGCTGGACACCTGCAGCTTTGTGGGCGATGTGCGCGGCGTGGGCTTGATGCTGGGCATCGAGATGGTGAGCGACAAGGCAGGGCGCACGCCCATGCCTCGCAGCAGCGACATCCCGGCACGGGTGGCCAAGGCGGCCTACCAAGCAGGCCTGATGGTGCGCATCTCCGGCCCCAACCTGATCCTGTCGCCGCCGCTGGTCATCACCCGTGAAGAGGTGGACTTCATGTGCGAAGTGCTCGAAGGCGCGTTTGCCGCAGTGCAGGAGGGGCGCGCATGACGAGCCCTGTCATCTTGATCGTGGGCACCGTCGACACCAAGAGCGACGAGATTGGCTTCATGGCCGAGCAGGTGGCCGCCGCCGGTGGCCAGGTGCTGGTCATGGATGTGGGCGTGCTGGCCAAGGGCCGTATCCAGCCCGACATCACCAACACCGAGGTGGCTGCAGCCGCCGGGGTGACGCTGCAGCAGGTCATGGACAGCGGCGACGAGAACAGCGCCATGGCTCTGATGGCCCAGGGTGCCAGCGCTTTGGCGCTGCAGCTGCACCACGCGGGCCGCATGGACGGCTTGTTGGTGTTGGGCGGCACCATGGGCACCGACCTGGCCCTGGACGTGGCCAGCAACTTGCCGCTGGGCGTGCCCAAGGTGGTGCTCTCCACGGTGGCGTTTTCGCCGCTGCTGCCGCCCGAGCGCATGCCGCCCGATTTGATGATGGTGCTGTGGGCTGGCGGTTTGTACGGCCTCAACAGCCTGTGCCAATCGGCCCTGGCCCAGGCGGCAGGGGCCGTTGTTGGGGCTTGCCGGGTGGCGCGCCGGCCTCGGTTTGAGCGGCCCGTGGTCGGCATGACCTCGCTGGGCTCGAGCTGCCTGAAATACATGGTGAAACTGCAGCCTGAGCTGGACAAGCGCGGCTTTGACCTGGCGGTGTTTCACACCACCGGCATGGGTGGGCGGGCCTTCGAGTCGCTGGCCGCGCAAGGCCAATTCGCCTGCGTGATGGACTTCAGCCTGCAGGAAATGGTCAACCAGATGGGCGGCTCGGTGGTGAGTGCCGGGCCTGACCGTCTGATGGGGGCGGGCCGCCAAGGCGTGCCCATGATCGTCGCCCCGGGTGCGACCGACCTGGTGGACTACCCGGCCTGGGGCCAAATGCCCGAGCGCTTTGCTGGGCGGCCTTCACATGACCACAACCGTTTGATCGCCTCGGTGGGCATCGACGCCGACATGCGCCGCGAATTCGCCCGTGAGCTGGCCAGTCGCTTGCGCCAGGCACAAGGCCCGGTGCACCTGGTGCTGCCTTTGCAAGGCATCGAAGAGTGGGATCGACCCGGTGCGCCGCTGCACGATGCGGAAGGTTTGGCGGCTTTGATGGACGAATGCAGCCAATGCGACTGGGGCAGGGCCGAGGTCTCGCGCATTGAAGCGCACATCAACGATGCCGCGTTTGTGCAGCAGGTGCTGGCCGTGTTTGACGATTGGCTGGCCCGCGGGTTGGTGAAGAAAGACGCGCCATGAATTCGCCGTCTTCCAAGGCGCTGGTGCTCGATTTTGGGGGGGTCATCAGCCGCACCCTGTTTGAAACGCACGACCTGAGCGAGGCGGCGCTGGGTCTGCCGCCTGGCACCCTCACTTGGCGGGGCCCCTTTGCGCCCGAGACCGATGCCTTGTGGCAGGCCATGCAGGCCGACCACATCACCGAGCGCGAGTACTGGATGGCCCGCACCCGCAGCGTGGGGCAACTGGTGGGCGAAGAATGGCACGACATGCAGACCTTTGTGCAGCGTGCGCGCGGGGCTGATGTGGAGGCCGTCATCCGGCCCGAGGCCATTGACGCCGTGCACCGGGCCAAGGCCGCAGGCTGCAAGCTGGCGGTGCTGTCCAACGAACTGGACCTGTTTTACGGGGCCAGTTTTCGTGAACGCTTGCCCCTGTTGCAGCTGTTTGACGTGATCATCGACGCGACCTACACCGGCATCCTCAAGCCGGACCGCCGTGCCTACGCGATGTGCAGCGAGACCTTGGGGCTGTCGGGCGCTGACTGCGTGTTTGTGGACGACCAGAGCCGCAATGTGCTCGGCGCCATGCAGGCGGGCTGGCAGACGGTGCAGTTCGATGTGATCCACCCGGCGCAGTCATACCAGCGGGCCTTGCAGTTGCTGGGTGTGTGATTGGATGCAGGTGCTGAGTCAGGGTAAATACTGCCCCTGAAGGTGTGGTGTTTGACCGACATGTGGCGCCAAGACTGTTTGTAATTACGCATAATTATTGAAAATTACGGAAGCATCCCCGACATGGCTGGACACGCCAATTCATTGCACGATCAAGTCGCCACCCAGTTACGCGACCTGATCTTTACCGGTGCGCTGAGCCCGGGTGCCTTCGTCGATGAGACGCATTTGTGCGAGCTGTTGGCCATTTCGCGCACCCCACTGCGTGAGGCGCTGAAGGTGCTGACAGCCGAAGGGCTGATCCGGCATGAGCCTCGCCGCGGCTGCTTTGTCAACCAGGTGACCGAGCAGGATCTGGACGATATTTTTCCGGTCATCGCGCTGCTGGAAGGGCGCTGTGCCTTTGAAGCAGCGCAGCAGGCGGGGGATGCCGATATCGCTGTACTGGAGCGCTTGCACCAGCAACTGCAGGACAGCGCCGCGCAAGGGCACATCGCCGATTACTATGCGGCCAATTACGCGATCCACGAGGCCATCATCGCGATCGCGGGCAACAAATGGCTGGCCCAGGTGATTGCCGATTTGCGCAAGATCCTCAAGCTGGCGCGTTTGCAGCAACTCAATGCCCCTGGCCGACTCGGGCAGTCTCTGGCCGAACACATGGCAGTGTTTGCGGCCCTGAAGGCCCATGACGCCGAAGGGGCCGAGGCGGCCATGCGCACGCATTTGACCCGCCAGCGCGAAGCCTTGCGCCAGTTGGCCAGGCAACACACCAGCCGCATCAGCGCAGTCAGCATAGAACACGAGCACGGGGGAGCCTCGACATGAACACGTCAGAATGGATTGGCCGCACGGTGGCGGGTTGGCTGCCATCGGCCAAACGCGAGTCACAGGACGAGCCGATCGCCGGCGAAAGCAAACCGGACAGCCGCAGCGCCAAACCAGTGGCCAAAGAAGCCCTTGTGCGTTCTTCGCGTGAGCGGCTCAATGCCACTTTGCGACACAAGGAAGAGGCCCTGTCCCCCCGCGTTTTGCGCCGTACCTTGACCGAATTGCAGGCGATTGTTGACCCCAGCGTGAGCGAAGTCGAAGGCGGCAAGCGTGCCCGGGGCGTGGCCCAGTGGTACAGCAAAGCTACACCCGAGCAGCGACAAGATTGCTGGCTGCTGATGAGCGAACAGTTCGCGCCCGACGCCAGCAAGGTCAAAGCCGCACGCGAACAATACGAAGCGGCAGTGGGCACCCCCGACGAAGGCGTGGCCGAGATCCGCTTGCGCAAGGCCCTGGTGTCGCCCCGCACGCGACTCTTGCAGCGCTTTGCCGTTTTCCCGGAAGGTATGCGTTTCTTGGTCGATCTGCGCCAGGAGTTGATGCCTGCACTCAAGTCCAACAAACGCCTGCTGGCCCTGGAGGCGGAGCTGGAAAACCTGTTCACCACCTGGTTCGATGTGGCGTTTCTGGAGCTGCGTCGCATCAGCTGGGATTCACCCGCCAGCCTGGTGGAGAAGCTGATCAAGTACGAAGCTGTGCACGACATCAAGAGCTGGGGCGATGTCAAAAACCGGCTCGACTCGGACCGCCGCTGCTATGGCTTCTTTCACCCGCGCTTGCCCGATGAGCCCCTGATTTTTGTGGAGGTGGCGTTCATGAACGAGATCGCCACCAGCATCAGCCCGCTGCTTGACGAGGCGGCCGAAGCCGTGGATCTGGCCAAAGCCACCACCGCGATCTTTTACTCCATCAGCAACACCCAGCCGGGGCTCAAGGGCGTGAGCTTTGGCGACTCGCTCATCAAGCGGGTGGTGGAGACCTTGCGGGCCGACTTCCCGAAACTCAAAACCTTTGCCACCTTGTCGCCGATCCCCGGCTTCAGGGCCTGGCTGGGCAAAAACGCTGAGCGCATGCTGGCGCAAACCCCCGAAAAACTGCGCGTGCAGTTGGGCCGGGCAGTGGGGTTTGAACCCCCTGCAGCCGGGCATGTGCTGTCTGCGTTGGAACAGTTGCCCACTTTGTCCGAACGCTCAGCACTGCGCCAGTGGTTGATGGGTTGTGCGGCGCACTACCTGGGCAAGGAGCTCAGTGAAGATCGTCCGGTCGATCCGGTGGCGCGTGTTCACCTTGGCAATGGTGCGCGGGTCGAGCAGATCAATTGGGCGGCCGATTTGTCGGCCAAAGGCATCAAGCAGTCGTTTGGCCTGATGGTCAACTATCTGTACGATCCCCGAAAACTCGATCGCAACCGGCATGACCTTGCCAAGCGCAAAGTTTCTGTTTCGGATAGGGTCGATCACCTCTATTTTTGATGTCCCGATCAAAGCCACTTCAGTCAAAACAAAAGGAGATACACATGAACTTACTCAATTCAAATCTGAGCCGCCGCAGTGTTCTCAAGCTTGCGGCCAGTGCCTCAACGTTGGGAGCAGGGGCGGTCCAAGCCCAGTCGGCTTGGCCTACCAAACCGGTGACCATGGTGGTTCCGTTCCCCGCTGGTGGCGGTACAGACGCCTTCGCGCGCCCCATGTCAGCCCAATTTGCCAAGTTGACCGGCAAACAACTCATCATTGACAACCGGGGCGGTGCGGGCGGTACTTTGGGTGCTGGCGTAGCGGCCAAGGCCGCACCCGATGGGTACAACCTGTTCATGGGCGCGGTGCACCACACCATTGCGCCCAGCATGTACCCCAAGCTCGATTACGACCTGGAGCGTGACCTGATTCCCCTGATTTTGGTGGCCAACGTGCCCCAGGTGCTGGTGGTCAATCCCAAAAAAGTCCAGGCTGCGGACTTCAAGGCCTTCCTGGAGATGGTCAAGAAGAACCCCGGACGCTTGAATTACGGCTCGGCCGGAGGCGGTACGTCCCACCATCTGGCCGGTGAATTGTTCAAGCTGCAAACCAAGACCTTCATCACCCACATCCCTTACCGCGGTGCGGGTCCCGCCCTGCAGGACCTCATTGCCGGCAATGTGGACATGATGTTTGATGGCTTGGGTTCGTCAGCTGCACACATCAAGGGCGGCCGCATCAAGGCCATGATGGTTTCCGGTGCAAAGCGCAATGCGGCGTTCCCGGATGTGCCTTGTTCTGCTGAGCTGGGTTTGCCGGACTACACCGTCTCCACCTGGTACGGCGTGTGGGCCCCCAAAGGGACGCCTGCAGAGGCTCAGGCGCGTGCCATTGAAGAAATCCGCCGCGCCTGCCAGACCGACGAAGCCAAAGCCGTTTGGGCGAACCAGGGCGCCGAGTTTCCCAACGTGACCACCACCCAATTTGATGCATTCATCAAAAAAGAGCTGGCCAAGTGGTCGCAGGTGGTCAAGGCTTCGGGTGCCAAGCTGGACTGACTGCGATCCGTGACGTTCATCGGGCTTTGGCCTAAGCAAATTCTCATGTTTTGAGTTCACAACCATGTCCCACCACAACCTGTTTTCAGCCTTGAGGGCTGCTTTCCCTACCGACTTGATGACCGTGGCGGTCGAAACCGATGAGGGCCTGCATTACAGCTGGCAAGACCTGGACCGCGCAACGGCCATGATGGCCAACTTATTACAGTCCTTGGGCTTGCCCGAGGGCAGCCGGATCGCGGTACAGGTCGAAAAATCAGTCGAAGCGATGATGCTGTACCTGGCCACGCTGCGTGCAGGGTATGTATTTTTGCCACTCAACACGGCCTATCAGAGTGCCGAAATCGAATACTTCATTGGCAACGCCGAGCCGGCCGTGGTGGTCTGCAGCCCGGCCAACTTTGGCTGGGTCAGCAAGATCGCTTTCAAGGCAGGTACGCAACACGTGTTCACACTGGGCGATGACCGCACTGGCAGTTTGCTGGACCGGGCCGCCAACCACAGCGACCAACACACGCCCGTTCCGCGCCAGGCCGATGACCTGGCCGCCATCCTCTACACCAGCGGCACCACCGGGCGCAGCAAAGGGGCCATGCTCACGCACGGCAACATGCTGAGCAATGCGCTCACGCTCAAGGATTACTGGGGCTGGAAGCGTGGGGATGTGCTGATTCATGCGTTGCCGATCTTCCATGTGCATGGCCTGTTTGTGGCCATCCACGGCGCGCTGATCAATGGCAGCAAGATGATCTGGATGGCCAAGTTCGATCCCAAGCGCGCCATTGCGCACATGGCACGGGCCACCGTCTTCATGGGGGTCCCCACCTTGTATGTGCGCATGCTGACCGAGCCGTCTTTGAACAAAGCGGCGGTCAAGAACATGCGCTTGTTCATCGCCGGATCGGCACCTTTGCTGATCGAGACCTTCACCGAATGGCAACAGCGCACAGGCCAAACCATTTTGGAACGTTATGGCATGAGCGAAACCGCCATGCTGACCTCCAACCCCTATGCTGCAGACACACGTTACGCCAAGCAGTCCGAGCGCCGGGGCGGCACCGTGGGCTTTCCCTTGCCTGGGGTGCTGCTGCGCGTGCGCGGCGACGACAGCCAGGACTTGCCTGTGGGCGAAATCGGCGGCATTCAGGTCAAGGGCCCCAACGTCTTCAAGGGTTACTGGCGTATGCCCGAGAAAACGGCTGAAGAGTTCACCGCCGACGGTTTTTTCAAGACAGGTGATGTGGGCAAGGTCGACGAACGTGGTTACGTGACCATTGTGGGCCGCAGCAAGGACCTGATCATCAGCGGGGGCTACAACGTTTACCCGGCTGAGATCGAAGGCTACATCAACGAGATGCAGGGCGTGGCCGAAAGCGCCGTGGTGGGCGTGCCGCACCCGGATTTTGGGGAAGTGGGCGTGGCCGTGGTCATTGCCAAGCCCGGTGCCACTGTGCAGCCCGAGGCGGTTGTGGCCGAGCTCAAGGCCAAGCTGGCCAACTTCAAGATTCCCAAGCGCTGCTTTGTGGTTGGCGAGTTACCCCGAAACACCATGGGCAAGGTGCAAAAAAACCTGCTGCGCGATCAATACAAGGCGCTGTTCAGCCAGTAATCGACGGTTGGGGCGGCTTGCGCATCGGGTCGCCCCAGCTGCCGCACCTCAAAACCTTTGGGTCTCAGGGCAAATAGCTGTTTTTTTCATGCACGCTTTGGATGTGGCGTGCCGCTTGTTCTGGCGTGATGTCCTGGTTGATGACTTTCACGTTGGTGTACCAAAGCTCCTCTTCCATCGAAGGCCAGACCCGATTGATTTTCTGACTGTTCAGTCGGATCGTGTCCTGGCACTCTTGCCGCCAATTGAGCATCTCCTGACCCAGTGGGTCATTGACCTGGATCGGGTGATCGGACAAGGGAAAGTAACCCGTCATGGTGTCTGTCAACAGCTGGGCGAAATCGGCGGTCCCTAACCAAGCGATGAATTTCAATGCCGCTGCCTGGTTGGGGCTGTGTCGGTTCACGCCGATGCCAAAGTCCGGGTGCACCGAGATGTGACAGGTTTGTCCTGCTTGTTCGACCGGTGGTTTGAACACCCCCATTTCAATCGGTTTTTTGTAGGCGAAACTGGTATTGCGCAAAAAGTCGATGTCCCATGACCCCGTGGGGTAGACCGCAGCGTGGCCTGTCGCAAACAGCAGCTGGATGTCGCCGTTGGACATTTCGTTTTGCTTGGGGTGCATATAGGGTTTGAGCTTGGCCATCATGTGCCAAGCCTTGATGAATCCAGGGTCCGTGAACTTGGCGGTCCGTTGGATCAGGGCCAGCCGGGCTCTTTCGCCCCCCCAAAAATTGGGCCCCATGCCAGTGAAGACGACTTGTGTGGACTCCCACATGTCGGCTGTGCCCAGTGCCAAAGGCGTGATGTTGCCGGTCGTGCCCACTCGGCCCAACAAGTTCAGAAACTCATCCACGGTGACGGGCGGCTTCAGCTCCAGATCCTTGAAGATCTTCTTGTTGTAGAACAAGCCGTGGATCACATAGGCCACGGGCAGGCAATAGGTGGTTTGGCCGTCGTCGGTGGTCCAGGCCTGCCTCGCCTGAGGACTGAAATTTTCCAGGTTACGCGCTTTCAAGGGCAAAAGGTAGCCTTTGTGGTGCATGCGCACGCTGCCATCAAAGGGGCGGCAAAACACCAGGTCGCCTGCACGACGGGTGGACAGGCGCGTTTCCAGACGGGTGTCATAGGCCAGAGGTTCTTCAGCCTTGAAGATCAGACGAATGCCAGGGTGCTTTCTTTGGAAGGCTGGAATCAGGACTTTGTCCCAAAAAATCTGATCATCTTTCCGCCAGCTTTCGATAACCAGGTTTTGAGCAAAGGCCACACTGCTCGTGAGTGTGAATGACACATAAGCCCAAAACCAGCGCTGGGCCCCTGTGGAGCGAGGACTGGATGAGATGCGTTTTTGTGCCCGAAGCCAGCTTGCCATGCCTCAATATTCCTGAAAAAGAATTCATTTTAGGGCGTGGCAAGCCAGGACTGAACGCCGAGACTGCCCTCGGCGTGACACTTTGGCGTCAGCGCAAGACCAGCACCGGGATGTGCGAATGTGTCAAAACTTGCTGGGTTTCACTGCCCAACAACAAACGTTTGATCCCTTTGCGCCCGTGTGACGCCATGACAATCAAATCGGCCTTGTGCTTTTTGGCAGCAGCAATGATGGCGTCCGACACCACGTCCGACTTCACTGTGATGGCTTTGGTTGTCACCGCTCTGGCTTTGGCCGATTTTTCCACGACGGCCAACTGCACTTTAGCGGACTCTGTCCATTGGGTTTCGACCCTGGAAATCTCTTCGGCCGACAGGGGGATGCTGCCCTCAAAATAGGCTTGCGGGTAGCGGGGGACAACCTTGAGTGCGACCAATTCTGCGCCACACGTGGCGGCCAGTTCAATGGCGCTGGCCACAGCTTTTTTGGACAAGGCAGAGCCGTCAGTGGCTACAAGAATGCGTTTATACATGGATTGCTCCTGTCATCGTTGAGGAATAACCAGCTTAAAAGAGCAGCAAGCACAGCCGCTTGATGCACGTCAAGCTTTCTTGCGGTCATCTGTCGTATCGTCAAAACATGACTCAAGTCAATATTCTCCCCCCCATGCCTGAGGCGATGGCAGTCAACAACGTCACCGCAACACGGGTCGAGGCTGGCATGGGGGAGGGTGACTTGGCTCAGCGCTTGCAACTGCTCGACGCACAGGAGGAGTGGGCTTCTTTCAGCCTGCCAGAAAAAAATGATCCGGTCTGCTGGCGCTCCAGCGTGGTGTTTGAAGGCATGCACTGCGCCGCCTGTGCCATCACCCTCGAAGACGCATTGCGGGCAGTACCTGGCGTTCAGTCGGTACAAATCAGTGCGGCGAGCCACCGGGGTCAGATCATTTGGTCGTCGCAGCGCACAAAACCTTCCGAATGGATGCGATCGGTCGAGCGCTTTGGCTACAAGGCCTTACCCGCCAACGATGCGCATGCCCACGCGCTAAGGCGCGCAGAGTCCCGTCGCATGGTCTGGCGCTTGGCCGTGGCGGCCATGTGCATGATGCAAGTCATGATGTATGCCACTCCGGCTTACCTCACGCAGCCAGGTGAGATCTCGGACGAGGCCATGCATCTGCTGCGCTGGGCTTCATGGGTCTTGTCCTTGCCCGTGATCCTGTTTTCATGTGCTCCATTTCTTCGCAATGCCTGGCGTGACTTGCGCCAACGCCACATCAGCATGGACCTCCCGGTAGCGCTGGGCATGGTGGTGACCTTTGTGGTCAGCATGCTGGGCACATTTGAACCACAGGGACCTTTTGGGGCGGAGGTCTACTTTGATTCTTTCACCATGTTTGTCTTCTTTTTGTTGACGGGTCGGTGGCTGGAATTGCGCATGCGCGACCGTACCGCCGGGGCATTGGAAGCGGTACTCAACCGCCTGCCCGACAGCGTGCGTAAGCGCCAACCGGATGGCAGCTGGACATTGCTGTCGATCCGTCAGCTGCAGGTGGGCGATGTGATCGAGGTCATGCCCGGGGAGGCCTTTGCGGGGGATGGCCTGGTGCTGGCGGGTCAAACTCAGGTCGATGAAGCCTTGTTGACGGGGGAGTCACGCCCTCTGGCACGTCGAGCCGGAGACCGGGTCATTGCGGGCAGTCACAACCTGAGCGGCACGCTGCAGGTACAAATCGAGCAAATCGGGGCTGCGACGCGTTATGCCCAGATCGTCGCCTTGATGGAGAGTGCGTCGGTTTCCAAACCCGAAATGGCCTTGTTGGTCGACCGTTGGGCCAAACCTTTTTTGGTGGGCGTGTTGCTGGCTTCGCTGGCTTCAGCCATTTACTGGTGGCCCAGCGACCCCGCGCATGCGGTGATGGTGGCTGTGGCGGTGTTGATCGTGACGTGCCCCTGCGCCCTGTCTCTGGCCACACCGGCCGCCATGTTGGCCACAGCTGGGGCGCTGGCCCGCAGCGGCGTGCTGGTGCGCCGATTGGCTGCCCTGCAAAACCTGGCGCACATCGACACCGTGATTTTTGACAAGACCGGCACATTGACACGGGATGCTTTTGAGGTTGTCCAAATTCATACACGGGATGGCGTCACCCCAACGCAGGCGCTGAGTTGGGCTGGCAGTTTGGCTCGCCACTCGCTGCACCCGGTGTCTCGGGCTTTGTGGTCTGAGGCACGGCGGCGTGCCGAAGCCGCGGGTCATTTGAGCGAACTTGAAACCCTGCTGGCGCAAAACGTGAATGAACGGCCAGGGCAGGGCATGCAGGGCCAACTGTTTGAGCCTGGTCGTCCCGCTGTGGATTTGCGCCTGGGGTCGGCAGTTTTCTGTACTGCACCGGTGTTTGAGGGACATCATCTGCAAGTCAGTCTGGCCGATGCATCGGGCTGGTTGGCCAGTTTCGAGTTGGCCGAGGAAGTGCGCCCGGAAGCGGCCCGCGTGGTGCAACACTTGGCCGAATTGGGCTTGTCCTTGCAAATTTTGTCCGGGGATGGGCAAACGGCGGTGACCCGAGTGGCCCAGACTGTGGGCATCCAAGAGGCACGGGGCGACTGCAGTCCCCAGCACAAACTGCAAGTGCTTCAGAGCATGCAGGCCCAGGGCCACAAAGTGGCCATGGTTGGCGATGGACTGAACGACGGCCCCGTGCTGGCCGGAGCCGATGTGTCCTTCGCACTGGGACAGGCTGTCCCTTTGGCACAGTCAAAATCTGATTTTGTCCTGATGGGAGGGCAACTGGACGTGCTGGTCAGCACCGTACAGCGCAGTCGCCGAACCCTGCACATCGTCAAGCAAAATCTGTTGTGGTCCGCCATTTACAACACCTCTTGCGTTCCCCTGGCGCTGATGGGCTGGTTACCTGCTTGGGCAGCAGGTTTGGGCATGGCACTCAGTTCCTTGCTGGTCGTACTCAATGCTTTGCGCCTGTCGCACGCCTTGCCTGAATCATCACCTCAGCCAGAGTCGAGCCTTCAGACCCTTTGAGAAAGCACCATGGACATTCTTTATTTGCTGATTCCCCTGTCGGTGGCGCTGGTGTTTTGCATTCTGGCCGGATTGTGGTGGGCCATAGACCGGGGCCAATTTGAAGATATTGAAGCGGAAGGCGAACGTATTTTGCGAGACGATTGATTTTGATCAAGTGGCCTGGGTGTATACCCGGGCAAACTGTGCTGGTAGTTCTAAAAAAGAAGAGGTGAAAATGAAATTTGCCAATATGCAGGCGACGTCCTACAACGACAAGGTTGTCAGGCAGTTCGCCATCATGACGGTGGTCTGGGGTGTGGTGGGCATGCTGGTTGGCGTGATCATCGCGGCTCAGTTGGCATGGCCGGAACTCAATTTGGGCATTTCCTGGCTCAGCTATGGCCGCCTTCGGCCCTTGCACACCAACGCAGTCATTTTTGCGTTTGGTGGTTGCGGCTTGTTCGCTGCCGCTTATTACGTGGTGCAGCGCACCTGCAACGTTCGCCTGTTCAGCGACAAACTGGCCGCTTTCACCTTCTGGGGCTGGCAACTGGTGATCCTGTTGGCCGCCATTACCGTGCCATTGGGTTACACCAGCGGCAAGGAGTACGCCGAACTGGAATGGCCCATTGACATCCTGATCACACTGGTCTGGGTGGCGTTTGCCGTGGTGTTCTTTGGCACGGTGGGCACCCGCAAGGTCCGTCACATTTATGTGGCCAACTGGTTCTTTGGCGCATTCATCATTGCCGTGGCCTTGTTGCACCTAGTCAACAGCGCCGCATTGCCCGTGGGCATGATGAAGTCCTACTCGGCCTATGCCGGTG
>JACCDG011376008.1_pt1 | contig 13187 bp, 16 predicted proteins | sample 7442471 | NCBI WGS metagenome assembly JACCDG01 (sample SAMN15323444, study PRJNA562643) | freshwater metagenome | isolation source: river surface water | place: USA:Blue River Watershed | collected 2017-08-17 | reverse complement strand
TGGTGGACAAGGAGCAGCCGCAGCTGGTGATCCTGGGCAAGCAGGCCATCGACGATGACTGCAACCAGACCGGCCAGATGCTGGCGGCGCTGTGCGACCTGCCGCAGGCGACGTTCGCTTCCAAGGTTGAGGTTGCCGATGGCAAGGCCACGGTCACCCGCGAGGTGGATGGCGGCCTGGAGACGCTGGCGATCACGCTGCCGGCGGTGATCACCACCGACCTGCGCCTGAACGAGCCGCGCTACGTGACGCTGCCCAACATCATGAAGGCCAAGAAGAAGCCGCTGGACACGGTGACTCCGGCCGACCTGGGTGTGGACGTGGCGCCGCGCATCAGGACGCTCAAGGTCAGGGAACCCGCAGGACGAAAGGCCGGCATCAAGGTGCCCGACGTGGCCGCCCTCGTGGACAAACTCAAGAACGAAGCCAAGGTGATCTGAGGAGATTGCAGACCATGACCACACTCGTCATTGCCGAACACGACAACGCCTCCCTCAAGGGCGCGACCCTGAACACCGTCACCGCCGCTGCCGCCTGCGGTGGCGAGGTGCATGTGCTGGTGGCCGGCCACAACGCCGGCGCCGCCGCGGCGGCCGCCGCGCAGATCGCCGGCGTGGCCAAGGTGATCCATGCCGACGGCGAAGGCTTCGCCCATGGACTGGCCGAGAACGTGGCCGCCCAGGTCCTCGCGATCGCCGGCAGCTACAGCCACATCCTGTTCCCCGCCACCGCCTCGGGCAAGAACATCGCCCCGCGCGTGGCCGCCAGGCTGGACGTGGCGCAGCTGTCCGATGTCACGCGCGTGGTCAGCCCCGACACCTTCGAGCGGCCGATCTATGCGGGCAACGCCATCGCCCTGGTGCAGGGCCTGGACGCCACGCGGGTCCTCACCGTGCGCAGCACCGGCTTCGATGCCGCGCCGGCGACCGGTGGCTCGGCGGCCGTCGAGGCCGTGAATGCCGCCCCGGCCAGCCGCCAGAGCGCCTTCGTGGGCAGCGAGATCGCCAAGAGCGACCGCCCCGAGCTGACGGCCGCCAAGATCATCGTCTCCGGCGGCCGCGCCCTGGGCAGCGCCGAGAAGTTCAACGAAGTCATCACCCCGCTGGCCGACAAGCTGGGCGCCGCCATCGGCGCCAGCCGTGCAGCGGTCGATGCGGGTTATGCCGCGAACGACCTTCAGGTCGGCCAGACCGGCAAGATCGTGGCGCCTCAGCTGTACACCGCCGCCGGCATCTCCTGTGCGATCCAGCACCTGGCGGGCATGAAGGACTCCAAGGTGATCGTGGCGATCAACAAGGACCCGGAGGCGCCGATCTTCAGCGTGGCCGACTACGGCCTGGAGGCGGACCTGTTCGCCGCCGTCCCCGACCTGGCCAGCGCCGTCTGACGCCAAGGGCGGCTACCGCCCTGCCCACCACGCCACGGTGGCCCCCGTGTGCAGCAGGACGGTCAGCCAGTAGATCCGCAGGAAGGCGGCCTTGGACGACTTGTGCCGCAGCAGCCGCTGCGCCCACCAGGCCGCCGGCCAGCCCCCGGCCAGGCTCCACAGGTGCAGCGTGCGCTCGCGCACGCGCCACCGGCCTTGCCGCGCGGCCTGCTTGTCCAGGGCATAGGCCAGGAAGGTCACGAAGTTGACCGCAAGAACCCCCCACGCCACCCAGCCTGCGAGCGCCTGCGTGACGACCGCCGCAGCGAGCGCGGCGGCATAGGCGAGCATGAGGGCGATGGCGAGCATGGCCCGATTGTCGCGCCCTGCACGGCCGGTCCCGGGGCGATCTCGACGATACTGGAGATTGCAGCGCACAGGCGTTGCAGCCCTTTCAACTCAAAAATCGAGACAACGCGAGATGACCTCCCCCGCCCTGAACATCGTCTTTCACGGACAGAACGCCAGCAACTTCCGCCAGGGATTCGAGGAACTGCTGCAAGGGCCGCACCAGGTCATTGACGTGAGCGACGGGCTGCAGGCCGCCGGGGAGCGCCTGGCCTATGAAAACGCCGACGTGATCGTCGGCATCAAGCTCGATGCGTCCCTGCCCCGGCCGCAGCGGCTGCGCCTGTACCACGCCCCGGCTGCCGGCACGGACATGATCGACGCTTCGCTCCTGCCCGCAGGCAGCGCCTTGTGCAACTGCTTCGGCCATGAAGACGCGATTGCCGAATACGTGATGGCCGCCCTCCTGCAGCGGCATGTGCCCATTGCCACGGCCGACGCCGACCTGCGCCAGCAGCGCTGGACCTACTGGGCCGGCCGCCCGAATGCGCTGCGCACCGAGCTGGGCGCGCAGACCCTGGGCGTGCTGGGCTTCGGCCACATCGGCAAGACCCTGGCGCAGCGCGCCAAGGCCTTCGGCATGCGGGTGCATGCCGCCAATCGCAGCGCCGTGAACAGCCCGTTGGTCGACCAGTCGTTCGGCCTGGACCAGCTCGAGGCCTTCATGGGGTCGGTGGATGCCGTGGTGGTGACGCTGCCGCTGACCGCGCAGACGCAGGGCCTGGTGGGCGCCAGGGCCCTGGCCGCCATGCGGCCCGATGCGGTGATCCTCAACGTCGGCCGCGGCCCGGTGATCGACGAGCAGGCGCTGTACGACGCACTCGCCCAGCGCCGCATCGGTGGCGCCATCATCGACACCTGGTACCAGTACCCCAGCCCGCAACAGCCCGAGTGCACGCCGTCCAAGCTTGACTTCGCTTCCCTGCCCAACCTGGTGATGACCCCCCACATGTCCGGATGGACCGAGGGCACCGTGCGCCGCCGCCAGCAGACGGTGGCCGACAACATCGCCCGCCTGCTCGCGGGCCAGCCGCTGGTGAACCGCCTGAACTGACGGCCCCGGCCGGGGGACGGCGCCTCAGGCGCTGCCCCGCACCATGACTTCAAAGCCCAGGTCCACGCACGGGACCTCGGGCTGCTCGCCCCGTATCAGCGCCATCAGCATCCTGGCGGCCGCTGCGCCCACCTGCGCGCGAGGGGTGCGCACGGTGGTCAGGCTGGGGATCATCTGGTCGCTGCCGGGCAGGTCATTGAAGCCGGCGATGGCGACCCGCTGCGGCACCTGAATGCCCAGCCGCAGTGCGGCCAGCAACGCGCCTTGCGCCAGGTCGTCGTTGCAGAAGAAGATGGCGTCGAGCGGCGGGTTCTGCCCCATGATCTGCTCGAACATCACGCCGCCCAGCGCCAATGACGAGGGGGCCGGGTTCAGCCACTCCAGCGTCGGCTCGTACAGGCCCGCGTCCTGCATCACGCTGCGCCAGCCGTACAGGCGCTGCATCACGCGCGGATCCAACTGCGCGCCGGCAAATGCAATGCGGCGACGCCCCCGCGAGAGCAGCAGGCGCGTGATCGCCGCGCCCGCCTCGAACTGGCTGAAGCCCACGCAATGCGTGGGCGCGGGATCGCCGGCGCCGGGCAGGTCCATCAGGTGCACGCGCGGCACCGGGCTGCGCGCCATCAGCGCGCGCGTGGCCTCGTTGTGGTTCCAGCCCGTGATCAACAGGCCCGCCGGTCGATGCAGCAGGTGCTCGCGCAGCAACTGCTCCTCCTGCGCCTCGTCGTAGTGGGTCACGCCCACCAGGGTCAGGAAGCCGGCCGCACGCAAGGTTTGCTGCGCCGCATCGAGCAGGTCCACGAACACGGTGTTGGACAGCTTGGGAATCAGCAGCGCCACGTGGTTGCTGCGCTGCGAGGCCAGGGCCCGGGCGGCCGGGTCGGGCACATACCCCAGCCGGCTGGAGGCGGCCAGCACGCGCTCGACCAGGTCGGGCGAGACGGCCCGTTCGCCGCGCAGCGCCCGGGAGGCCGTGATCGGGCTCACGCCCGCGGCCGCGGCCACGTCCTGGAGGGTGACGCGGCCAGTGGCGCGAACGCGCTTGGAAGTAGTTGCCATGGGCTACAGGGTAAATACGGGGCGGGAACACGCCATCCCAACATTAGGCTAGCGCTGTCCCAAACTGAACCGGATGAACCCGGTCCAGTTCGCAAATATCAGGCGATTCTCCCTCGTGGAAGCACCGTGCTAACCCGAAGGGAAATTTTTAGGAATCAAATTGGACAGCGCTATCCCACCCCTGGATGAACAGGGTCGTGCCTGTCCTGAACGCAAGGTTGGAACCGCGTGACCAAGCCCCATGTCCTGGCCATGCCCAAGGTGCATCCGCTGTACCTCGAGGCGCTGGGTGAGCATTTCGAAGTCCACCCCTACGCGCCTGACGCAGGTGACGAAGCCCTGAAGGCCGTGGCGCCCCAGATCGTCGGGCTGGCCGGCGGTGGCGAATCCGTCATCCCGGGTTCGTTGCTTCAGCAACTTCCACAGCTCAAGGTGGTGTCCATCTTCGGTGTCGGCTACGACGGCGTGGACGTGCAGGCCGCCCTGGCGCGCCAGGTGCCGGTCACCCATACCCCCGAGGTGCTGACCGACGACGTGGCGGACCTGGCCATGGGCCTGGTGCTGTCCGTGGCCCGGCAGATCCCGCAGGCCGACCAGCATGTGCGCCAGGGCCGCTGGCCGCAGGGCGCCATGCCGCTGGGGCGCAAGGTCTCGGGGGCCCGCATGGGAATCGTGGGCCTGGGCCGCATCGGCAAGGCCATCGCACAGCGCGCGCAGGCCTTCGGGATGTCCGTGAGCTATACGGCGCGCACCGAGAAGGCCGGCTCCGGGTTCGCCTACTTCCCCACCGCCGCCGCGCTCGCCGCCCACGTGGACTTCCTGGTGGTCATCACCCCGGGCGGCGCGGGCACGCGCCACCTGATCAACGCCGAGGTGCTCCAGGCCCTCGGGCCCAAGGGCTACCTCATCAATGTGGCGCGCGGCAGCGTGGTCGACGAGCCCGCCCTGGTCCAGGCCCTGGCCGATGGCGTCATTGCCGGCGCGGGCCTGGACGTGTTTGCCGACGAGCCCCACGTGCCCCAGGCCTTGTGGCGCATGCCCCACGTGGTGCTCACGCCGCACATGGCCAGCGCCACGCACCAGACGCGCCAGGCCATGGCCGACCTGGCGCTGGCCAACATGCGTGCCGGCACCAGCGGCCAGAAGCTGCTCACGCCGGTGCCCGAGTGCGCGGCCCTGGCGGCAGCCTGAACGGACCCGCGGCGTGACGCCCCCGGCCATGGACCGCCTGCCGCCTGAGCCGCCAGCCAGCCTGCAGGTGGTGGTCATGGGCGTGTCCGGCTGCGGCAAGACCACCTTGTCCCGGGCCCTGGGCCAGGCCCTGGGCCTGGACGTGGTGGACGGCGACGACCTGCACCTGCCCCAGAGCGTGGCCAAGATGCGCGCCGGCCAGCCGCTGCAGGACGAGGACCGCTGGCCCTGGCTGGATCGCATCGGCCAATACCTCGCCCGCGGGCGGCCGGACGCCGCCAGCCAGGGACGCGTGGTGGCCTGCTCGGCGCTCAAGCGCGCCTACCGCGACCGCATCCGCAGCCTGGCGCCGAGGGTGTGCTTCCTGTTCCTGGACGGCGATGCCGGCTTGATCCTGCGCCGCATGCAGCAACGCCAGGGCCATTACATGCAGCCCGGCCTCCTCGACAGCCAGATCCGGACGCTGGAACACCCCCAACCCGACGAAACCGACGTGTTCAGGCTGGACCTGAGCCTGCCGGTGGACGAACTGGTCCACCAGGCCCGACAGGCCCTGCGTGAGGCCGCGACCGTCAGCTGAACGAATCCCACCACAAAGGACACCATGTACATCCGCTGCGCCATGTTTCGAGGCCGGGTCAAGCCCGGCATGGAAGACGCCTTCCGCCAATACATCCGCAAGGAACTCGTCCCCCTGTGGACCCGGTTTCCAGGCGCGCAGGAAGTGCGCGTGCTGCGCCAGTTGGAGAGCGACACCGAGGACCCGCACCTGGACATGGTGCTGTCGGTGCGCTACCCGACGCGCGAATCCATCGACCTTGCCCTGGCATCGGACGTGCGCATGAAAAGCCGCGAGATGTCCCAGGCGCTGTTCGACATGTTCGACGGCACGGTGTTCCACACCATCTTCACCGCCGACGAATACGCCTTGCCCACCGATTGATCCACCACCCAAAGAGGAGACTCCCATGAAGATTTCGAAACTCTTGCTGGCCTGCCTGGTGGCCGCCACCGGCTCCGTGGCCTTCGCCCAGGCGAAGTTCAACCTGAAGATGGGCCACGCCGTGAACACGACCGATGGCCAGCATCAGGCAGCGCTGAAGATGGCCGAGCTGGTCAAGCAGCGCACCAACGGCGATGTGGAAATCGCCATCTTCCCCGCCAACCAGCTGGGCAATGACGCCGCCATGATCAACGGCGTGCGCGGCGGCACCATCGACATCGTCTCCAGCGGCGCCTCCAACTACAACGGCATCGTGCCCAACACGGCGGCCATGGAGCTGCCGTTCGTGTTCCGCAGCGCGCAGCACGCCTACAAGGTGCTCGACGGCGCGGTGGGCACCGGTGTGCTCAACGAGCTGGCCCCGCACGGGCTCAAGGGCCTGGCCTACTGGGAAAACGGCTGGCGCGCCTTCACCAACAACAAGCGCCCGGTCACCAAGCCCGAGGACCTCAAGGGCCTGAAGATCCGCTCCACGCCCAACCCGTACCACATCCAGGCCTTCAAGCTGCTGGGCATGAACCCGTCGCCCATGCCGATCGCCGAGCTGTACACCGCCCTGGAGACTGGCACGTTCGACGCGCAGGAGCACCCGATCAACGTGACCCTGTCGGCCAAGTTCTACGAGGTGCAGAAGCACCTGACGGTCAGCAACCACGTGTACTCGCCCATCATCCTGTCGATGAACAAGGCCAAGTTCGACAGCATGCCGGCCAATTACCAGAAGGTCCTGGTGGACGCCGCGCGTGAGGCCGCCACCTACCAGCGCAACCTCAACGCCCAGAACGCCTCCAAGGTCGTGGCCGACCTCAAGAAGTCGGGCATGCAGGTCATCGAGAACGTGGACATGGCGCCGTTCCAGAAGATCGTGTCGGCGGAAATCGCCAAGACCTTCGCGGAAAAGAACGGTCCTGCCCTGCTCAAGGCCATCGAGGACACCAAGTAATCCTTCCCACCCCGAAGGCACAGGCCATCCCCCGCCTAGCCGGGGGATGGCCTGGATGACGACATGAAACGACTCAACGACTTTCTCTTCCGCGTGGCCGAAGTGACCCTCGTGCTGATGCTCACCGCCATGGTGGTCATGGTCTTCGGCAACGTGGTGCTGCGCTATGGCTTCAACGACTCCATCATCAGTTCGGAAGAGTTGTCTCGCTTCCTGTTCATCTGGATCACCTTCCTGGGCGCCGTCATCACCATGCGGGAGAACGCGCACCTGGGCCTGGACTCGGTGGTTCGCAAGCTTTCCCTGAGGGGCAAGAAAATCTGCTTTGCCCTTTCCAACCTCCTGATGCTGATGTGCTGCGTGCTCATGTTCTACGGCACGCTCAAGCAGCACGGCATCAATGCCAGCACCCGCTCGGCGGTCACCGAGCTGCCCATGAGCTGGGTCTATGGCGTGGGCTACGTCGCCAGCATCTCCATGGGGCTGATGATCCTGGGCAAGCTGTTCAAGCTGGCCCGCGGCGAGTTCAATGAAGCCGACCTGATCCAGGTCACGGACTCCGAGGACGATGCGGCCGCCCACCTGGCAGGAGGCAGCAAATGACGATCTTTGTGTTTGTCGCGTCCCTGCTGGGCGCCATGGCCCTGGGCATGCCCCTGGCTTTTTCCCTGGTGGTCTCGGGCGTGGCCCTGATGCTGCACCTGGACAACTTCGACACGCAGATCGTGTCGCAGAACCTCATCAACGGCGCGGACAACTTCCCGCTCATGGCCGTGCCCTTCTTCATGCTCGCAGGCGAATTGATGAACGCCGGCGGCATGAGCCGTCGCATCGTCAACGCCGCGCTGGTCTGGGTCGGCCACTTCCGGGGCGGCCTGGGCTACGTGGCGGTCTTCGCCGCCATCGTGATGGCCAGCCTTTCCGGCTCGGCCGTGGCCGACACGGCGGCCCTGGCGGCCGTGCTCATGCCCATGATGCGCGACGCCGGCTACCGCATGGACCGCTCGGCCGGCCTGATTGCCGCCGGCGGCATCATCGCGCCCGTCATTCCGCCGTCGATCGGTTTCATCCTGTTCGGCGTGATCGGCGGCGTGTCGATCTCCAAGCTGTTCATGGCGGGGATCGTGCCCGGCATTCTGATGGGCCTGGCGCTCGTCATCACCTGGTGGCTCGTGGCCCGCAAGGACCAGGTCAAGGTCAGCCCGCGCGTGCCCCTGGGCGAACGCCTGCGCGTGACGGCCGATGCCTTCTGGTCCTTCCTGCTGGCCGTCCTCATCATCGGCGGCATGAAGATGGGTGTCTTCACGCCCACCGAAGCCGCGGTGGTCGCCGTGGTGTACTCGCTCTTCGTGGGCCTGTTCATCTACCGCGAGATCAAGGTCAAGGCCCTCTACGGCATCATCCTGGCAGCGGGCAAGACCTCGTCGGTGGTGATGTTCCTGGTGGCGGCCGCCCTGGTGTCGGCCTGGCTGATCACGGTGGCGAACATCCCGGCGAAGGTGGTGGATCTGCTCAGCCCCTTCCTGGACAACCCGACGCTCCTGATGATCATGCTCATGCTGCTGGTCATGGTGGTCGGCACGGCCCTGGACTTCGCGCCCACGGTGCTGATCCTCACCCCGGTGCTCATGCCCCTGGTGCGCCAGGCCGGCATCGACCCCGTGTACTTCGGCGTGCTGTTCATCATCAACAACGCCATCGGCCTGCTCACGCCTCCCGTGGGCACGGTGCTCAACGTGGTGTGCGGGGTCGGGCGGATCGCGATGCACGATGTCATTCGCGGCGTCATGCCCTTCCTGGCGTCGCAGGTCGTGGTGATGGGCGTGCTGATCGCCTTTCCTGAACTGGTGCTCGTGCCCATGAAATGGCTGATGGCGCGATGAACGTCCCAGGCACCCTCCCGCTTTCCGGTATCCGCCAAAGGAACATTCAATGAACAAGGTTGCCCTGGTCACTGGCGCAGGCACTGGCATCGGCAAGGCCTGCGCGCAGGCCCTGCTCAAGGAGGGCTGGCGGGTGGTGTTTGCCGGGCGGCGCCTGGACGTGCTGCAGGCCGCCATTGACGAAGCCGGCGCCCAGGCCGGGCAAGGCACGGCGATGGCCGCCGACCTGTCGGACGATGCGCAGGTCCAGGCCCTGTTCGGACAGATCCGCCAGCGCTTCGGCCGGCTGGACCTGCTATTCAACAACGCCGGCGTGTCCCTGCCCTATGCCCTGCCGGGCGACCTGGCGGCCGACGAATGGCGGCGTGCCGTGGGCATCAACCTCAACGGCGCGTTCTACTGCCTGTCGCACGCCTTCAAGTTGATGCAGACCCAGGAGCCTCAGGGCGGGCGCATCATCAACAACGGCTCGATCTCCTCGCAGGTGCCGCGCCCCGGGGCGATTGCCTATGCCGCCACCAAGAGCGCCGTCACGGGCCTGACCCGCGCCGCCGCCCTCGACGGCCGGCCCTTCAGCATTGCCGTGGGCCAGATCGACATCGGCAACGTCACCTCCGACATGACCAGCAAGATGAGCGGCGGCGTGCGCCAGGCCGACGGCAGCATCAAGCCCGAGCCCTGCATGGACATCTCCGCCGTGGTCGACACCTTCATGTCCATGGCCCGGCTGCCGCTGAATGCGAACATCCTGTTCACCACTGTCATGGCCACCCAGATGCCGTTCGTGGGGCGGGGCTGACGCGTCGCTTCACGCCGGGTCCTGGACTCGAAAAAGCCAGGCGGGTCCGCACCACGACGGATGCGATCCAGCGGTCAGGCGACCGTGAGCGTCACGTCGATGTTGCCGCGGGTGGCGTTGGAGTAGGGGCACACCTTGTGGGCGGCGTCCACCAGGTCCTGCGCGTGGGCGATCTCCAGGCCAGGGATATGGACGTTCATCGCCACCTGGATGTTGAAGCCGCCCGGGATGGGACCGATGCCGACGGAAGATTCGATCTTCGTGTCGGCCGGCAGGGACTGCTTGCGCTGGCCGGCCACGAACTTCAGCGCGCCGATGAAGCAGGCGGCATAGCCCGCGGCGAACAGTTGCTCGGGGTTGACGCCGAAGGCGCCGTTGCCACCGAGTTCCTTCGGGGTGGTCAGCTTGAGGTCCATGGCGCCATCGCTGGAGCGGGCGGTGCCTTCGCGGCCGCCGGTGGCGGTGGCGTGGCCGGTGTAGAGGATCTGTTCGGGCTTGGCGGTCATGGTTTTCCTTGATGGGAGGGTGGATTGAATGGCAATGCCTTGATACGCGCCGTCAGGTCCGCCAGCTGCGATTCGTCGCAGCCCATGGCGCACACCAGCTGGCCCGGAATGGATGCGGCGCGCGCCTTGAGGCGGCGCCCTTGGGGCGCCAGGCGCACCCGCACGCGACGCTCGTCGGCCTCGTCACGCTGGCGGGCCAGCAGGCCTGCGGCTTCCAGCCGTTTGAGCAAGGGGCTCAAGGTCCCGGAATCGAGTTGCAGCCGCTCGCCCAGCGCGGACACGGCCAGGTCGTCCTGCTCCCACAGCACCAGCATCACCAGGTACTGCGGATAGGTCAGGCCCAGCGGGTCCAGCAGCGGCTTGTACAGCCGGGTGATGGCCAGGGACGCGGCGTACAGCGCGAAACACAGCTGCCGATCGAGCGCGAGCGGATCCCGGGCCGGATCCGGGCGTTGGGGGGCGGGCTGGGCGCGTGGCATGCATGAATTATTGCTCGCAATTAAATTGCACACAATTAAATTGATCAATCCCTGCTCCAGGCCAGGACTATCGCCGGGCCACGACTGCCCGCTTCTGCGCATCGCCTGCCAGCCCCATGCCGGCGGAGTAACTCTTGCGTGCAGGCGTCGGCGTCGGCCTTGAGCATCTCCCGAGCCCGTCACCGGGCCCGTGTCATCGTCTCAGGCCGCGGCCTGGACACGGTTGCGCCCGCTGCGCTTGGCAGCGTACAGGGCCCGGTCTACGCGGCGAATCCATCCGTCCACGGTCTGCCCCTCGACATAGGCCACCACGCCGAAGCTGGCCGTGACCACGCCGACCCCGGGAATGGCACGCGAGGCAAACGAGGTGCGCAGCTTATCGGCGACCACAGCGGCGCCCGCCAAGCCTGTGTTGGGCAGCAAAAGCAGGAACTCCTCCCCGCCCCAGCGAACCAGGATGTCTCCCGCTCGCATGGCGTCCCGGGCCAACTGGCTCAATTCCACGAGCACGCGATCGCCCGCTTGGTGGCCGTGGGTATCGTTGATCTGCTTGAAGTGGTCGACATCGAAAATCACCAGGGACAACGGCAGATGGTGCCGGTCGGCCTTGGCCATCTCCGCGACCACCATTTCATCAAAATACCGCCTGTTCCACAGCCCGGTCAGGTTGTCCAGCGTGGCGGCCAGGCTCAGGCGCCTGTTGGCATCCTCCAGTTCCCGCAGGTGGCGGTGGTGGGTCTTCTCCAGCTTGTATGACAGGAATCCCACAGTCACCAGGATGGAGAAGATCGTGAAGGAAAGTGTGACCGCATTGGTCAGCGCCGGGGTCGCAAACAGCGGCTGCGCCTGGCCATCGATGAGACCCTGGTAGACGCGAACCACGTTGACGAAGAAGACTGGCAAGACCCCTGCAGCCACCATGACCAGGCCTCGGCTGCGCATCGGCCACCCGACCCGGTAGACCTCGTACACCAGCGCCACTTCCAGGACTGCGAGGACGAAGGATGTCAGCAAGACACCCCACGACAGGTACAGGTCCATCCCTTGGATGGCCAGGTAGGCCACCGCAAGGGCCACCAGGGACGGCGCCACCCATCGACGGGAAAACGTCGGTTTCCCGGCCTCTTGCCGCATCGCTTGGAGGATCAGGAAGGATCCGACCACCATCGTGGCGCCGGTGATCACGTTGGCCCGGTGCGCCAGCCCCAGGACCACGGCGCTCAAGGTGGTGCACACCAGGCCACCGACCCACAGGCGTGTGGAGCGAACGTCCTGCTCGTGCAGTTTCAGCCACGACATGGGAGGAAAGCCAATGATCAGGACCTGGCACACCCAGACCAGCACCAGGGTGGCCGACTGTACAGACGGCTGCAGTTGGATCGTATCCATGGCCTGGGCCGATGTGGCGACGCAGGCTGCAACGCCGGCGATCACTGAACGTCGTGTCATGGGCCCGCTCCCTGTTTGGAATTCACCGGCGGCACCTGAACAGAAGGTGCCGACCCGATACCTCCCACTTGCTCAAGAGGTCATGTTACAGGCAATCCCGGCGTCACCCCGACGCCCTGCCCATTCTTTAGGCATCGCCCGCCAGCCCAATGCCGGCGCGGGTTTGCGGGGTTGTCCCGCCAGCTATCCACAGCCTCGCCCACAGGCGGCGTGGGTAACTCCGCTATACGGACGGCACGACGTTCGGATTTGCCCGACAGTCGTTCATTGAACTACACTTCCCCCATGAACTTCGAATGGGACGAGGTCAAGAGCGATGCTTATTTCCTGGAGCGTGGCTTTGATTTTGCGTATGCCATTCGGGCGTTCCTCGACCCGGATCGTTTCCGCACGCAAGGCCAATCAACGAGAGGTGAAGCAGTATGAAAACCGTACGCGTGACGATTGATCCAGCCCATCCCGGAACCCTGCCCAAGGGCCGCATCGACAAGGCCCGTGTCGATGCGACGACCCAGGCCGAAATCGCCCGGCAGGCGGCATCGGATGACGCGCTGGCCATGCAGGACGCTGCACGGTTCGCCAGGCGGGTTCGCAAGCGTTTGGGCTTCAGCCAGGCCGAGTTTGCCGAGCGCATCGACGTATCGCTGGACACGATCCGCAACTGGGAGCAAGGCAAGCGCTCCCCGACGGGTGCAGCGAAGGCGCTGCTCAAGGTCCTGGCAAAGGCTCCGGAGGCCGCGCTCGCGGCGTTACGCTGAAGGGCCTGACAAAGAAAAAGGTTCTTCACGGAAGTCCGGGGTAGGTCGGAGTCTTCTGTTTTGGTTTTGGTTTTGGTTTTGGTTGAGGTGCCGCGTGTGTTTCGCTCGCCACAGGTCGTCTTTGACGTGGCAACGCACCGAGGGAGTGGGGCGGGCTCGTCGGCTCCGATGCGGGGGCCCTTCGGGCTCCCCTGCGGTGCTCGCTCGCCAGGGGCCCGCTCGGCAACTCGCCCTTCGGGCTCAAACAGGCCTCGCTTTTCGCCCCTGCCTCCCTGCGCTCCTCGGCCCC
>JACCDG010835558.1_pt1 | contig 13191 bp, 14 predicted proteins | sample 7442471 | NCBI WGS metagenome assembly JACCDG01 (sample SAMN15323444, study PRJNA562643) | freshwater metagenome | isolation source: river surface water | place: USA:Blue River Watershed | collected 2017-08-17 | reverse complement strand
CTTCATGTCGATCAGCAGGAAGGAAATGCCGGTCTGCGGCTTGCCTTCGGTGCTGGTGCGCACCAGACAGAAAATCCACTCGCCGTACTGGCCCAGCGTGGTCCAGGTTTTCTGGCCGTTGACGATGTATTTGTCACCCCGGCGTTCGGCCCGGGTCTTGAGCGAGGCGAGGTCAGAGCCCGAGCCTGGCTCACTGTAGCCCTGGCTCCACCAGACTTCACCACTGGCGATGCCTGGCAGAAAGCGCTGGTGCTGCTCGGCATTGCCAAAGGCCATGATCACGGGGGCCACCATCACCGGCCCGAAAGGCACGATGCGCGGAGCCCCGGCCAGTGCACATTCTTCTTCGAACAGGTGCTTTTGCACCGCCGTCCAGCCCGGGCCGCCAAATTGCTGGGGCCAGCCATAACCCAGCCAACCTTTTTTGCCCAGAATCTTGGCCCAGGTCTGCATGTCCTCGCGCGTCAAGCGCATGGCGCTGTGGACTTTGTCTGAAATGTGTTTGGGCAAGTTGGCCTTGACCCAGGTGCGGATGTCGTCGCGGAACGCGAGCTCTTCCGGTGTGAATGCCAAATCCATGGGGTGTTCTCCTTGAGATGGCAGCGTTTTTAGCACGACCGTTCACTTGTGCTCTGTCCTGATTGGGACAAAGAACGCGGGTTCAGGGGCAGGGATAATCCGGATGCCATGAAAAACATCGTCATCCTGATTTCCGGTTCCGGCTCCAACATGGCGGCCATCGTGCGCCGCGCCCAGACGGAGCGTTGGGCCGATCGCCAAGGGGCGCAGGTGGCGGCGGTCATCAGCAACAAGGCCGACGCCAAGGGCTTGGTGTTTGCCCGTGAGCAGGGCGTGGCCACGGCGGTGCTGGACCACAAGGCTTACCCCAGCCGCGAAGCTTTCGATGCGGCATTGGCCCAGGCCATCGACCGTTTTGATCCGGCGTTGGTGGTCCTGGCGGGTTTCATGCGCATCCTCACGCCCGGCTTTGTGGCGCATTACGCGGGAAGACTGCTCAACATCCACCCCTCGCTGCTGCCGGCTTTTCCGGGGCTGCACACCCACCAGCGGGCGATCGAGGCCGGCTGCAAGTTCGCCGGTGCCACAGTCCATGAGGTCACCGCCGCGTTGGACCACGGGCCTATCCTGGCCCAGGCGGTGGTGCCTGTGCTGCCCGACGACACGGTGGACCGTCTGGCCGCGCGCGTGCTGACGCAAGAACACCGTATCTACCCGCAGGCTGTCAGTGGGTTTTTGAAGCGACTGGCCTGAACCGACCCGTGGCCGGTGCCCCGCGGCGCCCTGTTTTGCCGCGCCCAAGACCTGCTCCTGATACTTTTGACAATGTTCTTTGTCAGAAGAAATGCAAAGCAAAGCCTGAGCAAACAAAGAAATACGGCTAAAGCTAAAAATTTTGCTAGTATGGCTTCGGGCATTGATTTTTCTGATTAACTGTCAATGCCTAGCGAATAACGCAATGTGTGTTGTTTGCGCCCTTTAAAGGAGTAGACATTATGAAATTCTCTAAATTTGCCAATCCCAAATTCCAAAAAGGCGTGACCATGATCGAATACGCGCTGATCGCAGCGCTGATCGCGGTGGTGGCTGTGGCGGTTTTGACCGATGTGGGCACAGCCTTGGTGGCCAAGTTCACCGCCATCAAGACCGCACTTTGATCTGAAGGCGACTTGTCGCTATGCGGCCATCCACCCTGGTTGGTTTGGCCCTGCTGTTCGGGGCGGTCACCGCCTACCTGGCAGCGCAATGGGTCGGTTTGGGGGCGCAAACCTCTGACCGGCCCCATGCCAAAGTGGTGGTGGCGTCCGCGCTGATCGAAGCGGGTACGACCATCGCCAGCACCCAAGTCAAATCCATGGATTGGCTGGGGGCAGAAGTACCGCCCCAGGTCATCCAAGACCCCAGCAAAGTGCAGGGTCGTGTCACGCGTTACCCCTTGCAGCCCGGCGAGCTGGTGCTTGAAAGCAAACTGGCGCCGATCGACGCCAAAGCTGGCCTGTCGGCCATGATCACCGAAGGCAAGCGGGCCATCAGTGTGCGGGTCAATGAAGTGATCGCGGTGGCCGGGTTCACACTGCCTGGCAACTACGTGGATGTGCTGGTCAGCGGCAAAGACAATGCCCAGCAGCCGTTTTCGCGTGTGGTGATCGCGCGGGCCAAGGTGCTGGCCATCGCACAAGAAACAGCGGCAGACGCCAACAAACCCAAAGTGGTCAACGCGGTCACGCTGGAGCTGACGCCGCAAGAAGTCGAGCGCCTGGATCTGGCGCGTTCTGTGGGCACCCTCTCGCTGGTGTTGCGCAACGAATCTGACCAACAACCCTGGCAGTCTTCCGGCACCCGCATGGCCGACATCTTGGGCGCCGACGTGGCCAAAGCCATCGAGCCCGCAGGGGTGGCGGGTGCGCCGCGACCCCTGGCAGAGACTGGGGCTGTGTCGCTGCGCCCGCGCGATGGCGCGGGACAGTCCGCCCGGCCAGTCAAAATCGAGGAGATTCGAGGCATGGTCCGAGAAGGAGCACAGCCATGAGCACGCGCGCGTGGATGATCGGGCTGGCCAGGGCCGCGGTCGGCCTGGGGGCCAGCCTGGCGCTTGCGGCCTCGGCCCAGACGGCTGCGGCTGAGAGTGCGGGCCTGCAGCTGTCCATGGGAGAGTCTCAGGTGCTGCGGCTGGCGCAACCGGTGACGCGGGTGGCGGTCGGGCAACCGGCCATTGCCGACTTCATGTTGCTGGGACCGCAAGAGCTGTATGTGCTGGGCAAGTCGCCAGGGGCGACCAACCTGGTGATGTGGCACGCCAACGGCAAAACCAGCACCGTGCTTCGGGCGCAGGTGAGCCTGAACCTCGCGCCTTTGCGCGAGTTGTTGCAGCACATCTTGCCAACCGAAAAAGACATCGAGGTCTTGGCCTCTGGCGATGCGGTGATTCTCAAGGGCACGGTGTCAGATGTCGTGGCGGCAGACACCGCGCAGCGGGTGGCCCAAACCCAACTCGAAAGCGATGCCCCGACCGCGGCGCGCGACGACAAAGCCAGCGCCGACAGCAAGCCCGCGCGCAGCGGGCCACGGGTGGTCAATTTGCTCAAGATCCGATCGCCCCAGCAGGTGATGCTGGAAGTGCGGGTGGCCGAGGTGTCCAAGTCTTATCTGGAGTCCTTGGGCATCCAGTGGGGGCAGACAGGGGGGCTCAACGAAGGCGCGCTGATGACGGGCTTTGTGAGCAGTGCCACCCTGAGCTTGATGCTGGGCCGTGGCACCTCGCAGCGGGTCAATGCCGATGGCACGCCCCAATTCAACAACCGCACGACCAACATCCAGCTCCAAGCCGAGCGCAAGGACGGCTGGGTCAAAATTTTGGCCGAGCCGACGATTGTGGCCATGAGCGGGCAAGAAGGCAGCTTCCTGGTCGGCGGCAAGATCTTCATTCCGGTCAATCAGGCATTGGGCTCCACCACGTATGAAGAGCGGACCTACGGTGTGGGCCTGCGCTTTGTGCCCACTGTGCTGGACTCGGGCCGCATCAACCTGAGGGTGGCGCCTGAAATTTCCGAACCAGTGAAAGAGTCGGTGACGGCGGGCACGGCAGCGTCCTTGCCCGCATTCAAGAGCAGCTATGTGTCGACCACGGTCCAGATGGCCGAAGGCGAAAACCTGGTCATTGGCGGTTTGCTGCGAGACAACATCAATGAAATCGTGCGGGCCGTTCCCTTGCTCGGCGAGCTGCCGGTGCTGGGGGCGCTGTTTCGCAGCACGCAGTACATCACCGAGCGCACCGAGCTGCTGGTGGTGGTGCGCCCGACCTTGGTCAAGGCCCAACGCGAAGCGCCTGTGTTGCCGACCGACACGTTCAAGCCGCCCTCGCGTTCAGAGATTTTCATGGGCGGCCAAATGCAGGGCGGCGCCAGCCGACCCTGATGCTGGGAGGTGTGAATGCGTTCACGGTATGAGCTGGGCCGGACGGCGCGGGGGCTGATCGCCGCAGCGGGGGTGTGCGTCTTGCAGGCCTGCGGCAGCTCGCCGCACGCCACCATGGCACCCGATCCGCAATTTGGACGGACCCACCGCGCCGCCTTGAAGGCGCAAGAGTTGCCGCCTGTCGCGTTCGACAAGGCCCCTGATGCTGTGCCCTTCCTGGAGCTGGAGGCGGGCCTGCAAAGCCACCAAACGGCCAAGCCACCCGCCACGATCGCTCCCCGCAATGGCCGCAGCCCCTCTGGGCTCGTCGGTCAATGAGCCCCATGCGCACCCACCATCCCTTCACCACGGTGCGTCGTATCCCGCGCGCAGCCCGAGGTTTGGCGCTGGTCGAGTTTGCGCTGGTGTTGCCCTTGGTGGTGTTGCTGACCTTTGGTGCGGTGACCTTCACGGTGGCGCTTTACAACAAAGCCATCCTGACCTACGCCAGTCGGCAGGCGGTGCGCGCCTGGGTGGTGACCAAGCCCATCTTGACCAAAGACAGCGTGCAGCAGATCGCTGCCAGCTATTGCCAGTACCAGTTGATTTCGTTTGGCGCGGGCGCCACCACCTGTGTGCCCGTGGCCACCGGCCCCGATGCCCCTGCGCCGGGCGATGTGCTGACGGTTGCGGTGTCGCTGAATTTCACCGGCATCTATGTTTTCAGCGATCTACAGATCACCGCGCAGACCAGCATGAAATTCGAGTGACCCATGCCTGAGTCCCATGCCCCCCTGAGCACGCCGCAGCAACAGCGCGGCTCGGTGGTGCTGTTGTTTGCCCTGGTGCTGCCCATCTTGCTCGGTTTCACGGCTGTGGCGGTCGATTTTTCGCGTGTGCTGCTGGCCCGCCAAGAGCTGCAAAACGCCGCCGATGCTGCCGCGCTGGCGGGGGCGGCCGCGCTGGACGACCCTGGTGGCGAGGTGCCCTACAACTGGACCGTTGCCACCCAGGCGGCCCAGCAATTCGTTGGCCGTAACCAGGCCGACAGCCGGGTGCTGGTCGACGCCGGGGTGGCCGCAGGCTATGTGCGCCCGGGCGATGCGACCACCACCGTCCACTCGCCCAGCGAAACCGGCTGGATACAGCCCTTTGACGTGCCTGCGGTGCAGGTGCAGTTGTCGCTGGCGGTGGGCCAAAACGGCGGCCCGCTGAACCTGTTGTTTGGCAGCTTTTTGGGCTCGCCTACCAAAGACATCCATGCGGTGGCCACGGCGGCGGCTTACCCCCCAGGTTATGCGGCGCCAGGCGCCCTGTTCCCCCTCGTAATTGGCCGTTGCATGTACGACTTGTTTTGGGATTTCAGTGCCCGGCGGCCCCGCATCGACCCCAATACAGGTCAACCGTATGAGGTCAAGATCGGCTCGGTTTACGGTGGCGGCACCTGCATGTCGGGCGAGTGGTCCACCTTCGACACGGTGCTCAACGATGTCCCGGCAGTGCTCGATTTGATCGCCAATGGCAACAAGACGCCGTTGCGCATCGGGGACCCAACCTACATCCAGTCGGGGGTGAAGGACTCGGTCTACAACTCGGTGCCGATCAACAAAGACGTGGTGGTGCTGGTGGTGGGCAATGTGAACACAGGCAGTTACCAACCCGTGGTGGCGATGGCGGCTTTCCACATCACCGGGGTGACGAAGGAGGGCGGCAAGAGCTATATCGCGGGCCATTTTGGCGATGGGCTCAAAGCGGTGGGTCTGAGCGCCGGCAGCGGTGGCGGGCTGGATCTGGGTGCCGAAACGGGCCCCCCGTCCATTTTGATTCAATGAACCATGAAAATAGTCCTTTACTCCCCCAGCGCCTGGCCTCTGGACGACGCCCTGTTTGACCGGCAGCAGCACCAACTCGAGCGCCTGAAGGGCGGTCAAACCGAGATGCGCCAGGCCATTTGCGCTCAGGAGCCCGACCTGGTCTTGCTCACGGGCTTTGATGCCAACGAGGTCTTTTTGCACCATCTGGACGCCGTGTGCAGCGCCTTGCCGCAGGCCACGGTGGTGGTCTACCAGCCCCAGGTCAGCCCCAGCTTGCTCATGGCCATGATGCGTGCCGGCGTGCGCGACGTGCTCGACGATTGCCAACCCCAGACCATCCGGCAGTTGGTGGAGCGCACGGCGCTGCGGCTGCAAAATGCGCGCCCGTTCAAGTCGCGGGTGTTGGGGGTTATGACGGCCAAGAGTGGCGATGGCGGCTCGTGTGTTGCGGCCAACCTGGCGTGCGCCTTGGCCGAGCATGCCCGTGTGCTGGTGATGGACCTGAACTTGCCGTTTGGCGATCTGGAGATGTACCTGACCAACCAGGCTGGCATGAAAGACCTGGTGGATTTTTCCGAGGAAACCCAGCGGCTGGACCGGTCCTTGCTCGACAGCATGGTGCACCAGGTGACGCCCAACCTGCACCTGGTGATTTCGCCGGGCACTTTCGAGAAAGTGGTGCGCGTGCAGCCACAGCAGATCCGGCAGCTGATCGACATCGTCAGCCGCCACTACAACTACGTGGTGTTGAACCTGGGGGCGTCGCTGGACCAACTCAACCTGTCGGTGCTGGAGCAAAACGACGAGATTTGTCTGGTGGCCAGCACCAGCTTGCCCTCCATGCGGCGCGCCAGCCAGATCCTCAAGCTGCTCAAGAACATCGACTACGACGACGACAAAGTGTCTGTGGTGGTCAACCGCTTCAGTGCCAAAGGGCCAGTCACTTTGCCGGAAATGGAAAAAGCGATTGGCAAGCGCATCCGTTTTCACCTGCCATTGGACGACGAGGGCGTGCAGGACTCGTTGCTCAAAGGCAAGCCCATCATGGCCTTGCAGCCGAATTCCAAATTCGCGCAGGCCATTGGGCAATGGGCGTCCGACATCACCGGCGTCGCAACCCGCAAGAAATCACTATGGCAACGCTTAAGGATGAAATAGCGCGCTGGACGCAGGGAGCTGCCAAACCGGGCATGCCCTCGGCTGCGCCTGTCGCCAGACCCGATGCCCAGGGCGCCGGTGTGCGGCCTTCGTTCGAGGCCTTGCACGCTGCCGCTTCCAGCGCTGCGTCGTCTGCCAATTACTACCTGCTCAAAAAGCAGCTGCACCACCGCTTGCTGGCGCGCATGGACCTGTCCAGCATCGAGAGCCTGAGTACCGAGCAGCTGCAGTCGCAGCTGAGCACAACGCTGTGGGCCTTGCTGCAAGAAGAAGCCTTGCCGCTGAACGAGCAGGAAAAAGTCCGGCTGGTGAGCGATCTGAAAAACGAGATCATGGGGCTGGGGCCGCTGGAGCCCTTGATGGCCGACAGCTCGATCTCGGAGATCATGGTCAACGGCCATCAGCATGTGTATGTCGAGCGCAATGGCCGGATCGAATTGACCGATTCGCGCTTCAACGATGACGCGCACCTGATGAAGATCATCGACAAGATCGTCTCGCGCGTGGGGCGCCGCATCGACGAGTCCAGCCCCATGGCCGACGCCCGTTTGCCCGACGGCTCGCGTGTCAACGCCATCATCCCGCCGCTGGCGCTGGACGGCCCGTCGCTGACCATCCGGCGTTTCGCCGTGGTGCCGCTGCAGATGAACGATTTGCTGCGCAAGAACGCGCTCACGCCCGCCATGGCCGAGCTGCTGTCGGCCCTGGTGCGGGTCAAATGCAACATAGTCATCTCGGGTGGCACGGGTTCGGGCAAGACCACCTTGCTCAACATCCTCTCGGGCTATATCCCGCACAACGAGCGCATCATCACCATTGAGGACACGGCCGAGCTGCAATTGCAGCAAAGCCATGTGATCCGGCTGGAAACCCGCCCGCCCAACATCGAGGGCAAAGGCGAGATCAGCATGCGTTCGCTGGTCAAGAACACCTTGCGGATGCGTCCAGACCGCATTGTGCTGGGCGAGGTGCGCGGCGGCGAGGTGATCGACATGCTGCAGGCCATGAACACGGGCCACGACGGTTCCTTGACCACCATCCACGCCAACACCCCCCGGGATGCGCTGGGGCGCCTGGAAAACCTGGTGGGCATGGGCGGCATCAATTTGCCGATCAAAGCCCTGCGCCAGCTGATCAGCAGTTCCATCCATTTGGTGGTCCAGGCGTCCCGGCTCAGCGATGGCAGCCGCCGCATCACCAGCATCCAGGAAATCAGCGGGATGGAGGGCGACGTCATCACCACGCAGGAGATTTTTCTTTTTGAGCGCACCGGCACCGGCCCGGATGGCGCGGTGCTGGGGCGTTTTCGGGCCACCGGCGTGCGGCCCCGCATGGCGCAGAAGATCGAAACCTACGGCATCAAATTGTCCGAGGGCTTGTTCGACCCCGATGGCGGGTCGCCAGACCACGTGTCGAGGTCGGCATGATGGTCTGGATCCCGGCCCTCACGTTCTTGCTGGTGTCTGGCCTGGCCTTGCTGGTGGTGATGACCTGGCTGCGCCAGTACAGCCCGCAGGCCAAGGCCAAGGCCCAGCGCATGCAGCACATCCAGAGTTACCAGACGGGTGAGTCCGGCCGCACGGCGCAGGAGCCTGACAACGATGTGGCCAGGCTGGAAAAATGGTTGCGCGAGCATGTGCCCGCGTTTGTCTGGCTGGAGGTGCTGGCCGAGCGCGCCCACAGCCAGCGCTCGGCGATTCAAGTGCTGGGCCTGGGGCTGGGGGCGGGCGTGGCGCTGGCCCTGCTGGGTTTGTTGCTGGGGCTGGGGGGAGGGCTGGCCGGTGTGCTGATGCTGTGCGGGGTGACGGTGCCCGTGCTGCAGCTGCAGCGTGCGGCGCAGCAGCGCCGCAACAAGTTCGAAGCCAAGCTGCCAGAGGCGCTGGACTTTTTGGCGCGTGCTTTGCGTGCGGGGCACAGCATCACGGTGGCCATGGGCATGGCTGGCGATGAGTTGGAAGACCCGATCGGGACCGATTTCAAAACGGTGTACGAGGAAATCGGGTTCGGGATTCCTTTTGGCGATGCCATGACCGAGCTGGCGCGGCGCATGCAAAGCCACGACTTGGATTTTCTGGTGATCGCCTTGCTGATCCAGCGCGAGACGGGGGGCAACCTCACCGAGCTGCTGGAGGGTTTGGCCAAGACCGTGCGCGAGCGCATCAAGTTGCAGGGCAAGGTGCGCACCCTGTCGGCCGAAGGCCGTTTTTCGGCGATCTTGCTGGGCTCCTTGCCTTTTGGCTTGGGGGGGATCCTGGCATTGCTCAACCCTGCCTACATGGCGCCTTTGTGGCTTACCGAGCAGGGGCAGCACATTTTGATGATGGGGGTCGTGCTGCTGGTGCTGGGCTTCTTCATCCTGTCGCGGATCATCCGCATCAAGGTCTGAGGTGGTGGTGCTGATTGCGCTCCAAATCCTGACCGTTTTGCTGCTGGCGCTGGGCGTGGGCTGGCTGGTGGTCGGCATTGGCTTGGACCTGCAGGCGCGCTGGATTCGCCGCCGCCTGGCGCCCCTGGTGTCGTCCGAACTGCCTGCCTCGGCACCGCCGACAGGCCGCTGGCGCAGGGGCCTGCACCGGGCTTCCTCGGTGATCGACATGCTGTCGCGCCTGTCGGTGCCGCAGGCGGGCTGGCAAAACTCGGCCTTGCACTTGCGCTTCATCCGTGCCGGTCTGCGCTACGCCAACGCGCCGCAGATCTACTTCGCGCTCAAGACGGGCCTGGTGTTGTTGGCTTTGTTGTCAACTTTCTTGTTGATGCCGGTGCTGGCCTCGGATTCGCCCTGGTCGCACCGTTTGGTGGTCATGTTGTCCAGTGCCTTGGTGGCCAATTTTCTACCAGACATGTACCTGCACTTGCGGACCAAAGAGCGGGCGCAGCGCATGCAAGATTCGTTGCCAGACATCATCGATTTGCTGGTGATCTGCACCGAGTCCGGCTTGGGCATGGATGCGGCGATCGGGCGGGTGGCGCGCGAGATGGCGCGATCCAGCCCCGAGCTGGCCGAAGAGTTTTACATCATGGGGTTGGAAATCCGCGCCGGTGCCGCCCGCATGGCCGCGTTGCGCAATCTGGCCGAGCGCGTCAACCTGGAGGACCTGCATGACCTGGTGTCCATGCTGATCCAGGCGGATCGCTTTGGCACCAGTTTGGCCGTGTCCTTGCGGGTGCAGTCCGATGTGATGCGGGGAAAGCGCATGCAGCGGGCGGAGGAAATCGCCGCCAAGATCCCCACCAAGATGCTGCTGCCTTTGGTGGCATTCATCTTTCCGGTGCTCATGATGGTGTTGCTCGGGCCTGCTGTGATCCAGATGGGCAAGATCTTCGGCAGTTGAGCGTTGTGCTGCAGCTTGGCTGCAAAACAACTTGAAGTTCAATCGCCGACACGCTGAAAGCGCGGCTGGCGTCGACCATCGACTTCGATGTGTTCGACAAACATGGCTGCTGGCCTTACCCACAGCCCGCGCTGGCCGTACAGCGCCTGGTAAAGCGTCAAGGGTTCCAGGGTTTCACTGTGCCGCACGGTGCCGACCACGCGGTATTCGCCCCCTTTGTAGTGACGGTACAGACCCGGGGGTGTTTCGATCAGGGCAGGCAGGTCGTCGTCGTTCATGGCGCAGGCACAAAGCAAAGGGGATGGGACAATACGGCCATGCATCCTAAAGCCCTTCTGGACAGCTGCGCTGAACTCGTCAAGCTGTGTCTGACCTTTGAGCACCCGGCCGACGCCGTGGTGTCCCGTTATTTCCGCGAACACCGTGCCCTGGGGCCGCGTGAGCGCGCCACCTTGGCCGAAACGGCCTTTGCCGTGCTGCGCAAGAAGCTGCTGTTCGAGCAGTTGGCCCGCTCCGGCAGCGGCCCCAAGGAGCGCCGCCTGGCGATTCTGGGCTTTGCGGCCCCCCGCGATTTCCTCAAAAGCGCCCTGAGCGAGCCCGAAAAAGTCTGGCTGGACGCTTGTGACCGGGTCCAGCCGCAGGACCTCATGGCGCCTCACCGCCACAACATGCCGCAATGGCTCGCAGACGCCTTGCAGGCGCAGCTGGGCGATGACTTCCAGGCCCTGGCCGACAACCTGCAATTGCCGGCGCCGCTGGACCTGCGCGTGAACACCCAGCTGGCCAAGCGCAGCGAGGTGCAAAAGGCGCTGGCCCAGGCCGGCATCGCGTCCACGCCCACGCCGTATTCGCCTTGGGGCTTGCGCCTGCAGGACAAACCCGCGCTCCAACGCACCGAGGTGTTCACACGCGGCGCCATCGAAGTCCAGGACGAAGGCTCACAACTGCTGGCCTTGCTGGTGGATGCACACCGGGGTGAGATGGTGGTGGACTTTTGCGCGGGCGCGGGGGGCAAAACCCTGGCGATTGGCGCGGCCATGCGCAGCACCGGCCGTCTGTACGCGTTCGACGTGTCGGCGCACCGGCTCGAAGCCCTCAAGCCGCGCCTGGCGCGCAGCGGGCTGTCGAATGTGCACCCCGCAGCCATTGCCCATGAGCGCGATGAACGGATCAAGCGCCTGGCCGGCAAGATCGACCGGGTGCTGGTCGATGCGCCTTGTTCAGGCCTGGGCACCCTGCGCCGCAACCCGGACCTCAAGTGGCGCCAATCGCCGCAGGCGGTGGGCGAATTGGTAGCCAAGCAGACCGCCATTCTGGACAGTGCGGCCCGACTGGTGAAGCCGGGTGGTCGACTGGTCTATGCCACCTGCAGCGTGTTGCCGCAGGAAAACGAAGGTGTGGCCCAGGCTTTCAGCCAGGCGCACCCCGACTTCGTGCCGCTGAATGTGGCCGAGGAGTTGACGCACTTGAAGGTCGACGCTGCGGCTGACTTGTGTGCTGGCGAGGGCATGTACTTGCGGTTGTGGCCGCACCGACACGGCACCGACGGCTTTTTTGCCGCTGTTTGGGTACGGAAGTGATGCCTTTTGTGGGTATTTCCAAGGTCTGACAAGGAAAACACTGTCCTTTTTCTGGTCGAAAACTTAAAATAAAGGGTTGCCCACTTGGGCGTAGACCGAAAGTTTTGATCCATGTTTTTGACCGATTGGGCCGGCTTTGACGCTCTGATTGACTGGATGGGCCATGGCCTGTTCAACCTGGCTTGGTGGCAGGTGCTTCTGATCACCCTGGTCATGACGCACATCACCATTGCCAGCGTCACCATTTACCTGCACCGCCATTCGGCGCACCGCGCGCTGGATTTGCACCCGATCCCGGCACATTTCTTCCGTTTCTGGCTGTGGTTGACCACGGGCCAGGTGACGAAGGAGTGGACCGCCGTGCACCGCAAGCACCACGCCAAGTGCGAGCGCGACGGTGACCCCCACAGCCCGGTGGTCTTTGGCATCAAGAAGGTGTTCTGGCAAGGCGCCGAGCTCTACCGTGCCGAAGCCAAGAACCAGGAAACCCTGGACCGTTTCGGCCACAACACTCCTGACGACTGGATCGAGCGCCATGTGTACACCGGGCGCTCGGCTCTGGGTGTGAGCCTGATGCTGGTCATCGACGTGGCGCTGTTCGGCTTTCTCGGCCTGACGGTGTGGGCGGTGCAGATGGCCTGGATCCCGATCACGGCCGCCGGCATCATCAACGGCATTGGCCACTGGTGGGGTTACCGCAACTTCGAGGCGCAAGACGCCAGCACCAACATCTCGCCCTGGGGCATCATCATCGGTGGCGAAGAGCTGCACAACAACCACCACACCTACCCGACCTCGGCCAAGCTGTCGGTCAAGCCCTACGAGTTCGACATTGGCTGGATGTACATCTCCATCCTGAGTGCGCTGGGCCTGGCCACCGTCAAGAAAACGCCACCGCGTGCCGCTTACGGCGATGTGCGACCGGTGGCCGACGAGAAGACCCTGGAGGCCTTGATCGCCAACCGTTACGAAGTCATGGCCAACTATGCTCGTGGCCTGCGCAACACCGTGGCTCTGGAAGCCGCCAAGCTGGCCGATGCCAAGGTGCTGGGTGCCGCCAACCGCTGGCTGCACCGTGATGCCGAAAAAGTGCCTGCCGACGCTTTGCCGCAACTGGCCAAAGCGCGTGCCGCCAGCCCGACGCTGGACAAGATGGTGCAAATGCGCGAAGAGCTGCGTCAGATCTGGCTCAACACTTCGGGTTCGCGCGAACAGCTGGCCGCAGAGTTGCAGGCTTGGTGCAAGCGTGCCGAAGACAGCGGAATTGCCGCGTTGCGTGACTTTTCGATGAAGTTGCGATCGGTGCGCACCCGCGCTGCCTGAGACCGCTGGCTGGGCGGCCCCGTGCGAGCGGGGCTTCTTTTTGTGGCTCGGCGCTGCGCATGCGCAGCGCCG
>JACCDG011584759.1_pt1 | contig 13193 bp, 12 predicted proteins | sample 7442471 | NCBI WGS metagenome assembly JACCDG01 (sample SAMN15323444, study PRJNA562643) | freshwater metagenome | isolation source: river surface water | place: USA:Blue River Watershed | collected 2017-08-17 | reverse complement strand
TCATCTTGTGACTCGACCACATGGGCGGGGCCTTCAAATACCAGCAAGCTGTCGTCCACGCCTGCGGTCTTGACCACACAACCATCTACAGCGATGTTGCCTGTCAACACGGCCAAGCCACCTTGGGGATCAAAGACCAAAGGTGCCACCTTTGCCACATTAGATGCCCACTCAAAAAGAATTGATGCAGCTGGCTCTATTGCAGTAACTAATGTGCCGATATGTAATAAGGATGGTTTAACTACTGATGCATCAGGTAGCCATGAGTGAGAAAAATCAAAGGTAGCAGTACCTTCAATTACAAACTCATATGTGGCTCCTCCTTGTGAGTTAAGTGAGACAATTGCTAAACAGGTTGGTTTATCTGAAAACTTAACAAAATCTAATAAGACACCATCTTTATGTAATTGCTTAAGTGCCATCTGTCCATACTTATCAGTTGAAATACCATCTATAAATTGATTAGCAATACCAAGCTTTGCTAACGCCTTAGCAGTATTAGCTGGACCTCCTCCAACAACAGCTTTGCGCTCTGTGCCATCTGGAATTAAATCTATTAATACCTCACCACATACCCAAACCTGATTACTCAAAGTAACTCACCCTTGCGGGCTAAGTACTCAGTTAAAACCTCAACTCCTAATAGGTGATCTTCCACCTGCGGTAATCCACTAATTAGTAATACTCCAACAAATCCTTGATCCTTAGTTATTAATGGCAATCCTCCACCATGAATAGCATGGGTCTCATCTAATAAATTATTCTCTTTATGCCAATCTACCCCACGCTCCTGCGCACTAACTCTCTCATACATAGTTGAGTGGTGTTTTAATAAAACAACTCTTGCCTTTCGATCAATCCACCATTGATTCTCAGCAGTTGATCCTGGTAAGGATGCGTGGTAAATAATCCAATCACCAAGTCGCACCTCAACTGCTATAGGTAGTCCTCTAGCCACACCAAATGATTTAGCGATCTCACCTATCTCAACAGCGCCCTTAACATCTAGAGAATCTAAGGTGAGTAATTGCTCCTCTTTTAATAAGCCATCTGTGCTAAAGCCACCAGTAGTACTCATGCCCATACTCTACGAGAAGGCGGTTTAATTGGTAAAAAGGGTTAGAATTACTGACAAATGAAGGCTAAAAAACTATCCCTTATGAGCATAACTGGCTTTAGTAAAAACAATCTTCAACTACTTAGGCTTTTAGTCCAACAGGAGTTAACCCTTCGATATAAACGCAGTGTTATTGGTATTGGCTGGACCCTGTTAAATCCAATGCTTACTAGCTTTGTTTTATGGATAGTTTTTTCATTTTTATTTGCCGGTAAATTACAATCTGGACAACAATTTGCACCATATCTTATGGCCGGAATTTTATTAAGTACTTTTTTTAATCAAGGATTACTACAGGCTGCTAACGCAATTGCTGCAAATGGTGGCATCTTAACTAAAGTGGCAGTTCCACCAAAGATATTTGCCTTCGCCGCCTCCCTTGCGGCCTATATTAACTTTTTAATTGGACTAGTACCTCTTGCAATAGTTGTTTATATCTCTGGCCAGAGTTTAAGTCTTTATCTACCGATAGTCTTTCTAATGGGCTTTTTCTTGGCGTTATTTGTAGCAGGAATAGGGCTTGCTCTTTCAGTAATTTTTATTAGATTTGATGATGCTAAAAATATTATTAATGTGCTGTTATTGATTTTAATTTATCTAACCCCAGTCTTTTATCCGTTATCAATATTAAGTGAGCAAATGCAGCGCATTATTGGTTTTAATCCACTTACCAGCTACTTAGATGTCTTTAGATGGGGCTTTTCAGATAATGCCACAGCGACCATGGGTGATTTCATTTACCTATCAGTGACCGGAATTTTCTTCTTTATCCTGGGAAGTTATGTCTTTAAAAGGTACTGGCCAAGAACGGTATCGATGCTATGAGTGATGTGATAAAAGCTCAAGACATTGATTTTTCGTATCGGGTTTTAACAAATCATCAATCATCTCTTAAAACTTTGTTTAAGGATTTTGTTAATCGAAAGGTAAGGGTTGAAAACTACCAAGCGTTAAAAGGAATTAGTTTCTCAGTTGCAAAGGGAGAAACAGTTGCAATTATTGGCAAAAATGGTGCTGGTAAGTCAACACTTTTAAAATTACTAGCACAAGTAGTCCCACCTACATCTGGCCATTTACAGGTGTCAGGTTCAGTTGCCCCAATGATTGAGTTAGGTGCTGGCTTTAATCCTGAGCTAACTGGTAGAGAAAACATCATTTTCTATTCAGCACTTTTGGGCAGAGATATTAAAGAGGTAAAAGCTAGGGTGGAGGAAATTGCAGAGTGGGCAGGAGTTGCAGATCACCTTGATTATCAACTGCGAACTTTCTCTTCCGGCATGATCGCTCGCCTAGCATTTTCTACAGCAACCGATCAAACACCAGATCTGCTTTTAATTGATGAGGTGCTAAGTGTTGGTGATGGAGAGTTTGCCTTAAAGTCAAAGAAGCGAATGCAGGAGATTATAACTTCTGGAACTACCGTTATTTTAGTCTCTCATGATTTAACTACTGTAGCTCAACTAGCTAATCGAGTTATTTGGATTGAAAAGGGCCTAATTAAGATGGTGGGCAATCCAGAGCAGGTGATCGCTGCCTATCAAGCAAGCGGTAGCTAAGGTGGTTGTATTACAAGTTATCGCCCGAATGAATCTAGGCGGCACATCAAAGTACCTTCTAACTTTAAGTAAGGAGTTAGAGGCAATTGGCATTAAATCACCGATTGCGGCGGGCTTTGTTCAGATAGGTGAGATTGAAGATCCTGATTTGAAAAAAATTAAACCTATTCGGATAAATCACTTGGGACGAAAAATATCACCACTAAATGATTATCGAGCGATGATTGAGTTACGTAAGGTAATCCTGCAGGTACGCCCAGATATAATTCATACTCACACCTTTAAGGCTGGATTAATTGCAAGAGCTCAGCGAAATAAAATTGAAAAAATATTGGGCAAGAAGATTAAGTTTATTCACACATTTCATGGCCATCTATTTGATGATCCTCAATTTAAAGGGTTTAAAGTATTAGTGATTTCAGCTATTGAAAAATCTTTATCTAAAAAAAGTGATCAGCTAATTACAGTGGGTGAGAATGTAAAAAATGATTTAGAGAGTAGGGGAATTAAAGGAAAGAAGGAAACTATTTCGATACCACCAGCAGTAATACCACTTAAGTTATTAAATAAGGAAAGTGCTTTAAAAAAGTTTAAAGTTCGAAAGAAAAATAGAATTAGGGTAATCTGGATGGCAAGAGTTACCGGGGTTAAAAACCCACTCAGACTAATTGGCATTGCAAACTCCCTACCAAATATTGATTTCTACATGGTGGGTGGTGGGGAGTTATTAGAAGAAATAAAAGTAAGTGCGCCAAAAAATCTAAAAGTACTCGGTTGGCAGGAAGCCAAAAATGTACTACCAATTGCTGATATTTTCTTATCAACTAGTGAAAATGAAGGTATGCCGATTGCTCTAATTGAGGCTCAACTTGCGGGCATTCCAGTTGTGGCCACAGACGTTGGGTCAGTATCTGAAGTGATAATCGATAACAAAACCGGCTTGCTATGTAGCAAATCTAATTCAGAGTTGATTAAGGCGATAAATGAATTAGCCCAAAACAAGAGCGAGCGTTTAAAGTTCGGAAAGAATGGAAAGGTGAATGCCTTAAAGTTATATTCGAAAAAGAAGCTAATTTCTACTCATAAAGTTCTATATTCAAAACTGCGGTAGTTACTACAGGTGGTGAGCTCCAGTAATACTTCCTGTGCAGTCAAATACTATTGGCGCAGAGGCAATAACTTTATCTACAGCTAAGTTTCTGTGATGAACTGCCACTAGTGTTAAATCAAAACTATTTGGCGTAAGTGGGGTAGTTTTTAAATCATTAAAATTCTTAACGATTTCATCGTGAAACACAACATTGGCTCCACTATTTTGAAGCTCCTTAAGAAAAACCAGTGATGGACTTTGTCGCAAATCACTAACATCTGCTTTATATGAGAGCCCTACAATACAAATCTTCTTATTTTGTAAACTACCATTTAATAATTCTTTTAATCTTTGTAAAACATAAAGCGGCATCTGCTGATTAACTAGGTTAGCCTGCCTGATAAATTTTGCTGGAGCTCCTAACGCCTCCGCTTTTTGAGCTAGATATATCGGATCAATTGGTATGCAATGACCTCCAACACCTAGGGAAGGATTAAATTTCATAAAGCCAAAAGGCTTTGTTGCAGCAGCCTGAATTACCTCAGTAGCTGAAATTCCTAACTTACTACTTATCTGAGCTAATTCATTTACCAGCGCAATATTGACCTGCCTAAAAGTATTTTCAAATAACTTTGCACTCTCTGCCACCTCAGGAGATGAAACAAGTATGACCTCATCACAGATTGATTTATAAAACTCATAAGCTGCCTTACTTGATTGATCATCAATACCAGCTATAACTCTTGGGGTATTTTTAATACTCCATTTTGTATTTGCCGGATCTATTCTCTCAGGAGCAGCTGCATATAAAAACTTTGCCTTATTAATCTTCTCAATCTCAGTAATTACTATCTCACGTAATGTGCCCGGGAATGAGGTGGACTCATTTATAACTAAAGCACCTTTTAAGGAAGATCTGGCAATAAGTTTAACTGCATTTACTAAGAAGGATAAATCTGGCAGATTTTTTTCATCTAGCGGGGTAGGAACAGCGATGATATAAGAATCTTGATTCTTTATATCGGATTCGCTATTTGTGGGCTGATAGTTACTTAGATTGCCATATCCTCTTATTTCAGATATGACCTTTGGGTTAGTATCAAATCCAATTACGGAGTGCCCTGCTTTTGACGCGGTAATTGCTAAAGCGTAGCCAACATACCCTTGGCCAATAATTGCAATCTTCACTTGGATAGATTACCCAAGTTGTTTAGCCCCTTGCCAACTATCAAAAATTATCTGGCTCAAATTAGCCTCAGGAGTCCAACCAAGCTCTTGTTTAGCCTTATCAATATCAGCAAGTAGTACTGCTGGATCTCCTGGCCTAGCTGGGATAATAACTTGATTTAACTTAGTTCCAACAACCCTTTCTATTTCTGCTGTAACTTCAAAAACTGAGTAGCCAGTACCAGAGCCTAAGTTGAAAACATTATTTTTCCCCCGCTCTAAAGCATCAAGTGCTAACAGGTGAGCGCGGGCAAGATCTTTCACATGTAAATAATCTCTAACACAGCTACCATCATTTGTTGGCCAACTATCCCCGTATATCTCTACTTTAGTCATTCCTTTCTCTTTAATTAAATTTCTCATTATTTTTGGAATTAAATGGGTTTCATTTTTATGATCTTCTACAAGTAACTGACCAGCATTGCTTTTATAGCTACCCGCAATGTTAAAATATCTAAAAGTAATTGCCGCATATCCATTATCGCAAGCTTTTGAAATTAATTTTTCAGCCTCAACTTTGCTTTGCCCATATGGATTAACTGGCTTTATTTCACTGCTCTCTGCGATTGGTTGAACCTTAGAATCTCCATAAACAGCCGCAGTTGATGAAAATATAATATTTGAAACATGTGCATGACTCATTGCCTCAAGTAACACTTTGGTGCCTTCAGAATTAATCTGGTTATAGAGCCCACGCATTGATACAGACTCTTCAACCAATGATTTAGCTGCGCAATGTATTACTGTATTCACACCCTCTAAAGCGTTAATAAGTACTAGCCTATCTAAGATACTTGCTTGGATAAATATCGCTCGAGCATCAATAGCCTTAATGTGTCCGGTAGATAGTTCATCAACAACTACCACCTCAAAACCATGATCTAGAAGGAACCCGGTAAGAACTGAACCAATAAATCCAGCACCACCGGTAATAAGTAATCGTTGATTCATTTAATTACCTACTGCTAAAAATACGCCAAATAAAGCAAGAACTAGGGCAGAGATTGTAATCAGTGTTAATACTTTGTTCTCACTTAAACCTTTATTTAGAAGCAGGTGAGATAAATGATCTCTCCCCCCTTCAAATGGCGATTTACCTTTAATTATCCTAGTTATTACAACTTGTGTAATATCAAATACTGGAATGGTAAATATTAGTAAAGGAACTAGTGCTCTAATTATCTCAGAGTCAGCATTAACATCTACTCTAATTGAAATAGCAGCGAGCAAGAAGCCTAAATATAAAGATCCAGCATCGCCCAAATATATTGAGGCAGGCCGCCTATTCCAAAACAAAAAACCAATGCAAGCAGCTACAAGTGAAATACAAAGAGCAGCTAATAAATATTGACCATTTAGATAACTTAAAATAAACAGCGATAGTGAAATAACAATAGACAAGCTTGTTGCTAATCCATCCATATTATCCATAAAGTTAAGGGCATTTATTATCGTTACAATCCATAGCGAAGTAACAAATCCATTAATCCAAGGATTATCAAAGAATTTAACCCCACTATCTGATAAATAAAGTAGCAGTGAGGTGACTACCCCAACCCCACTTTGGGTAATAAATCTGGGCCAAGGAGGAAGTTGGTATAAATCATCCAATAAACCAATAAAAGCAATAAATAGTGAAGGAAGTATTAAACCAATAAAAAACTGATTTTTTAAGTCAATTGGGATTGATATAAATATGACAAGTAGTGAACCAAGTGTAATTGGAGTTGCAACTGCTAGGCCACCAAGGTAGGCAACCGGGTGTGATTGGAGTTTCCTACCCCCTGGGTAGTCTAATAACTTAGCTTTTCTGGCAAACTTTCTTAAGACTGGAGTAATACTAAACGCCGCTATCGCAACAACAAAGAGTATTAAAAGATACTGAAATAAGTTAAGTTTCATTAGCTCTTAAATAATCTGCAATTTCAAGAATTACCTCATCCAAACTCTTTTTTGGTTGCCAACCTACTGCCTTTTTTATCTTCGAAATGTCAGGAACTCGCCTTTGAGGTTCTTCAAAATTATCACCAAAAACTTCAGAGTGCTTTTTATACAAAATCTCTGAAGATGAGTTAGTCAGCTTTATAATCTTTTGAGCGAGCTCGGTGATGGAATTTTCAATAGTGGAACCAATATTAAAAGCCTGGCCAATGCTTTCTTTAGAATCTATAAGTAATACCAACGCCTGAACCACATCTGTAACTGCACAAAATGTTCTACTTTGTGTGCCATTACCGTAGACAATCAGTGGTTCATTATTTAATGCTGCACTTACAAATCTAGGAAGTACCATTCCATAACTGTTAGATTGGCCTAAACCAACTGAATTAAAAAATCTTGCAATAGTTACTGGAAATTTATTTAGCTTGTGTAATTCAAAAGCATGTAACTCACCCAAGGCCTTCGCTTCGGAATAACTCCACCTAGCGATTTGGGGTGATCCTAAAACTCTATTGGAATCTTCCTTTAATGGCATTTCAGGATTTTTCCCATATATCTCAGAGCTTGATGCATAAATGGTTCTAACGTTTGAGGAATCTGCCGCTGTCAAGACAATTTTACTTCCCAAAATGTTTGACTCCAATAAGTTAATTGGATCATTATGTACATTTTCAACTCCTAAAGCTGCCGCTAAATGAAAACAAGAATCTACTTTATCCATCAAATTTCCAACTAAACTAACATCTAGAACTGATCCTTCTGTTAAAGTAACATTTTTTAATTTTCTAAGTCTCTCAACTGTATGTGAATTTACATTACTTAAATCATCTAGTATAAATATTTTATCTCCTCTACTACTAAGGAGATCTACAAGGTGAGCACCAATGAATCCAGCCCCTCCGGTCACCAAAATATTCATAATCTAATTGTAGAGGTATTCAATTGAATTATTAAGTTGCAATTATTTGGCACCGAAACCAAATGGATCTAGTGCCTTCATATTATTTTCTGCTAATTTCTTCTCGCTTTCAGTAATACCTGTACATAGAGATAGTTCTCTCCAGGTTTCAAAATGATTAGGGTTAAATTCAATTCCTTTGCGTAGAATTTTAATTGCCTCATTTGGATAACCATTAACCCTCAAAACCCCACCAATTGTTGAGATGCGATCTGAATTAATAGGCCAGTCATCCGAAATATCTACAAGTTGGGCTACGTTAGATGTAAAAAGAGCTTCCCTGAACTTGGCATCTATTACTAGAGGTGGTGTTCCTATGCCTAATCCGATAACTAACCCAAAAGTAATCGCGCTAAAAACCTTTAATTTTATTCTTGAGTCTTTTAAATTTTCGGATTTACCACCTTCAGATTTGTACCCTATTAATGCTCCGGACAATACCCAACCAGTTAACGCAAGCCCTATATGGTTGATTGAAATAAAACCCTGAGCCATAAAGGCTATCCAAGCTGCAAATAAACCCGAATGAATAGGATCAAAATTTGTAGAGAGTTTTATATATTGAATAGATGAATTCAATACCAATATAACCACCAATATAAATATGATTAATAAGGGAAAACCGCCACCAGATAGCAACTCAAAGAAAATATTGTGTGCGGAATCTGTTCTAATCTCACTACCCCTTGCTATGGTTGCAGCCAAATCCCGATTTAGGCGATAGTGGTCTACAAAACCATCAAGTCCTACACCAAATAAAGGATTTTCAATACTCATACGCCAAGCTGATCGCCAAAAATCACCACGCGCGGAAACCGAAGGTTCATATAAAACTGATGGCCATGGAGTCTTCTGCAGCAAGTCAAGTATTAGCAAGACGACTGCTGCAGCAAAAAAACCCATTACAATCCATAGATATTTAGAGTATTTCTCATGGTACTTAAGCCAAATTAAAACTATAACAGCAAACCCTGATATAAATACTAAATATCCTTGAGTTGAATTTGTAAAATTCATTAAGATCAAGCCAGAAAGTGTAAATAGTATTATTGAATATTTCTTTTTCTTCACTGTTTTTGAAAATAAAAACCCAAGACCAGAAACGGACACAATGCCAATAAATGCAGATAAGAAATTTTGATTACCAAAAAAGCTAAAGGCAGCAGGGGGTGGGCTAGACCAATTCACAGGATCCAGATTAAAAGTTTGTAAAAATCCATATATCATGGCAATTAATGCCGTCACGTACAAAGTGTTTATCAATTTGTTTGAGAAGTTTTTATCGGACAAAAAAACAACTGTAATAAAAAAAATAGATAAGAAAAAATAAGTTAATACTCCTGTGTGTCTGCCAGGAAGACCAAACAATCCATCAGTTAAATTGATTGGTGAGAAAACTAGTGATATTAAGCTCCAAAAAACAAATAAAACAGAGAGAACTACTGTCAATTTCTCTCTTGCTGTTCTTATAGATTTAATATGCACCAAGAGTAAAGTGCAAACTACCGTACCGAAAACAGTTAGTGTAAAAAACTTTGAAACATTAAATGGGTCATATGAAAAAAATGGTGAAAAAGAAAGAATTATTGTAGGTATCGAAAATAGCGTAATTCTACTTAAAGCAGTATTGGGGTTCATGTCACAATAATACTGTAATGAAATTATTAAAACCTAAGGGGCGACTCTAATTACTAGAGTCGCCCCTTAGGCAGTACTTTAGAAGTTATTTATCTTCTTAGGATCAACTTCTGTAGAGCTTGAATTTGCTTATTGATTGAAGCAATCAATGCAACAATTGACTTCAATACATCAGCATTTGATGTTCCACTATTTGGATCTTTAATTGTGTAAGTACCTGTTACTACACCTTGACCTGATCCATTAGCAGGAAGCAGAACGGAGTATCCATAAGCTGCTGCAGTTGTACCTGCAGAGAAATAGTACTTCTTAACTCCATTTGTAGTCTTATCAGTTGAAGCTTCAGCAGTTGCCTCTGTAGCACCATTGACTACAATAGTTACGCCAGAGCCTACTTGAGTATTATCAGGAGCTAAACGTCCACCTGAATCTTTCAAGGTTACTGACATTGTCATGATATCTCCCACATTGTAAGAGGCCTTATCCCAAGAAACTTCATAAGTGAAATATGAATCGCTTGAGTTATTAGCGGTAGTTACCGCTGAATAAATAGCCACTCCATCAGAAGCGCGAGTCAACTTAAGTCTATATGTTCCTGCACCTAAGCTGGCTGAAGCACTACCTGTGGATACATCTAATGTTGCGAGTCCATTGGTTCTTATCGCTGTAGAAGGATAGGTTCCTGCAGAAACTGTTGTTTGTTGCTGAGATCCTGTGCCATCTGAAAGCGATGGAGTTCCACCAGTATTTATTAAGTTACCAGCAGAGTCCCTTATTACGTAGGCGATTGCATCTACGTTAGCTGTTCCAGCAGCACCAGAACCGGCGTTGTTATAGGTCCAGTAAGAAGATGTTGAGCTAGGAACTATAGCTAAAGTTGCAGCATCCCCTGTAAAGAGAACAGTCTTTGTTGCCACAGTAGTTGTACCTAACGTAACAGTTACTGTACAGCTTCTTGGAGTGTTGTCACCTAGGATTACAAGGTTTTCTGTATCGTTACTTGCACCAGTGTCAACCGCTGTAGTTGTACCTGATGCTGCAGATGCATCCCAATTAATTGTACAGCCACCAGTAGTAGTTGCAGTCAGAGCTAGGTTTGTAGTGTCTACAGCAATTCCGTACGCATCATTTAAATCCAATGCTAGGTACGATTTTTGGCCAGCTGCAGTGTACCCAACTGTGGATCCACCAGACTCATTAACATTTGAGTCTGCAGCGCCAGTATCATCTCTAAGTTGAGCGAAAGAATCTCCAAGAGAAACTCCCGTATCACATGAAGCAACTGCAACGAAGTACAAGGTGCTTCTTCCTGCTGGAAGGTGATCATAGTTAGTAACTACAACCTGTCCTACGCCTGTGAACTCAAGAATTGCAAAGCCCGCAGCGCTAGCAGTATGTGTGATGGTTTTACCATCAGATGAGATTGTTGACTGTGGGGCTCTGTTAGTTGTTGCTGCATTTTCGATCCACTTTGCAGGTCCTGTGATAACAGAGGTTGCAGTATTTGTTGCAGAGGCTGGGATTGCAAAACCTTGCTTGGCACCAACAGCATGATATCTAGGTGTTGTTGCCGCTGTTGGGGTACCAGCTAGACATGGATTTGAAGTGCTATTTGTTCCAGCTGCAGATGCAGTAACAGGGCTAGCCCAATCTGCATTAGCAGTTGGTGTTGCGATAACAGAGAGCACGCCCGCTGCTAACACAGATACCGTAGCAACTGCAATACGTTGCTTGATTGTCTTTATAGACATTTGTTTCCTTTCGTTAGTCAGAATCAGGAATTTCCTGAATCTGGCTCGAAGATCTTTCGATCTTCTAATTCCGTCTTTCCTGGCACACACGTGTAATGCCAATTAAGCCGGAAATCTATTTATTCGGTGGGTGCTTGCCCGCCATCTGTTTGATCTAGTACTTGCAGCATTAAAGCCACAGTCTCAAGTTGTGCTAGTGAAAGTTGCATGTGATCTGCGTACTCAGTTGAAGTAATACTTTGAGTATTAATAATTACTTGTTTTACAGTAGGAGCCTTTGGAGTTACTGGAGCTGCAACTACCGGCAGATCCTGGTTGTTAGAAAGCTGGGATGAAGAGGTAGTAATAGAGGTATTTGGCTCGTTCCCTGTTAATGAGTTGAGGCCAAGGAAGGCGGTTAAAACAAGAATAAAGGTAAGAGCAATCTTTGATGATTTACCAGCGAGCTCTGCTGCCTTCTTATATGTAGTAGATAAAAGATCTAATGCTGTTAGGCCGCGTGCTTCATCAATAATAAGTTCTGATAGAACTTTACGAAGGGACGCACGAGCACGAGAGACTGTGTGGCGAACAGCAGACTCTTTGATACCAAGCTCTTTAGCAATCTCTGCAGTAGAACGTCCCTCAACCTCCCACATCACAAGAGCAGCACGCTCTGCTGGAGATAGTAAGGAAAGCGCCTGACGAATAATTGCAGCATCCTCCGCTGCCGACATTGCTACTGAGTGGTCCCCTGATACCTGCCAAGTTGATTCAACCTCAGCTGAGGCATCATCTAGGGCAACAAGATTTGGACGCCTGTTTTCAGCACGGAATAGATCAATACATAGGTTTTCAATTGTGCGATGCAGATAAGAAAGGGCGTGATCCTCACTTGATAGCTCAGGGGCCGCAAGCATGAACTTAACTAGAGCCTCTTGGGTGATCTCTTCAGCCTTTGACTTATCCTTAACAATCCGATTGGCATGGGCAATAAGCTCAGATCGGTTTTGAGTGTAAAAGAATGAAAATTGGGCAACGCTCCAGGATGCAGGAGTTGAAGACTCAACTGTCTTGGGTTTCTTGGCCTTAAATGCCATTTTGTTTTGCCCCTTGCTTTAACCGGTTTTGTATTACAGAGCCAACCGTCGCTGCCTCTACTCACCTCTACGGATTGGGTGGGTGTTTGTAGTGAATAATGTACAAAACGGACATTCATCCACCTAGTCATGAAATTATACAGCAAAGTGGGCCCTGTCGGGATCGAACCGACGACCCACAGATTAAAAGTCTGTTGCTCTACCGACTGAGCTAAAGGCCCCATATTAAAAACGAGAGTAACTAACACATACTACTTTATAGTTATCGCTTCATATCTTAGGGCACGCACGCATAATCACCAACCTTAAGTTTGGTTCCTAATTCCAAGAGGCATATAAGCATTCAAATTCTACTTTCCTGCCAACACACGTGATCCAGAATGATTACACTACCCAAAACCTAGGTTTCAAAAAAACTCATTAGTTTATTTAGTTGAGGATTTTGGTTAATTCCCAATTTTGATTCCTGATTTTGTAATTTAAGTGAATCTAATAAATTTTCTTCACTAATAAACTTTATTAAATTACTCTCATTAAGATTGATATATTCACCAAAGAATTTTGCTACTTTATCACTAGATAATATAATTAAACTTGAAGTACGTAGTTCTGAGTCAATTCTCTGTAACAAGAAGTTAAAAAAATGATCGGAGTTTGGTTCTTGATTTTTAATAAACTCATCACTAAAAAAATAAGTTAATTGCTCGACTAGAGACTCCGAAATAAAAACAGCTTTATTATTATGCCGAATAAAGATACTAGGAAAATCAAAAGTAAATAATTTATTTACATTTTGCAATTCAAAACTTTCAACAATTCGTATTTGATTTATAATT
>JACCDG011782031.1_pt1 | contig 13200 bp, 8 predicted proteins | sample 7442471 | NCBI WGS metagenome assembly JACCDG01 (sample SAMN15323444, study PRJNA562643) | freshwater metagenome | isolation source: river surface water | place: USA:Blue River Watershed | collected 2017-08-17 | reverse complement strand
GACAACCTCTGGCGCATCGACTACCAGCTGCGCAAGGACGAGAACACCGACGAGTCGCTCACCCCCGAGCAGATCCGGGCCTTCGTGCAGCGCCATCTGGATGCCATCGGCGAGGGCCACCTGCCCTGGACGCCGGTGTGGGCCTCCAACTACCGCGCCGGCGCGATGACACTGGACGCCTACCGCCACGGACGTGTGCTGTTCGCCGGCAACTCGGCGCACGCCATGCCGATCTTCGGGGTGCGGGGCCTGAACTCGGGCTTCGACGATGCCGACAACCTCGCCTGGAAACTGGCCGCCGTGGTGCAGGGGCAGGGCGGTGAGGCGCTGCTCGATTCGTATTCGCACGAGCGCGTGCAGGCCTTTCACCTGAATGCCGAGGCGGCGATGCGCAGCACCGAGTTCATGTCGCCCCCCAGCCGCGGCTTCGAGCTGCTGCGGGAAGCGGCGCTATCGTTGGCGGGCGACCACCCGCCGGTCGCCAACCTGCTCAATCCGCGCCAGACCTCAGCGCTGACCTACGGCGGGTCACCGCTGTCCACGCGCGGTGAGGACTTGTGTGCCGGACCGGTCGAGGGGGCGCCGCTCATGGACCTGCGTCTGAACGACGCGTCGCACCTGACCGACCACCTGCACCGCACCGGCTTCACCCTCCTGGGTTTCGGCGCAGCGGCGGCGCGCGTGCAGGCGCTGGCGCAGGCGTGCCCTCGCGATGCCGCGTCGCTCCCAGTGCGCGGCGTGCCGGTAGACGACGCTGGCGCGGCCTCGGCCTACGGCGCCGCCCCCGGGGCCGTGTACCTCGCGCGCCCCGATGGCCATGTGGCTGCGCGTTGGCGCGATCCTTCTCCCGCATCCCTTCTGGCCGCCCTGCGCACCGCCTGCGCCCGCTGACACGCTTCGAAAGTTCCGACCATGTCACTCGAATCCTCCGCCCAGGACCGCGTTTACCAGCGCTGCGCCCACGCCATCACCGACGCCGGGCGCGAACGTGAATCGCTGTTCCTCGCCCGCTTGGCCCTGCTCCTGTTCCAGGAAGTAGGCGATGAGGCCCGTTGCCTGCGGGCGATCGAACAGGCGCTGGCCGAACTGCCCACGCCCTCGCTGTCATGAATGCGCCCCTGAACGCGCCCGCCTGGCGCGTCGCCACTCGGCGCAATGGCCGCCGCGACGGTGAGCTGATGCTGGTGAGACCCGACGGCGCGGCCTGGGTTGCGCTGTCGTCCGTCGCCCCCACCCTGCAGGCGCTGCTGGACGACTGGCCCACGCTGGCGCCGCGCGTCACGCAGTTTCAGGCGCAGTGCGAGGCGGCCGGCTGGTCGGGCGCGCAGCGCCTGGACTCGGCGCAGTGCATGGCGCCCCTGCCGCGCGCCTTCCAGTGGGTCGATGCCTCGGTCTATCGCAACCACGCGCGCCTCATGTACCAATGGCGCAAGGAACCCATTCCCCCGCGCTACGAGACCGAGCCGCTGGTCTATCAGGGAGGCTCCGACATCCTGCTCGGGCCCACCGATCCGATCGAGGCGGTGGACGAAGCCCATGGCGTCGACCTGGAGGCCGAGATCGCCGTCATCACCACCGACGTGCCCATGGGCACCCGCGCCGACCAGGCGCTGGACCACATCGCGCTGGTGGTGTTGCTCAATGACGTGTCGCTACGCGGGCTGATCCCGGACGAACTTTCGCGCGGCTTTGGCTTCTACCAGAGCAAGCCGGCCACCAGCTTCGCGCCTGTCGCAGTCACGCCCGGCGCGCTGGCGCGGCCTGGAAGGACGGCATGGCCGACCTCGCGATGGACATCGCCCTCAACGGCGAGTGGTTCGGCTCGCCGCGTTCAGCGGAGGAGACGGTGTTTCACTTCGGACAGATCCTCGAGCACCTGGCGCGCACTCGCCATCTCGGGGCGGGCACCATCGTCGGCGCCGGCACGATCAGCAACGCCTCGGAAGCGGTCGGCAACGCCTGCATCACCGAGGCCCGCGTACGCGCCCTGCTCGCCGGACGCCCTGAGCACGAACTGCGGCCCTACCTGCGTGACGGCGACAGGGTCACGATCCGCGCGGTCGACGCCCAGGGGCGCGACTTGTTCGGGACGATCGATCAGCGCGTGGTGGTACGTCGGCCTGAGGCCTGACGTCAACCCGTGCGCGTGCGGATCGCTTCGAGGGCGCGCTTACGCGCCGGCGTGTAGCCCCCCGAGGCTTGCCAGTCTGTCGCGGCGATCTCGGCGTCCAGGCCCGCGGCGCGCGTTGCGTCTCCCACCGCCTCGCAGGCCTGAGCCATCAGCGCCATCGCGCCTGCAGCATCGACCAGCGTGCCAGGGCGCGCGGGGTCCATCGCCGCGCGAAAAGTCCCCAGGGCCTCTTCCAGATGCGGCTGTGCGGTATCGGCCTGGCCCTGAGCGATCAGAACGCGACCGAGGTTGACCTGGGCCAGCGCGAGGTCGCGTTGCCAGCCCGCGCGCTTGCCGCCCCGAACCGCCAGGTCGCGGCTGATCTCCAGGTCGGCCTGGTAGTGCGCCAGCGCCTGCGCAAGTTCGCCGCGGCTTTCGCGGATCCACCCCAGTTCGGCGTGCAGGTCGCTCAGGGAGTCCAGCCAGCCAGGATGGCGCGGATCTTTCTCCAGCAGCCGGGTGTAGATCGCGTAGGCCGTCTCGAAGCCTGCCTGGGCCTGATCGAGCTCGCCCTGCTCGATCTGCACCATGGCCAGGCGGGTATGCGAGGTGGCCAGGGTCTCTTGCCAGCTGGAGTTGCTGCTGTCTCGTTGTACCAGTCGCTCGGCGATCGTCAGTCCCTCGCGGGCGTGGCGGGCGGCGTCGCTCCAGGCGCCTTGCGCGCGCAGCAGGGAGGCGATCCAGTTGTTGGCGCTGGCCAGGCCCGCCTGCCACGAGGTGTTTTTGGCGGAGCGGGCTACGGCCTCTTGCTGGATTTCCAGGTTGCGCGTCGCCAGCGCCAGGGCCTCGTCCATCTGCCCCAGATCCCGCAACACCGAACTGAGGCTTCGACATTTCAGGCCCAGGGAGCGTTGCCAGCCCGGGTTCCCGGGATCCTGCGCGATCAGGCGCTCCAGGATCGTGACGCTGCGACGCATGGGCGCCACGGCCTGTGCCGGGTCGCCCATGGCCTGCAGCAGCCGTCCCATCGTGGCGCAGGAGTCCGCCAGGTCACGCTGCCAGGTGGCATGGGCCGGATCCATGGCGGCCAGGCGCTCGCTCAGCGCCATCCCGCGTTCGTAATCGGCCTTGGCCGCGTCCATCTCGCCGCTTGACTGCAGCAGGGACCCGCGTCGCTCATAGGCGTCGCCCAGGCTGCGCAGGTAGTCGGTGTTCTCTGGGTCCTGTTTGACCAGGCCTTCGCGCAGGAGCACGCTCTGGCGCGCGCTTTCCAGGGCTTCGTCCGCCCGCCCCATGTTGTCCATCAGGAGACTGATGTTGTAGTAACTGGTCGAGAGCGACCGGGCCCATTCCGCCACGTCCGGCTCCGCGTCGTGCAGGCGCTGGAGCAGGACGCGGAACTTCTCGTAATGAACCAGTGCGCCTTCCAGGTCGCCCTTGGCCTTGAGCAGGACACCGATGTTGTTGTGGCTACCGCCGACATGACGCTGGTACGCCGTCACGCCGGGGGCGGTCTGCATCAGTTCTTCGCGCAGGGTCAGCGCCCGACGGTGGGAGGCCAGAGCCTCGTCGATGTCGCCCAGGGCGCGCTGGATATTGCCCACCGCGTTCAGGCTCTGACCTACCAGGCTCTTGTACTCGGGGTTGTCCGGCTCGCGGGCGAGCAGGGATTCGCGCAGGTTCAGCGCGACACGCTGTTCATCCAGTGCAGCCTGCACGTCGCCCTGGTCGCGGATGATTTCGGCGATGCGCACATGGGTCTCGCTACGGGCTTGGGTGTGGGCCGGATCGTTCTGGACGCTTGTCGCCAACCGCTCCCACAGCGCCAGCGCCGCACGCAGCTCCAGCAGCGCCGCCGCACTGTCGCCGCGCTGGCGCAGCACCATCCCGAGCAGGTGCCGGCTGCTCGCTGCGCGGGCCAGGTCCTGCGGATGGACATCGCCGCGCTCGGCCACCTGCGTCGCCCACTTCGCCGCGTGCGCCGCTGGCGGGTAGGCCCGCGAGAGCGAGCGCTTTTCCCAGTGGCGCGCCACGTCCAGGGCGATACGGTCTTGTGTGGCGTTGTCGCGTGCCTGCACCTGCAGGCCAAAGACATGGCGTTCCACGAAGCCAGGCACGGAGCCGCTGCCCCGCGCATCCCAGGCGCGCAGCAACTCGGTAGCGAGTCGGGCGGCGCCATCGTCGGCGTCCGTGGCGTAAGGCCCGGCCAGTGGCTGGCGCGTGCGTTCGTCGATGGCGGTGAGCCAGCTTCGCAGGCTGGACTGGGCGAAGCGCACCGTGTCCCAGGCCGGGTCATGCGCACCCTGGTCAGACTGGATGGACACCATCGACCCCAGCTGCCCCAGGCGCCGCCGCACTTCGGTGACGGACACCCCCAGCGCGCTGGCCAGGACGGCCAGGGGCGTGGGATCCGGCGACGCCAGCATGAGGGCCAGCAGCGGCTGGATCTGCGACTCGAAGACACCCGCCTGCGTGAAGCGCCGCTTGAACGTCTGCAGGTAGGCGGCCTGCATGCCTCGCGGCAGCTCGATCGCGTCTTCGGGATTGCAGCGGCCCTGACGGATCTCCTCCAGCAGCAGCACTGCGTACTGGAACGCGCCCTCGCTGCGTTCAACCATCTGGTCCAGCACCTGCGCGGTGGCGGTGCGCCCCTGTTCGGCCAGCTCGCGTTCGAGGTAGGCGCGCACGTCGGCGCGCTGCTCGGCGTCCTCGCCGGCCAGCAGGATCACCGGCACGTCCGACATCCAGGTCTGCACCTCGACATCGGGCTGGCTGGTCACCGCCAGTCGCAGCCAGGACGGCAGCTTGCGCCATTCCTGGCCGACCAGTTCGGCCAGATCGTTGCTGCCATCGGGTTGCGTGGCCTCGTCCAGCGCGTCGATCACCACCAGCCAGGCTGGGGCGGGTACGGGGAAGTCGCCCGCCAGGGGGCCGACCAGCAGCGCGTCAAACAGCGCACGCGCGTCCTTCTCGATCTCGCGCTCCAGGTCCAGCGCCATCAGGCGCGCCCGGTAGGTGTCCAGATAGGTCGAGAGCTGGTAGGCGATCGACAGGATGGCACGTCGCGGGTCACCCTTGTCGACGTGGCCCGCGACGCAGAAATGCACAGCGCCGGTGTCGCCCCACTGGTGCGCCAGCATCGCGGCCACCGCGCTCTTGCCCAGACCCGAGCCGCCGCACAGCCACAGCACCTGGCTGGCACGCGGGTCGTCCAGCCACTGGCGCAGGCGCTCGAACAGCGCCTTGCGGCCATGAAAGCGCGCGACATGGCGTTCGATGTCGCCCAGGTAGTTCAGGGGCTGCAGGATCCGCAGCAGCCGCTGCTGCCCGCCCTCGAAATCGAGCTTGTCCTGCTCGATCGCCTCGCACAGGCGCGCCATGCGGACCTGGAAGCGATCGGGTTTCTGCGCTGCGGGCACCGCGTCGCGCCAGTCCAGGTACTGGATGCGGCAGATCGAGGTGGGGGCGCCGCCGGGCACGTCGGTGAGCAGCACCGGAATGATGGTCTTTTGCCGCTCCAGGGCCTTGGCCAGTTCGTTCAGGCAGTAGCCGTCGGGACGGCGTACCGAGTGCGGGGTCATCGTCAGCACCACGCGGTCGCACCAGTCCAGTCCGCGCTCGATGCGGTCTTCCCAGTCCAGGCCGATGCCCAGTTGCTCCTCGTCGAACCACACCTGGTGACCGCGCGCCTCGAGGGCCACCTTGAGGGTGCGCACCTCGTCGACGAAATGGTCCCGGCCGTAGCTGAGAAAGAGCTTGAGCTTGCGGGCTGATTCGCCTGCGGGCGACGCGGTCAGGGCAGGGGGAGGCGCGGTCGCAGGAACGGGAGTCGCTGCAGGTGCGGGGGCGGGGGCTGGAACAGGCCCCATCGCGGGCGCCGAAGCCTGCCCCGCGGCCGCAAAGCGCTGCGCGATCGCCGCCATCAAGCGCTTGCGATGACCCACTGAGTTCACCCCGATCTCGCGCAGGTCGGCCTCGTTCAGCTGCGCCAGCACCCACTCGTCCACGTGGTGGGCGCGCAGCGCGTCGGCGTAGTCGCCAAAGCCCAGCGATTGCAGCCAGGCGCTGACTTTTTCCAGATCGGCGTCGTTCGGAAGGTTCATTTCGGTGGCTGCGGCTTCAGTTTCAGCTTGCCGGCTGCGTCCAGCGGCGAGCCCACGCCAGCATCTCGGCCAGGGCATGCAGGACGGATTCTCGCGCGCGGTAAGCGTGGCCCTCGCGCGGGAGCATCACCAGGCGCGCGGTGCCGCCGTTGCCAGCGACTGCGGCATACATGCGCTCGGACTGCATCGGGTGTGTGCCCGCGTTGCCGTCCATCTCGCCGTGTATCAGCAGCAGGGGCGCCTTGATCTGGTGCGCATGCGAGAAGGGTGAAACCCGGTGGTAGGTCTGCGGCGCCTCCCAGTAGGTGCGTCGCTCCTGCTGGAAGCCGAAGGGCGTGAGCGTGCGGTTGTAGGCGCCGTTGCGCGCGATGCCTGCCGCCAGCAGCTCGCTGTGCGCGAGCAGCGTGGCCACCATGAAGGCGCCGTAGCTGTGCCCGCCCCCCACCACGCGCCGGCGGTCGATCAGGCCCCGCGCGTCCAGCGCATCGATCGCTGCGGCCGCCGAGGCCACCACCTGCTCCACGAAGGTGTCGTTCATGCTGCCGGTGTCCCCCACCACCGGCATCGCCGCGTCCATCAGCACGGCCCAGCCCTGGGTGGCGAAGTACACCGGTGAAGCGCCCACCGGCCGCACATGGGCCCGGTCCGAGCCGCGCACCTGGCCGGCGGTGCCGGCGTCCGAGTAATCCACCGGATAGGCCCAGATCAGAAGCGGTAGCCGTTCGTCCGGCCGACGGTCGCGGGGCAGGTACAGCGTGCCGGTCAGGGGCACCCCGTCCGCGCGCTCGTAGCGCACGATTTCCCGCGTCACGCCCTCCAGGCGCACCGCACCGGCTGCCGCTGGCGTGAGCTGTCGCCGCTGGCCCGATCCGGTGTCCAGCAGCCACAGCGAGGGCGGGTCCTGCGGGGTCTCGTGCTGTATCAACAGCGTCTGCCCCGTCGCGTCCTCGTCTGAGGCGGGAGCGAGCACCGCGAGGACGCGCTCGAGCGCATCGTCGGCGCTGCGAAACACGCACTGCGACGCGCCGGTCGTCAGATCGATGCGGTTCAGGAAGGGCCGCAGGCCTTGCGGCGTCGCGCCGTCGCCCGCCAGCCAGGCCAAGGGGCCGGCCTGGAGCACCTGCCGCGTGCCAGCGCGCAGCACGAAGTCGCCCGGGTGGCCATAGGCATCGCGGTCGCTGCGGTCGAACAGCACCTGCGCCGGTTGCGCCGCGTCGTTCAGGTCGATCAGGGACGTGGTGCGCCATCGGCGGTCGCGATCGAGCTCGGTCGCCAGGGCCTGGCCGGGCGTCGCGGTCCACAGGAGGCTTGTCAGGCGATGGCGCAGGCGCCGCACTTCGCGCGGCGCCTCGGTGAACGGCGCCTCCAGCGTCCACAGGCAGTCCCGGAACTCTGCGGCGCGGCGCGGTTCGCCGCCGTCCAGGGCCTGGACGCCGCACAGGGTGGCGGGGCGCGCGGCCTGCCACATTACCGCGCGGGCGCCGGTGCGCACGCCAAAGCGCGGCGTGTCGTCGGCCAGCGGCAGACGCGCGATTTCGCGCACCCGTTCGCCGCTTGTCGAGAGCACTTCCACCACCCGCGGAAAGCCCCAGTGGCCCACACGATAGGAAAAAGGCGGGACCAGACGCGTCGACAGCAGGAAGCGCCCGTCCGGCGAGGGATCGACCGCATCGAGCAGCCCTGGCTCGCCCACCGCCGTCCAGGTGCCCGCAACCACGTCCACGCACGCCCACTGCGCTGTGGCGTAGTGCGTGAACAGGACCTCGTCGTGGAGGTCTTGCAGCAGGTCCTGGTAGGTGGCGACAGGGGCTGCGCGCCCCAGGCTCTCCTGCACGCTGGGCGCCAGGGGCGCGGGCGGCGCCGGTTCAGGCTCGCCCCGCTCGGCGGGCACGGCCGCCACCCACAGCCACCGTCCGTCGCGGGAAAACACCAGCGGCTCGTCGACCAAGACGTCGTTCACGCGCAGCTCGTGCACGCGTCGCAGCTGGCCAGTGGCCGGATCACCCAGCCACACCTCGGTGCAGGTGGCTGTGTCCTGGGTGAAGGCGAACGCCGACCCGTCGGGCGCAAACACCGGCAGCCCGATCCGCGGCGTCTCGGGCAGCGCCAGCCGCGTCCGGGTGCCATCGACGCAGCGCACCCAGTCCATGCGCTTGCCATGCTGCAGGTGCTGCCGCGTCCCGCGCGCGGGAGTCAGGCGCAGGCCCGCCAGTCGCAGCACTGGCTCGGCCACCTGCACCAGCGGCGGGTGGGTCTCGACCTCGACCAGCAGCACGCCCTCGCCGGACGGACTGGCCACGACCAGGGGCGGGCGCGCAGCATCGACCAGCGCCACGATCTCGGGGGCCGGTTCGCTGTAGCCGGGTGCCGCAGGCTGCGGCTGGTGCGCGCGGGGAGAGTCCACTGCCGGTGAGCCTGGGGAAGTGAGCGCTACAGTTTAGTGGAGGCTCTAAGCGCCCTTGGCGCGGCGGCTGATGTCCTGGAACACGTGACGCTTGAAGGCCTGTGCCGCCGGCGACAGCCGCTTGCCCGCCGGATGCACCATGTGCCAGACCGAGGGCAGGGGAAAGCCCTGCACGGACATGATGCGCACACCGTTTTCCTTGTCATGCCCGTGCAGCGCATGGCGTGACACCACGCCGATGCCCAGTCCGCCCGCCACCGATTCCTTGACCGACTCGTTGCTGCCCAGTTCCAGGCGGATGTCGGGCTTGAAGCGCGCCCGACGGAAATGCTGGTCGACCGCCATGCGCGTGCCCGAGCCCCGCTCACGCAGGATGAAGCGGCACGCCGCCAGGTCCTTGAGCGTGAGCCGATCGCGCCGGGCCAGGGGATCGGTGGTCGCAGCGATCACGACGATGGGATTGGGCATGAACACCTCGTCGGCCAGGTCCATGTGCGCCGGCGGCATGGACATGATGTACAGGTCGTCCCGGTTTTCGGCCAGCCGCTGCACAACGCCGTCGCGGTTCAGGATCTCCAGCGACACGTCGATCTCGGGGTGCTTGCGACAGAACGCACCGATCAGGCGCGGCATGAAGTACTTCGCGGTGCTCACCACCGCCAGACGCAGCTTGCCGCGTGACAGACCCTTGAGGCCGTCCACCTCCTGCTCGAAGGCCTCCCAGGTCTGGGCCACCTGGCGTGCTGTCACGGCCAGGGCCTGACCGGCCTCGGTCAGGTGCAGGCGCTTGCCCACCACCTCGTACACCGGCAGGCCCACCGCGCGGCTGATTTCCTTGAGCTGCATCGATGCCGTGGGTTGCGTCACATGCAAGGCCTTGGCCGCGGCACTGACGCTGCCGGTCTCGGCCAGTGCCAGAAAGAGCCGCATCTGGCGAAAGGTGATGTGCATAGAGTTTTGTCTATTTATAGCGGCTGCAGAATCGATTTTCTTTTATTTTGCGTCGCACCTAGCATGGCGGCAAGGACATCACCACCATGCACAGCCTGCTCGACCCCGCCATCCTCTTCTTCGTCTTCGGCCTGCTGGCCGGCGCCCTGCGCTCCAACCTGGAGATCCCGCCAGCCATCTCGAAATTCCTGTCCCTGTATCTGCTCATGGCCCTGGGCCTCAAGGGCGGCTTCTCGCTGGCGGCTTCTGGGTTGACAGCCACGGTAGCCGTGAGCCTGGCAGCGGCGCTGGCCCTGGCCTTCATCGTGCCGGCCCTGGGCTATGCCCTCCTGAAGCACCGGGTGTCCCGCTACGACGCGGCGGCCATCGCGGCCTCCTACGGGTCGGTGAGCGCCGTCACCTTCGTCACCGCCATGCAGTACCTCGACAGCGTGGGGCTGCCGCCAGGCGGGCACATGACCGTGGCCATGGTCCTCATGGAATCGCCCGCAATCATCATGGCCGTCCTCCTGGCCAACCGGCTGCGGCATGCGCCGGCAAGCGCCATCACCCCCGGTACCGGCGGGGCCGTCCTGGCCACTGGCCCCGTGCCCGCCGCGCCTTTGGGCCGGATCCTGCACGAGTCCTTCACCGACGGCGCGCACCTGCTGCTGCTCGGCGCGATGGCGGTGGGTTACCGCAGTGGCGAAGCGGGCAAGACCGTGGTGCAGCCCTTTTCCGGCGACCTGTTCAAGGGCATGCTGGCCTTCTTCCTGCTGGACATGGGCCTGATGGTGGCCCGCAACTTCGCGCAGGCGCGCAAGGCCTCGCCGGTCCTGATTGCCTACGCGCTGTGCGGCCCGCTGCTGCACGCCGGCCTGGCCCTGGGCCTGGCCTGGGCCCTGGCCCTGCCGGTGGCCGATGCCGCCCTGCTGATGGTGCTGGCCGCCAGCGCCTCCTACATCGTGGTGCCGGCGGTCCTGCGCTACGCGATCCCCGAGGCCAATCCCGCCCTGTACTTCGGCCTGAGTCTGGGCCTCACCTTTCCCTTCAACATCCTGGTGGGCATTCCCCTGTACACCGCACTGGCGCAGACGCTCCTGTCGTGACCCCGCGGCGGCGGGCCCGCCGCGCGAGGTCTAACATCGGGGGCTTTGCATGCGCCTGTGCCAGCAGGCCCTGACCGCCCCCACCATGAAGATCGTAGAAATCCGAGAGAAGACCTGTCCGATCAGCTCGTCGATCCGCAACGCGTACATCGACTTCAGCAAGATGAACCTCAGCCTCGTGGCCGTCATCACCGACGTGATCCGCGACGGCAAGCCCGTCGTCGGCTATGGCTTCAATTCCAATGGCCGCTACGGCCAGGGCACCCTGATGCGTGAGCGCTTCATCCCGCGCATCCTGCAGGCCGCACCCGATTCCCTGGTGGACGACACCGGCAACAACCTGGACCCGCACAGGATCTGGGCCGCGATGTACACGAACGAAAAACCCGGCGGCCACGGCGAGCGCTCGGTGGCGATTGGCACCATCGACATGGCGGTCTGGGACGCGGTGGCCAAGATTGCGGGCGTACCGCTGTTCCAGCTGCTGGCCGACCGCTACGGCAACGGCCAGCCCGATCGCAAGGTGTTCGTCTATGCCGCCGGTGGCTACTACTACCCCGGCAAGGACGATCGCAAGCTGCAGGACGAGATGCGCAGCTACCTGGATCGCGGTTACTCGGTGGTGAAGATGAAGATCGGCGGGGCCTCGCTCCAGGAGGACCTGCGCCGCATCGACGCGGTGATGGAGGTGCTGCAGGACGGCCAGCGCCTGTGCGTAGACGCCAACGGCCGCTTCGACCTGGACACCGCCATTGCCTATGCCAAGGCCCTGTCGCAGTACGACCTGTTCTGGTACGAGGAGGCTGGCGACCCGCTGGACTTCGAGCTGCAGGCGACTCTACGCGGGTACTACAAGAACCCCATGGCCACTGGCGAGAACCTGTTTTCCATGCAGGATGCGCGTAACCTGATTCGTTATGGCGGCATGCGCCCCGACCGCGACTGGCTGCAGTTCGACTGCGCCCTGAGCTACGGCTTGGTCGAATACCTGCGCACCCTGGACATGCTGCGCGAACACGGCTGGTCTCCCGGCCGCTGCATCCCGCACGGCGGCCACCAGATGTCCCTGAACATCGCCGCCGGCCTGGGCCTCGGCGGCAACGAGTCCTATCCCGACCTGTTCCAGCCCTTCGGCGGTTTCCCCGACGGAGTGAAGGTGGTGGACAGCTACGTCACCTTGCCCGACCTGCCCGGCATCGGCTTCGAGGGCAAGGCGGACCTGTATCGCGAGATGGCGGCCCTGTCCGCGTGAGCCCACGGCTTCATGTGCAAAATGCGAAGGGTCGTCCGAGGACGGCCCTTCGTTCGTACAGGGTGGCAAGACCGCCCCATCAGGAATCCAAGCCATGAAAAAGTTCTTGTCAGCGTGCGTCCTCGTGCTCGCCGTTGTCGGTGCCTACTGGTACTTCTCGCCCTACCTGGTCTTGCGGGACATGGCCGCGGCAGCCAAAGCCAAGGACGCGGACGCCTTCAACGAGAAAGTGGATTACCCGCGCGTGCGCGAGAGCCTCAAGGGCCAGTTCTCGGCGCAGATGGCCAAGAAGATCGGAGAGCCCTCCAGTAATCCCTTCAGCGCCCTGGGCACCATGATCGGCATGGCCGTGGTCGGCCAGATGGTGGACGCCCTGGTACGCCCGGAGATGGTCATGCAGATGATGCAAGAGGGCCGGGTCAAGACGGACAAGCCGGCTGCAGACCCTGCGTCAGGCGCAGGCGACGGCGAGCCCCGATGGGTCATCGAGCGGCGCGGTGTCGACCGCGTCATCGCCACGCCCCAGAAAGGCGCGGCGCCAGCGGCGGCCGACGACCTGGGTTTCGTCTTCGAGCGTTCGGGTTTCGCGACCTGGAAGATGACCGAGATCCGGATCAAGTTCGACGGTCAGTGATGGCCGCTCGTCGCCCTGCGCCCATCGCCGCCTCCACGGCGCGGGCAGACGCCGGTTAGTACAATCGGAGTCAGTTTCCTCCCCGGCCCGGCGCGCGCCCGGGGAGCCTCACCCCAAAGGCTTTCCCCATGTCCCTCAAATGCGGCATCGTCGGCCTGCCCAACGTCGGCAAGTCGACCCTCTTCAACGCCCTGACCAAGGCCGGCATCGCCGCCGAAAACTATCCCTTCTGCACCATTGAGCCGAACACCGGCGTGGTGGAAGTGCCCGACCCGCGTCTGTCGCAGCTGGCCCAGATCGTCAAACCCGAGCGCGTGGTACCGGCCATCGTCGAATTCGTTGACATCGCGGGCCTGGTGGCCGGCGCGAGCAAGGGCGAGGGCTTGGGCAACCAGTTCCTCGCGCACATTCGTGAGACCGACGCCATCGTCAACGTGGTGCGCTGCTTCGAAGACCCCAACGTCATTCACGTGGCCGGCAAGGTCGACCCCATTGCCGACATCGAGGTGATCCAGACCGAGCTGTGCCTGGCCGACCTGGGCACCGTGGACAAGGCCCTGCAGCGCTACACCAAGGCCGCCAAGAGCGGCAACGACAAGGAAGCCACCAAGCTGGTGCAGCTCCTGACCAAGGTGCAGGCTGTCCTGAACGAGGGCCG
>JACCDG011102421.1_pt1 | contig 13200 bp, 29 predicted proteins | sample 7442471 | NCBI WGS metagenome assembly JACCDG01 (sample SAMN15323444, study PRJNA562643) | freshwater metagenome | isolation source: river surface water | place: USA:Blue River Watershed | collected 2017-08-17 | reverse complement strand
TGTTTCCATTGCGCTCTTGAATCTTTTACGAGTCCACAATATAAATCTCCAATTCTTCTTGAAGACCAACCAAATGGATTTTTACCTGCATTATAAACATGCATATAATAGTTTATCCATGAGAAATCATAGCCAGGATTATCAGAAATAAAAATTGGTTTACCTTTTGAGTTTTTAATTATCCACTCAGCAAACCCAGGCATAACATCAAAAGGGTCATCAAACTTTTCATGCTCTTCTCTTGAAAATCCAGAAATAGCCAATGCTTCCGAATTATATTGTTTTGAAATTGGTTTTACTTGACCATAAAAAGTTCTAGATAAGGATGGTTCTATAATAACAGCACCAAAACAAACCATTGAATTTATTCCAATAATAGGACCATCGCTTTCTACATCTATAGATACATACGACATATTTTCTAATTTTTATTTTTAATTTAAATTTTTTTTATTATATTTGACATTCAAAATTACTCATAATTTTGTTAAAAAACAAATAGTAAATGTTATTAAGCGAACAAACCTCTAAAGAATTGGAAATTATGGCAAAAGCCTTTGTCTGCCATATAGGTTCAGATGACCCAGGATACATAGAAATCATCAAAAATAAGTTTCTCAAGGATATGACTACTTTGATTGAAAATGAAGTAAAAATCCAAACAGATAATATTCTAAATTCAAAAAAAGAAGAAGTAGAAAATGAAAACTAAAAAAGCGGTAAATATTTATGATAGAAAATTAATTTCATCTCCAATCCAAAATGTTTATGTATCAGATAGTAAAGAAATGGATATGGAAACCTTAATTAAAAAAATTCACAATGAATTAAAAAAAAGGGTTGCGAATTTAAATTTAAAAGGTTCCAAATATGTAGTTCAAACTTTTAATGGATTTACTCTTACTGCAACCGTTCAAGTTAAAAGAATGGAAACTGATAGTGAATATAAATTAAGAATTGCCAGACATGAAAAATCTGAGGAAAGAAAAAGAAAAATAGAAGAAGATAAGATAAAAAAGGAGTTTAAAAAACTCGAAGAATTAAAAGAGAAGTTTAAAAATGCGAATAGCGCAGATGAAGTCATTCAGGAAATCAGAAGAACAAAAGCAGAAAAATCTATTCTACCAAATTTAACTAAATAATATGTCTGAAGGAAACGGCTTATTAAAGCCAGATGAAAACATGCAATCAGGTAGAATAATAATTCCACCTCTAAATTTAGAACCAGTTCAAAAACCCCTGACACTTTCTTTGGGTTTTGATGGTGTTATTCATGCTTATTCAAAAGGTTGGGCTGATGGTTCTATTTATGATATTCCAATTCCTGGTGCAATAGAATTTATAGGAGAGGCAATGTGGAAACATCAATTTTCTATTTTTGTTCTATCAACACGAAATTCAAATCAAATAAAAGAATGGTTTGATAAAACTATCTTTAAAGACAAAGAATCTTTATTTAAAACTAAGGTTATTCCTGATGATGTTGAAGTCTGGGATGAAAAATGTGTTTTAGGAATTACCAACAGAAAACTTAAAGCGTCAGTTTATATTGATGATAAAGCTTTGACATTCGATGGTAATTTTGACTCTCTTATTGCTAAAATATTTGCATTTGATTCTTGGATAAAACATATAAACAAATGATAATAAAATTGATATTTTACTCTATCGGAGTGGTTTTTGCTTACTTTAAGCATAAATATTTTTTTAATATTGAAGAATTATTAATTCTTAATGAAAAAATAAAAGAAAAAATAGCTCTTGCAAAATTGGCTAATTCCAACAATAATGAAACTACACCTACAGTAGTTGTAAAAAGCAAATTATCTGATATGCCACAGGAGCATAAACTTTTATTCAAACATTTGGTTTTATCTTTTTTGTTTTTTATTTGGATGTTAATTGGATTATTATCTTTTAATTGGATATATTTTGCTTTTGTATTACTATTTGGACTATGGGTAGTTAACCCACTAAATAAATTATTTTCAAACAATATTAGTGCAAGAATTTTATTATTAAAAATTCACACACTGTTATCTTGGGCACTTTGTGTTTTTGTGATTATTAACGCATACTACTTAAATATTAGTTCTGATTATATACTTAATTTAATTACAAATTTTATTAAATCATGGATGCCTTAGAGAAAATAGAAAAAGTATTAGAACATATACAAAATGTTCAAAGAAATTGTTATAAACTAGGATTTAAAATTATTAAATCTGGAGACATTGAACTGGGTAGAAATTTAATTGCTAATGGTCAAATACATGATAATAGCAAATTAAAAGGAATTGAATTTGAAAGACTTTTTTATGGAGACCCTTTGCTTGTCGATGTTGTAAAACACCACAGTTCTACCAATATGCATCATCCGGAATACTGGGGTTCTATACATGAAATGCCAAAGGTTTTTATAGCTGAAATGGTATGTGATTGGGCTGCTCGTGCATCCGAATTTGGAAGTGATTTAAAAAAATGGGTATATGAAGAAGCAACATTAAAATTCAACTTTAAAATAGAAGATAAAGTTGGTGAAAATATAGAGTTGTTTTTAAATATGCTTCTTGAAAAACCTTTTATAAAACTTAAAAATTAATATTACTATGTTTACATTACGCAACATTCTTTGGTTCCTAACAGGCTGGTTTATCTTACACAACATAAATGAAATGTTAGGAGTGGATTTATTTACTCGGATTTTTACTTCAATTGTATTATGGTTTATTTTATTTAAAATATACGATAAAATCATTCCGAATAACTGGAAATAATTATGAAACCTAAAAACATATTTTTAATTCGTCATGGTCAAAGTGAGGGGAATGTTGATTATAATTATTATAGTCATAAACAAGACTATACTTTGTTATTGACTGAACTTGGAAAACAACAAGCAATAGAAGCTGGAAAAAATCTTTTAAATTTAATTGATGAAAAATCTAAGTCATTTTTTTACGTATCTCCTTTATGGAGAACTAGAATGACTTTTGAAGGTATTTTAGAAGGTTTGAATTTTAAAAGGGATTACAATTGGAGAGAAGAACCAAGAATTAGAGAACAAGAATGGGGACATCTTCGAGATAAGGAAGAGTGTGATCGTGTAGATAAAGAAAGGAATGATTTCGGTAGTTTTTATTATAGAATACCAGACGGTGAATCATGTGCAGATGTATATGATAGAATGAGTGATTTTTTTAATACATTACACCGAGATTTTCAAAAGGAAGATTTTCCTGAAAATTGTATAATTATTACTCATGGTACCTCTATTAGATGTTTTTTAATGAGATGGTTTCATTGGACAGTAGAAGAATTTGAATCAGTTTGCAATCCTAAAAATTGTGAAATATTTCAAATGAAATTAAATGAAAATAATAAATACGATTTAATAACTGAACTAAGAAAAAAAGACATCCTCCCAACTATTTCAAGACCTGTTATTGAACCGATAAAGCCGGATGAAATAAATAAACCTGCATTTGAAGTTATAAGACTTAGAAAGACTACAACAACTAAAAATACAAATGTTTCATTATTTAAAATAGAAAATAACATTTTTAAAGAAACAATTTTTTATACTGATATTGATAGGTTGTTTTCTCACTATGTGAGCGAACACTTAAGAGACCCAGTAAATTCAAAATTTTATATTGATGCTGTTAAAAGATTAAGTGATAATAAAATTTTTATCAGTGGAGATGAGATTGACAGAAAAGAATATTATAGTGAGAATAAATGGGAATACATGAAAATAAGTAAATTTATGTTAGATGGAGAATATTATATAACACACAAATTAAGTAGTAAAAGTGGTATTCAGGCATTTGTTCCTGGTGGAACACTTATTGATTTAGAGGAATTAACAAAGATTGAATAATGTAACTTTTTTAATAAAATTTCGTTAAAATCCACATGAAAAATTTAATAATATTCATTTTATTTATATCAATTTTTTTTACTTCTTGCACTAAGCAAATAGAATGTACTGGAAAGATTAAGGAAATTTATAAAGAATCAACACGAGATGGTTATAATTATCATGTTGTTTTTTATTGTGATACCTTAAAAAGATATGTTGATGTTTGTATTTCTAAAAACACATTTGCAAATCTAGATTCCGGAGAAACAGCTTCATTTAATTTATCAGAATCTGAAACTGCTTATTAACATGGCTAGAAAAAAAGAAACACCAGAAGAAATAGAAATTCGTAGATTAAAATCTATCGAAGATGATATTAATAGACAAAAAAACGAACTTATACAATGTTGCAATAAGGGCTTTGTTAGTGAGCCTACTAGAATTTTTGAAATAGGTGAAGAGGTGATTTCTGGAAATCACTTACAAACCAAAGTTATAGACCGTGATTTAAATAATAAGATATATTTTATATCTCATTATTATATAATTGGTCCTGGTTCACAAGATAGTGGAAAAATATTTAGTGAAAAACGTTGGGTTTTATGGGTAGACTTAGAAAAGAAAATGGATTATTCAAAAATACCAATCATCTCAAAAAGAGATGAATTAGATTTAACTTACTACCAATCTTCAATTTCATCATTTCATTCAATCATATATCATTTTGGTATTGATTTAAATCCTGAATATCAAAGGGAGTTGGTTTGGGATTTAAATGATAAAATAAAATTGATAGATTCAATATTTGATAATATTGATATTGGAAAATTTGTATTTGTAAAAAGACCATATAGTAGTAGTGAACATATGTTTGAAATTTTAGATGGAAAACAAAGATTTTCTACTATTATAGAATTTTGGGAAGACAGATTTTCTTGGAGAGGATTAAAATTTTCAGACTTACACCCAAGAGATAAAAACCATTTCGAAAATTATAGAATATCAAAAGCAGAATTTAATAAACCGAATGACATAAATATACTTTATAAATTATTTTTAAAATTAAATACATCCGGTAAACCAATTGAACAAAAACATTTAGATAAAGTTAAAAATCTTATTAAATAATGCCAAACGAATTATTTGAGTTAATACCGGTTCAGCAAGAATTGCCTCCAGCAGGAAAGTATATTGTTAAAACTGTATCCAACTCTGTTTTGAAATCAATTAATTATATTTATATCACTATTTCCTATAATGATAAAGGTGAGCATACATGGGCTTGTAAAAATCAAAAAGTTACACATTGGTATAAAAAAATATAATTAAAAATTAAAAAATTATAACTTATTTTCATTATTTTTGAATTTATAAAATTTAAAAAATGAAAATATTTTATTTACATACCTTTGCAAGCAGTGTTGTCAATGAAGTGATTTTTGAATTATATAGATTTCAGAAGGATACTTATGAACATGGTTTTATAATCAAAACTATTTATCCAGACACTACAAATATTGATGTCTATAATAATGTTTTAATGCCTAATAATGTTGGTTATTGTACCAATTTTGGATTGACTAATAATATAGATTTGACTTTGACCGAAAATGAGAGTGAAGAATTTATGGTTTTTAAATCAAAACATCGCCATGGACATGAATTAACAATTTACAAATTTGAAGTGTTATTAGATTACACAAAAGAAAAATTTTATAAATTACATAATATAAAAAATTTTTCGCCAGGAGATTTAGTTAAATTAGTATATAGTCCAGAAGATGTTAGAGCAATTGAATTGGCATATTCAACAGGAGCAGTTACAAATTCGCCACTTAAAAAATTTGGAAGCAATATTGATTCTACGTTTATATTTGTTGATACTTTATCAAGAGATAAAATGAAAGCCCTAATTGAATTAAAAGGAGAATTTATTAATAAAGAATTTATAGTATCAACAAAATATTTAGTTAAGGTTTGATTAGGTAACTATTTGTTAATATTTTAGTTTAATTAAATATGAAAATTCCCATTTTTTTATTGATAATATTATTTTTCTCTTCATGTGAAGATAAGGAGTATGTATCGAATTACAATGGATATTCTGGATTTGGTAAAATATCTCAAATTAATTATTATGACGTTGCAACTGATTCATTAATTTCATCTGCTAATGTTCAAGATAGTATTTACAATAATGGATATTTTGTAAGAATACATTATCAGCAATTACAAAGTTTTTTTGTAATTCAAAACGATTGGGACACCTGCTTGTCAATACCAGATTTATATTTTGTTAATTATGTTGATACTCCTTATTTTATTAAATTTACAACATTAAGTTCACATACTTATTCAGTTTGGGTTTTAGATACCATTTCATTTAGATCAGAATTTTATAATTTACCTTGTAATTAAATTTATTATGCTTAAAGACCTTATTTTTAAATTTGGAAAAGAAAAGTTAAATACCTTAACAAAATATCCTAGTATCCTTACGTTGCATCAATTAGGAGATAAAGGAGTTCTATTGAATGAATTTACCACTCCAATCCAGGGAGAAAAAATATATGCTACAGAAAAAGTAGATGGTACCAATGTGCGTATTTTGTCATTTGGCGGAGAATTTATATTTGGAAGCAGAGAATATTTATTATGTCATAATAATGATCTTTTTTATGACCCATCACAAGGTATAGTGGAATATTTAAGAAGTATTAATGTTGAATCTTTGTGTGATACAACAGATAAGCTAATTGTTTTTTATGGTGAAATGTATGGTGGCAAAGTACATGCTAATTCAAAAAATTATGGAACTTCTTCTGTTGGTTTTAGACTATTCGATGTTGCAATCTATGATGATTTATATTTACATATTTTAAACAAAACACTCCCGGAGATTTCAAGATGGAGAGAAAAAGAAACAGAACAAGGTTTAGTATACGGACAAAACTTTATTTCCAGAGTCGAACTAAAAGAATGTTATGGTGATAAATTTGATATTGTTCCAGATATTGAATTTGAAGTTGGTGATATGAGTCATGAAACTATTTTACAAAACATGAAAAAATCATTACCACATACTCGTGTTGCTCTAACACAAACAGCTTTGATGAGAGCAGAAGGACTGGTACTTAGAAATGAAAATAGAACTAAAATTGTTAAAATTCGTTTCGAAGATTATGAAAAAACAATAAGAAAAAATAAAAAGTAATATGAAATATTATTTGTAATTTATAAAACTTAAATATACTTATGGAAGATAATTTAACTAAACCAGAATACCCACCGTATATTCTTAGGAAAAGTGATTTCTCAATTTTAAAAAGAGATGAGAATAATCAGTATTTTTTTAATTCTTTGATTCCAACCTCAAATCAAAATCATTACACTTTAGAAACATTAAGAGATACATATGCCGGTTCTTTTAGTCCTGTATACACGAAAGAAGAAAAAAAAGAAATAGAAGAATTGAATAAAAAATATTATAATTTATATACCTCGAAAATAAGTAAAAATGATGGACATGGAGGAAGTTATAGTGAGTTTTCTGGAAATTTCTTGGATTTTTTAAAAACAAAGGACGTTGTTTATACTCCGAGCGAGTTTGCTTGGAGTGATGATAAAGTGTATTCCAAAAATGATATTGACCAATTAAGAAAACAGATTTTAGCCAAAAAAGAAATAATTTTTAGAAGATGTACTGTGATTGATGCTGATACTGTTTCAGAAATATTTGTTGATTTTTTAAAAAAAAATAATTAAAATATACCTAATTCAAAAGTTAATATGCTACTAATAAATCATTAAATTGAATTACAGATAGTTATTAAAAATTTGAAAATAAAAAAAACTTTATATTTATATGTAGCAAAAATAAAATGGGAAAAAATTGTGAAATATGTGGTAAGGAATGCTCCAATACTAACATTAGAATTGGTGTATGTTGGGATTGTGCTAATTTTGAGTCCATTATAGATGAAGGAGTTAATATGAATGATATAGGTCTTCAAATTGAAGGTAAAAACATTCCTGCTAAAACCGCAAGACAAAAACTCATTTTATTAAAAGAAAACAATCTTCTTTATAAAAAAGAAATTAGTTATATTAAAACCACCACTACAACTGTTAAGGAAAATAACTTTTTTAAAAACTGGAAACTACTCTGGTGGTTTATTTTCGTGATAACCGGATTAACAATAGCCAATGTAATTATTGGATTTAAACTTATGTAAGACCCTAAAAAGGGTCTTTTTTATTTAAAATAATTATAAAATAAAATATTTTTTTCTTAAAAAAAAATTGTAAATTTGATTATAATTAAAAACAAATGAGTTCAAATAAAATAGTCACTCTCCCATTAGAAGAATACTTAGAATTAAAAAAAATAAAAGATTCACTTCTTGAAGAAAATAAGGATAAAATTCTAGTATTGAATCATTCAGGTACTTATTGGAAATTAATAGCCTCAGAAGAATTTAAATTAAAGTTTGAACAGGATTTAATTCCAAAAATGTTAAAAGCTGATGAATTCCTATCAGAAAGAAGTAAGTTGCGATATGATTTAAAAAAATATCAAGATAAATGTTTTAATTATTTTATCTCAACAATACTACTTGGATTTGCTTGTTTATTTTTATATGTTAAATACATGCTTTAAATTATGGAAGAATTTATAGAACAATTTTTTCACGCTAAAGATATTATTCCTGGACTCTTAATTATTATTGTATTGTCTTATTTAGGTTTTGGATTCTATAATTTGAAAAAACATAATGATTGGCATAATGATAGTATAATAATGATTTTTGTAAGTATTATATTATTTTGTTGTGCTGCCGGTTTTCTATTTATTGTCTTATGTCAATTTGCAGGAATGGCATTTAATTTTATGAAATCTTTATATTTAAAATAAAATGTCTTCATACTTTGACCAGCAAAATCGTAAACAGAAAAAAGCATGTGAATTAAAATTCATTGAATTAAAAAAGCACATTGTATCTATTGATGAAAATGGCAAATTGAATGAATGGTCATTAGCAATGGGACATATTCAAGAAATGGAAACCAAAATTGAAGAACAAGCAAAACAATTAGAAGAGTATAAGGCGTTTTTTTTATTGATGAATAAATTACTTACAAATAACAATAATAAACCTTTAAAATAATGATAAGTACAAAATCTATAAGAAAGCATTTTTTAGGAATGCCATGCATGATGGGCAATGTTGTTGGAAGAATTATAGGAGAAGAAGATGGATGCATCTGGCAAGAATTTGATGGTGAAAAAGTTCCATCTATAATTAAGTTTAGTACACCACATGGTACTATTACTTCCTGTGGTCGATTTAAAGTTAATGAAATAACCGTAGAGGGTTTAAAAAAATTACTTGAATTAGAAAATGAAGTTTATCAATCAAATGGTAAATTATATAATGGAAAATTAACAGACATAGATTTTTCGGCTTATTTAGATATAATAAATCTCCAAAACACTGAATCTTCTGTAAAATTAGAATATGAAATCATTAACAAACATGTTTCTGATATAGAAATTAAAGAAAAAACAAATTGCTTTAGTGGTAATATGGATATCCAATATGGTTATGAGTCTGGATGGCAACATGCTCGTGATTATTATGAAAATAATTTTGTTCATCCTAAAAATAAATTTTTTATTGAAGATTATAAATCTTTTGAGGTTGAAAAAACTGAAAATTATATTTCAAAAGAAAACGCTGAGTTTATTTGGTCTTTGATGCCAACTTGGATTAAAAATCAGCCAGATGGTTTAAATCCGACATTTTATGCTACACTATCAGCAGAAGGTGATAAAGAAATTTCTAATAAAGTTAAAAGTATACTCTTCAATAAAAACAATTTAGAAGATACCTCAACAGAACCTCTTGATACCATGTCAGAAAATGAACAGGCATTTATGAATGAAATTGATAGATATCTTTATTGGAGCAAAAATCCAAATGTTTTAGAAATTTTTAGAAAATATCAGGGGGAAATTATTCCGAATTTTATAACTGATTTAAAAACTGAAAAGTTTAATCAAAGAACAGGAAAGAAAATTCTTAAAACTATAAAATTCTTAGAGAATTTAAATTCTAAATTTCATGATAAAATATATGCTCAAATTAAAGAATTGCGTGATATTATTAATATGAATTGCACTCATAAAGAAACAGTGACAGAATTTCAATACATTCCCGGAAGTTATTATGATAAATCACAAAACATTCACAAAAAAATTTGTACTTTATGTAATAAAGAATTAGATAGAAAGATACAATACGGATATTATGAGTAAGAAAAATATGAATTTCAAAATCGAGGCTGGAAAATCTTATAAACTAAGTCATCCGGAAGATGCAGGGAAGGCAGATAAATTACACATAGATTATATTTTGGATAATCCTACATCCAATAATCCCAATGATAAATTAGTCGTTTGTAGATTTTGGGGTAGAAAACGCATAGGTTGGTGCTATTTTGTTTGGAAATATTCTACTTTAGCCTTGCATAATGAACGGCATAAATTTAAAAAATAATTACTATATTTGCATCTAACGTTTATTTTAAATTTAAAAATTATGTTTACAGTTGGTCAAGAAGTTTATGTTGTAAAAATAGAACCATTAGAGGGTAATGATGTTGCCCCAAAACTTATAATGGGAGATAAGAAAACTATTTTAAAAATCATATTAGACAAAGAGGGGAACCAACACTTGGATGTTGGACTCCAATCTCATTATGGCTATATAAGAAGTTTTGAAACCAAGGAGGAATTACCAGAAGGTAATATAATTCATTGGTGTCATCCTTCCAGATTTTTTACTGAACCTCCATTAAATTCTGATAATGTTACTACATAATTTATTTAGTTATTTTTTAATTGGATTAATTGCACTATGTGTAATTATTCATATTCTTATTGGTGTTTATAACCTGATATATTATAATCATTGGAAAGGAAGAGATAAAGAATTAAAATATGTCCATTTTATCACTTTTCTTTTGCCTACTGCAATATTGTCTGCTATAATGATTGTAATAACTTTAATTCTTTTTTCAAAATTTATAACAAAATTCGGTGAACTAATTTTAAATTATTTTGAATAATTAATACTTTAAAAGATGCTTCAAATTTTAACATTTATCGGTATTATTTTTTGTCCTCGATTTACTTTGGGATGCGTTCTTATTTACTTTGGGCATACTTTTTTAGGCATATTTGCTATTATATTATCCATTATAACTATATTTTATAATTCAGAAAAATCAAATTCATGAAAGATATAATTGATTTTTTAGTAAAAAATGGTTTTACTAAAAAAAAGAAAAATGAATATAAAAACAAAAATTGTAAGGTTATTATAAATGAAAAACTTGGCATATATGAACTTATTGATAATAACAATGGAGTCATGTATAGTCATGACTTAAATATTTATTGGTTGATTGGTGTTTTAACATACAGGGGATTTATGTCAAAAAATTATATTTCTGATGGGAACGAAATCGAAGATTAATACCATAGAAAAAATACTTCTTGATTTATATATAAGAGGATTTAAAGATGAAAAAAATGGAACCTCTACAACTATTAGTCAAAATAATATTTATGAATTAAAATTAAGAGCTTACAAATTGGGTGCCAATCATTTTAAATTATTTGGTCAGAATGATATTGGAAAATTATCTGATGAGGTAATTCTAAATACTATAAAAAATCCAAAAGATGAAAGTGAAATAACACATAATACAATAAAAGATAAATAATCAACTATTAATAAACATTAAATTTTAAAAATTATGTCACATATCACAGATGTAATAGACGTACCACCTATTGTAAAAAATAATTTTTCTAAGGATGGACCAGAAAGAAGGTGTAATATGTGTGTTCATTTTGAATACACTAATAAAGAAAACTGCTTAGGAATTTGCAATAATGTTGATTTTATTTTGCTTAGAATGTCTCTGAAAGCTAAACTCCAAAAAAGAATTAAAGAATTAGAAGAAAAATCCAATAATCAAACTAACCCTGAAATAGAGTTGGAATTAGAAGGCGGAATGGGAAATATTTTTGCACAAATACTTTTTAAAGTAATTGAAAATAATCCGTATTTTATTGTAATAACCATACTTAAAATGCAATTTAAAATCATGACAGAGAATGACCCCAATTCAAATATTGTAATGACCGAAACTGCGGAAAATTGTGAATTTTTTGAAAAAAAATAAATATTATGTCTGAAAAGAAAGCAAGAAAGTATCATTCACCAATTTTAGAAAAAATAATGGAACAAATAGAAATACCCACCAAATTAAAGGTGTTTTTTGAAATGACATGGCTTATGGAAAATATTATTCCAGACAGAAGTCCAACGGATGAAGAAGTTGAGAAAGCATGTGAGTGGTCTAAAAAAATGACATCTTCAACCATGGAAATTTTTAATGAGACTTCCTTAAAAAAAGTATTTGTCATTGAATGTGCTACTGGAGATTGGGAAAGTTTTGTATCATGGGTCGGTGGTATTTATACTGACAGAGATAAAGCAAAGCAAGCCAAAGAAGCATTTAATGCACATGTAAAGAAGATTCAGGAAAACATGCCTATTAAACTTAAAGAAGGAGAAGATTCAGAAGATTTAAATGTAGAGGATTCAAAATTATATTGGTCTTACTATATGAAGAACAAAAAGTGGTTAGAATGGAAAGAACCAATAATAAAAGAATATAATACTAATGTCCCTTTATCTGAATTATCTGATTTAATAAGCGAAGAACATGAAGATAAGAAACAATAAAGTTTATATATGGTGCGAAACCGGAGATTGGTTACTTGCTGGTAAAATCATACTTGGTATTGATGGACACTATATTGAATGGTATGCCTAAAAATAAAATTAAAACTCCTCGTTGTGAAAATTGCCGATATTTTTTATGTGATGTAATATATAAAACAGATGGAATATGTTTACAAGATAATGAATATACTAGAACATATCGTGTGTGTCATAAACTTCAAACAGATAACCAAAGAAGAAAAGCAAAAAATTTAAATTTTGACAAAATGACTAATCTTAAAAAAATGACAAAAAGAGCATCTGAAGAATTAGAATATGATATACTTCATGCTAATGAAAACGAAAAAAGTGGATTTTTTGATTTACCAAAAATTGAAACATGTAATAATCCATCACATAATCCTCCTACAAACTTATGTATTCCACCAGGAAAAGGATACAAACATGTTTGCCCCGGTTGTGGTAAATCTGTTACTCTGATACCGCCTCAGGTAACTCTTTAATGTTTCCTCA
>JACCDG011511132.1_pt1 | contig 13203 bp, 13 predicted proteins | sample 7442471 | NCBI WGS metagenome assembly JACCDG01 (sample SAMN15323444, study PRJNA562643) | freshwater metagenome | isolation source: river surface water | place: USA:Blue River Watershed | collected 2017-08-17 | reverse complement strand
CAAACTTAATCAGACGGATCTCTACAAGCGGCTGTGTGATAAATGCGGCGAACCAGCCGATAAAACTACCTTTAAACAAATGCGACTCTTCGATGAAGATGCCGATATTGAAGAATATGATAAATCATTGCTTGAAGGCGAGGCTGCTTAGCAAATATAATATAGAATCATTCCCGAAATTAATGTAAGAAGAAAACTGTACAATAGACCACGGAGCATAGCTGTCACAAATGATTCTGCGGAATTCATGACATAGATATGTAAAGCGACAATGATCATAAAAAAATATGAAATGCATAGAATGACAATAGTGTAATCCTCGATAAAATGAAGGCTTTGAGTCGGTAGTGTTTCAGGTAACTGATCTCTCACATCTGTAAAATCACGATTGGTACGATTAATGATCGATTCTTGTTCTTTGATTTCATCCTGAATTTTCATTTTTTTCTCATTTAATTCTTTATTTCGCGACATGATGTCGGTTGTTACAGAACCTGTTGTAGGATTATACATTGAATTACCAATGGAGATCAAATCCGTAATCGTAGCCTGCAATCGTGTAATGTCTTGATCCGCTGGCATACTTCTATTGTGAGCATCATGTTTTTTACGATTCGTTAAAGACATGATGAATCTATGTGAATGATGATTATTGTGAACCTGAATTCGTGGTATTCTGACTGGCAGATGGAGCCGCTTGTACAGCATACTCTCGTGCCTGGTTCGTTACCTGCTGCGAAACATCTGCGACACCTGCGGCAGCACTGGCGATTCCAGATGAAATACCAGAACGAACATTTTGTTCTAATGAATTGACACCTGAATAAATACTTTCTGCGACCTCCGGACATAGAGGAATTGGGATCTTTCCATATTTTCCTTCAAAGATCTGCTTATTCCAGTACCGCTTGTTCCGTAACATATTCGTATAATGGGAGCGATTGACCAGAATGAGTACAAATACAACAATTAAACATAATCCCATTCCTACCCACAATGATGTACTGATCATTTCCATTCGCAGTAACCCCGTAAGAAGTAATAGACCTGAAAGCATGACGAATAGTGATGAATAGACGAATAGTGTGTCTTTCTTATTATTAACGGTCCATTCATTCATTTCTGTCTTGCGGCTCGCCAAACTATGATCATCAATAATAGCGTCGGCGCTGTTTTTCTGATTGTCATAGATTTGATCTTGTACATTTGCCAACTGTTGTGTGCGTTTTCCATACATCAATACAGATTCCTGTACACGACCTGCCCGACCCAAGTCTCCGTAGACTTTGGAAAATGTGTCCTCTTTTTGTTTTACAATGTCATTGTACACTTTCGATTGCTGTGATTGAATAAATGATGTCACTTGACCCGCATTCTTTAGAGCAGAGATTGCCGTGGCCAACTCAACATCTTGGTATAAATTCGCAGACGCAATCACTTGATCGATTGGCGTCGACATTCCTAGTATAAAAATACATTTTCATTATGAATCGCCTGCCGCTTTATAGACATAGACGAGTAGACCCACAGTAACAATATTTAGGAAACAATACATCTTCAGCAGATTGTTCGTATTTCGAGCCTTCTCTTCCGTATATTTCACCATATCCTTCTTGATTTTCATGCCCGCCTCATTGGAAGTAATGATTCGATTCTGTTCATCTAATTTCTTCTGTTTCTCTTGAATCTGATTATTGTATCGTGTAATTTCGCGATCTACCTCCGACGAATTTGTCATCATCGCCGATACGGTTGCATTCATAATCTGTGTCAGATCATTCAAGCGTTGATTGAATCCTTGCGTCATGGTAAGATATGTTTGGACACGCGTCTGGATTGCGGGATTACTAGTCGGATATCCACTCGCAATTGCTGTAAATAATTGATTCAATGCATATTTATAGCGGGATTCATAATAGCAATATTCTGCTTTTACATTCGCAATAAATGTTTGCTGTTTAGCAAGATACTGCTCTGGATTGGATGGCGTGGGTGTTGGAATCACGCCCGATCCTTTATGGCTTGCCACAATACTTGATACAACAGTATCTTTGAGTAATCCTGTCGCTTCTCGATCAGAACTACCATTAGCCGTACTAGGTAATAGCGCGGGGCTCGCCGAATAGGGCGCATTTAATTCTGATTGGGTAAAACTCGTTTGGCTGGCACAGAGCGACGTTTGTGACATTCTCTACTACTTCTATGATTTAATTACTAGTCATTTCACTTACCAATTACTCCCCCCACTTTTAACGATACGACAACAATGATAATGATGATACATACCAATAGAGAAATTAGAACAGTTTTATTAAAAAGAATATCGGTTAACGCTGTTTCCATGCCCACCACAGTAGTCATATCGGGTATAATAGAAGGAAGCATTGATTTATAAAGAACGAGACCAATACCAATAAAAATAACAGAAATGACCCATAAATAGGGAATCATTCCTTTTCGAACCGGTCGATCCAATAAAAGGAGTTGATGGGTGGGCATTTTCACATCGCGAGACCGGAGCAATTCGTCTCGTGCCAATGCGGTATCCACTTCCACTTGAAGTTCTTTTTTGCGCTTTTCCAATTTCTTAATATGGGCCTGTAAGGTTCCCAATTGTGTCAGACCGCCCGATAGATCATTCTGTTGCGCATTGCACTCCAGTGTGCTTTTAATATCTCTATGCAGCGTCAGATACTGATCCTTAATAGCCGATAGATCCGTGCTTGTAGCACTTGTAGCATTCGTATTCAACGTATTAAAACGTCTAGTAAAATCTGTCAGTTGAGACTGCCATGTTGTACCACATGGCCCTTCTGGGCCTGCCGTAAATCCCTCATCCGACTGTTTTATAAGTGCTCCTGCAAGTTCGTGCATGGGGATACTCCTATTGGTAGTGAAGCAAATGGACAACTGTATAGTTAAACATGTAATACAATTCGTAACTATTAAAAATAAATACGAATGATATTTTATGATAGAACTGTCGTTTTACAAGTACTGGCGTTTTACAAGTACTGGCGTTTTACAAGTACTGGCGTTTTACAAGTACTGGCGTTTTACAAGTACTGGCGTTTTACGGAGCGCATACACGATAGATAATACTTTGACCAGATGATGCACTCGGGCGCGTAATCTTTACAATATCGCCTGGCACAGCACCAATGCAACGCGCAATTGGATCCACGTGAAACTTAATCTCAGGAAATTTCGATTTAGACGTAATGTACATGGATGCCATGAGTTCCTTATGCTGCTCCTCTGGAACAATCTCATGCTTCGGTACAAGAACATGTTTTAGCGGATTGACAACCAGTGTATCAATGCAGAAGAAGGACACGCGTAATTTGCGACGAATCTTTTCTCCTCGTTCCGATTGCTGCTCTTTTAGTTTTGTATATTGCTTGAGAGCGATGATGTGATGCGCATCCATAACAGGACCATACATCATTACAACCACTTCCGTGTTCTCTGAATCATCATCTGATACATCATTGAAGAACGTCTCTAGTTTGGGACGACTAACATTTGCATATCGAACATCACATTTCTTGGTTGCATCATCTTTCTTTGATACAATGAAATTGAGAGCAGCAAGAGAGGTAGCTGCTGCCGCGGCAGTCGCTTCCGCCGGGGAAAACTTACGATAGATATCCACTTGATAACCACGCGCTTCCAGGATATCAAGGAGCGTCATTCGACTTCGATAGATATTATCAATGAAGACGAAACTGTCGTTCATTTTACTAATAGTGATCTCAGGTTTAATCTTTTCTTTTTGCACGGCAGATGGATCTACAAATGGCGCTGCTAGTGACTCTGCATTTGGCGCTGCTACTGATTCTGCTATTGATGCTTCTACTGGCTTCTGCTCCACGACTGGCTTCTGCTCCACGACTGGCTTCTGCTCCGCAACTGACTCGGATACAGCCGCTTCATGGATAATGGGTGCAGACGTAGTTGTTGATGTCGTCTTCGGCTTTTGAATTCGTGGACCCTTCTTCGGTTTAACATCAGACGACATGGCTGCCGATTCATCTGGAATTTTATGTGTCAAATTTATTCCAGTTTAGTAATCCGAATGTTTCCCGTACCGCCTGATGGAAGGGTGGGCATCACCGATGAAAATGTGGGCGCGGGTCCCATGTCTCCGCCCATACTCGGTTCACGTGGGTATCGTCTCGGACGACGGTTACCCTGTTCTAGACCCATTTGAGCCATGGCACTACCACTGGTATCCACTGTAAGCATCATACCGCCTTGACCTGGTAGGGGGTTCATAATCACGCCGTCACCCCCTGACGAAATTCGCGGGAATACATTTACTGACCTATACATTTGTTGTTGCGGCTGTTGCGGGATGGTATATTCAAAGGCAAGAGGGTTGCCACCTATTTGAGGAGGCATGGCAATATGTGATGGGTATACGACTTGATTCTGCGGTTGCTGCATCATTTGAGGTTGTTCCATCGGTTGCTGCACCATCGGTTGAATCATTTGTGGTTGTTCCATTTGGGGTTGCTCTTGTAGCATACCTTGTGGCATTGTAGCCTGTGGCATTGTAGCCTGTGGCATTGTAGCCTGTGGCATTGTAGCCTGTGGCATTGTAGCCTGTGGCATTGTAGCCTGTGGTATATTGACCTGTGGCATATTGACCTGTGGCATATTGACCTGTATGATTTGCTCAGATGGTTCCTCCAATAATGCAGCATCCTCTTCCGCAATCACATCCAGTTCCGGTTTCAATTGTTCTGCCATCGATGCTTCCATGGAATTTAACTCTTCCAATGTAAATTTCGGTTGTTCAACCGGCTGAATATAGGCCGGTACCGTCGTCGGTGGCAAGATCAAACGAGGAAGTTCGATGGAGACCTGGCTAGCCGTTCCAGATGATTCAAGTGGCGTCAATCGCTGAACACCACTGGTGGTAATATACCGCATACTTAGATTCAAATACGTCTCTTGTTCTTGAGTCAGTAACTTGGTCGAAAAAGGCATTTCCACTTGAACAATCTTGGATTTCGGACGACCCAGTGGCGGTAAAATCTCCAGAGTATTCACGGAATTACCTGAATATCGAACTGGTCCATCGCACATTGGGCAGATCGAAATATTCAACTTGGGATTGTAGATCGGAATCATACCACATGCCACACACATTGGCATCTTTACTCCATCAGAACGTTCCATAAAAGATTCCTTCACAAATGACATACCCGCATGAGCAATGATCGCATCGCGATCCATCTCACCAATCTTCAGACCTCCCTGTGCGCCACGACCGCCCGTCGGCTGATGCGTACGCACTTCTTTACGACCCTGACCACGCGCCTGCCACTTGTCCTCTACCATGTGCTTCAGACGCATTCCATACACCGGTCCAATAAAGATAGTCGCTGGAATCTGCTCTCCCGTCGCGCCGTTATATAACACTTCATTTCCATACTTCTCATATCCCATCTCCTCCAAGATTCCTCCAATGGACTCTTGAGGCGATCCATCATTCATAAATGAGGTTCCGTCACCAATGGTTCCAGATAGAGCAGCCGTCTTTCCCATCAACTGTTCCAAGTTCTGCGCGATAGTCATACGTGATGGAATCGCATGCGGATTCATGATCATATCAGGAACAATACCATTGATCGTTCGAGGCATGTCGTGACCACGGAGAAGTGCGCCAATGGTTCCCTTCTGGCCGTGTCTGTTGGAAAACTTATCGCCTAGTTCAGGGATACGGTCCTGTACGACACGAATCTTCACAAGACGCAACCCCTTATTGTTCACCATCACTGCCACCTTCTCCACGCGACCCCTTGTCCACACCTGTGGTGTTGTTGACGCGTCCTTCATTTGACCACCCGTTGTACTCATCATATAAGCGCCCACAATAACAGTTGTCTCATCCACGTACTCTCCCTCTTTAATGATTCCACGATCATCCAACTTCGAATAATCAAGGCCTGGTCGCAATTCCTTCCAGTTTCCAATCAATTTCGGATTGCCAAAACGAACCTGCATATTTGCCTTCTCATCATCCTCTTCAAATGCCTCATAGGAACGAAATGCCATGGAACGAAACATACCACGATGAACCGCATCATAATTCATCACAATGCCGTCTTCCTGATTGTATCCTGACCAGCATGCAATCGCCAAAATACAATTCATTCCATATGCCATGCGACCCTCGCCCAAATAATGATTATAGAGTGTACGTGTCATTGGCATCTCTCCATAACACAGCACATGTGCCGTGTTGTCAAAACGATTACGCCAATTGGTGGCATAGATCGAAAGACCCTGCTTCGACTGAGAACAAGACAATTGATTACGTGGTGACTGATTATGTGGTGCAAATGGAATCAATGATGTCATCATACTCATAATGGTTGATGGATGAACTTCCATATGTGTCGTTTCAGGTGTAATATACGCAGGATTATTTACAATAAAGCATTCATTCTGTTCATATGGATCAATATATTCAATCGCACCTGTATGTGGCGCCAGAAACCGCGGATAATCCTCGAGTGCTAGCCCTTCCTGTGGATCATAAAAGTCAGATGAATCAAGAGCAACATCCTCTCGCAATGTCCCCATGACCAGTTGTTTCCATGTCTTGAATTCTGTCAGTTTTCGAATCGGTAGTTCTGCACGAATGAGCCAAATCAATGGCCGCATCGGACGACCCGCATCCATATATAGGTACACTTTGCGATCACGAATGGAAAACGAGATACTTACCGAATACGGAAGACAACCACTACGTTTTAGAAGTTGTAGAACATGCGTTAGTAAATCAGGTTTTGCAGTATATCCGAACATGCCACCGTTGATATACACGGGAACAAATACAATACGCTGCTCCACTGTCATATCCTGTGGAGCATAGACACGACCCGTTGTTCGCAGCCACTGAAAGAGTTTCTCTGTTTTAGATGATGTCGAAATCGCAGCCATAATCGTTAAGTTTTTTGTAATACCAATCGATGCACCAGTGGGCGTCTCTGAGGTACAGAAGTAACCATATTGCGACGTATGAAGTTTACGTGGCCCCGTTAGTTTCATAACTGTATCAAAATCAAGAATCACACGGCGACAATGTGACATAAAATCAACATACGAAAGGCGTGACATGGCCTGGAGAACACCAGATTTTTCTTCACCAAGACCCGTTCCCCACTTTCCTTTGAATCCTTTCATGATCATATCATTCAACAATCCTGCCATAAAAATCTTTGTATCATTTGATTGCTGAAAAATATTCTTAAAGTTTTCATCCTTGTACAGATTTGGATTATAGTTATACTCTTTACCAATTTCCAGCACAAAAGCCTTGATCCAGAGTTTGTATGAATTATTGAAAAGTTCTTGAACCAAGAATCCACTAGTTAAACAACGCTGGTTGCGTGTATCATCGCGATCCGTCTTCAAATCATAGCCCTCACTAACGCGGAGAATCTTTCGAACACAATCTCCCAGATAGAGGGCCTGTGAATGAGCATCATTTGGCATATGGATAAATAACTGATTGCGAATGATATCTAGAACATGTGCTTCACTAAATCCTTTCGTCAACGTCTTGATATATTGAATAGCAGTATACGTATTCATAAATGGAAATGAATCAATGATACAAGGATGTAGTTTATCAAGCAATATCTTTGCCTCTGGACTCTCGAAATCAGGGAAAATCATTTTAATAATCTCTTCATCGGATTGGAATCCAAGTGCACGAAACAAGAGAAAGAGTGGAACTGGCTTTCTCACAAAAGGAAGCGATACTTGAATGGTCGCATGTGACGTAAATCCATCCTTCTCTACATGACGCATAAGTGCAAATGCGACACGTTTTACTTGACGCGTCTCGGCAGACAAACATGAGATAGAAGCAAATACAGCGACTTTAGGGTCATTTTGAGGAGTAATATACAGGGTATTAAAAGCCTGTTCTTGACGAGTGATCAAAATTTTTTCCGCACCATCCACTATAAAATATCCACCGTTATCATACGGACACTCTCCTACTTCTCGCAGAAATTCTTTCGGTTTGTTATGTAAAATACAATATCGACTGTGAAGCATGATGGGGAGTTTAAAAAGCGGCCATTTCAAAAATGGTTCCACAGGGAGTTCACTTACTACACCTGCATCGCTCGTATAGGTGATCTTGACAGTAATATCGGCATAAACGGTAGAACAATACGTCAGATTTCGCAGACGCGCCTCATTAGGATACAGAATGCGAACTTCATTGGTGTCTTGTAGACTGATTGTCGGAGTTCCGATTTCAATGGCATTTCCGTTTTCTCCTCCAATAAATATCTCCACGCGATACTTGTATTCTCCTGTTCTCTCATTCAATTCCTTCAAAATCAAAACAGGATTCTGAGAGCGGATGATACTTGTCATATCCTGTTGGACAAATTGGCCATAAGAGTCAATATGATGCCTGGTATAGGGATAGGCATTGGTACGAAAGTACCGGTCAATCAACTTTCGTGACAATTCTCTGGCGTCGTTTCCTGTGAGTGCCATCTATCTCCTAGTAAGAGGAAAGAGAGTCTTATATCACTTGATTTTCATTTCCATCACTTTCCATGACTATGCTTTATATAAAACTGTGTATGATCATGTGGCCGATCTCCTTTAATATCGTCATTAGGTAAAGTAAAAGGCAATAGATGTGTTTTTTGACATACATATGGGAATCCAATTTGATCTTGCGTCGTATATTGTAATGTCTGTAGATACCATAAATCGAGAAAATGAATGACATCACGATCATGTTGAAGAAATGCAACAAAACATGTTATCCATACTCCAAAATGAGGAGTATGAGAAGGGATTCGTTTAAAATATTCATTATTATATCCATCTTGTAAGTATTGTTGATACTGTTTATCGATATCTTGATAGGGTTGTGATTGTCCATGCCAAAATGTACTCGTATATCGATCAAAGTGTGATGCTTTCACTTCATCTTCTAATATTCCATTTCTCCATTCATGATGCCATCCAATCACTTTCTTTTCATAAATATGTTTTAACACATATTCACTTGTTGTTTCATCGATTATTTCAATCGTTCCATCTAGCCATATAATCACATCATATGATTGTAAAATCGGAATACAACGAAATGATTGTTTATAGTATTTTGCAACATTAAATGTGTGCTTATTTTGTTGAATAGAATTTATCATTATACCATTGTCCATTTTACTAGGATACAATAAATGATATGGTGTAGTATCAATCTTCCAACCATTTGGAATCATATCATGATAATCTGTAAAACAAATAAAATCGGTTGGAACTGTTTGTTTGATAAATGGTTTACAAGATGCCTCATAGTTTCCATAAATCGCTGTAATAAAACATATTTTAGCAGACATTTTATAAGCGAATTAGCATATAAGATGTATGTTCACTTTAGGTATTGATCTATACCTTAATATTAACGGCAACTGGATATGCGCTGCCTACTCTATACTGTGGCGAGTTCTGTGTTTGATCTGGTGATGACCCTGTAATGGCTCCGCTACTCATTCGCTGCATATCAAACAATGGATTCGAGGGGGGAGGGCCTGGAGGGACCATACGTGTAAAGGCTTGATCAATCATGGCAGCACCTCCGTGTATTTTTTTGTTTTTTTTCGTTTTTATCATACGTTTTCCTCCTTTTAAGGGCATAGCAGGCGTAAAAACGTTCGATCCCATACCGACACGCGGCAACGGGAAGGTGCTCTGACCATTGATCGGATCATATTGTTGTGCTATTTCTGGATTGACAAACCCACTACCTACATATTGAACATAACTACCATATCCACCACCAACGGTTTTGGTCAATCCGCCATCTGGTCCTGGAATACTTCCTTGATCCAAATAGATTCCAGGACGTGTTTGGTGATCCACTGGAGCGCCAACAAGTGCGCTAGCGCCACCCTTCATTTCACGATGCATTCGCGTTGTGCGATGTGATTCCATTCGATGCGTGATCAGTGCGTCGGCTGATGATTTATCTAGTGTTTTATGAAATACCTTCTGCCACTCCTTTCTAATGTGTGCAATCATGTCTGCTTTCGACTCCTTGCTGCGAATCATCTCATCCATTACCAGCTCCACATGCTCAAACGCCCGCCGTAATTCGGGTATGGAATAAATTCCCTTTGTACTTTTTGCGTGTTTTCGGGTCTTACGAACCATTCCTATTACTATTGATTATAATGTTTCTAGAGCACTTCTAGACAGATTTCCATTGCGTTTATTATTATTATTATTGTTCAATCCCAGACTGTTATTTAAACTATTGTTCAAACTGTTTAGGAGACTATTTCCCGTGTTGACCGTACTCTCCATTAGATCATTTGCCGAGTTAGAAATAGAGTTTACTGCCGTATTCAACGATTTACCTAACTGATTTGCAGTGTTCGTTACAGTTGGCATCTCGGGAATCTCCACGTTAGGAAGAGATGGTACAGGTACCGTTCCTCCTGTGAAAAAAGCAATCATCGAGAAGATAACATATAAAATGATGGCACCAATCATGATATAGGGCGAATACATTGAAAATGTTTGTTGCCATGTACTTAGACGATATTCTGGAAGGAACATTCGATAATGATCATATACACCATATGTTAAAAAGAGTAATGATAAGATTGCAGCAACCATTGGCGTTGCTTTAGGAGCAAGAATAATGGCACATACAATTGCAAATAAAAAGATGGATAATCCTGGTATAAAGAACTCCATTCCTCTATACTGTTTTTTGATTTTACCTGTATGCAATTCTAAATCTTATCCATCAAGTCGACATGCGTTAACATATGCTTTCGACAACAATATCGTCGTAGTCCTAATTCATTCAATGCTTGACCTTCTACCGTATCCGGAACAGTCTTACCATCCATGTAAAAGGGAGCAGGTGAATTGCTTCCCGTACGCTCTTTCAGTCGACGTTGGTACGCTAGCCACTTATCAGCAAGGACATTGCCACAGTTCATACAACGAATTGGAATAATCATCTCTAGGATTTGGATGGAAAGGTTTTCTACATCAATTTTTATGATGGAGAAAACCTAAATAAATCTGACGATATGATTCTTAATATGGCGGCAAAGTGGAATAAGAAAAAAATGGCATGTGAAGAAGACGATGATGACGATGTGAGCGAGATAAACGACATTTATCAAGAGGACAATCACGTCTATTTTCATACCGACATCGATCGTGGCTCTATTTCTCAACTATGCATTCTGTTGCGAAAAGCGGAGGAATATTGTATGATCATGGGACTTCGATTGAGAATGGATACGGTCCCTATTTATCTTCATATCTACTCCAACGGTGGCTGCATCTACTCTGCCTTTTCGGCAATGGATCTCATTCGAAGCCTGAAAGTTCCCGTCTATTCTGTCATTGAAGGTGCGACAGCCTCTGCCGGAACATTGATCAGTATGATATGTGAAAAACGCATGATTCGCCCATTGGGACACATGCTTATTCATCAATTGCGTAGTGCATGTTGGGGTAAAATGTCAGAAATGACGGATGAGTACAATAATTTGAAGGGGTTAATGAAGACAGTTCGAGATCTATATCTTCAGCACACCAAATTGTCTTTGAAGAAATTGAACGAACTTCTTCATCAAGATATATGGCTTGATGCCAAACAATCCATTGCATTTGGTCTAGCGGATGAGATATACCATTAAAACTTTTTATGTGTTCGCTTACGTGCTTTTTTATTATGCTTCTTTTGTGTTCGCCGCGAATGCTTGCGTGAATGCTTGCGTAAATGCTTGCGTGAAGAGCCTTTTTGATTCGGCCGAGGAAGATTTAGTTGTAGAAAAGTAAAATTCGTATCTACCAAGCCAAGATGGGTAAGCATCCCTTGATATAATATGTCTACAATCTTATCGATCTCGTCCACGATATCGATCACCTCGTCAGGATTACATATGCGGTTTGGACACAATCTTGTAAGGAATTCAGATAAGTAAGATACCGCCTTCTTCACAGGTACCATTCGCATTTTGTCTGATGTGATCTTTGAATCGATCTCTGATACATAGTCATGGATTTGCAAGATTAACTCATTTTCAATTAACTCATTTTCAATTAACTTATATTGATGAATGATTCCAATAGGGGTGTTGATATAATCCTCTATACTCTTCTTAGATGCTTCAATAATATGATTTGTAAACCCGAACTTTTCATACCATGATTCTCCCTTCATCAGACGTCTGAATTGTTTAAGACTGATAGAATGAGACGTATCTGTAGGATCGCCATATGGAGTATATATAATTCTGGAGCCATCTTCCAGGGTGATCCGTGAGATTCCGTATCCTTCGGCGAATGCAATCACTCGCTTGAGATGAGTCTCTCCATCTAATCCGCACTGTCTTAGTGAATCGATATGAAGCCGTGATGGATCCCCAGAAAAGAGTTCACATACGATACACGCTGTGTCATGGGTCGGATAAGGTAACGCCTTGTTATATATTATGATATCTATTCCTGGCTCTACTCCATCTCGTTCTTCCAACACGACACGATAGATTTCTATCGGAAAATGACGGAGAATGTGTTCTTCGAGTGGTTTGACATCTTTTTCTGAATTCATGGCCGCCATTATTGGAAGGTTCTATTTTGTACGAATTTTTATTATATACAAATTAATGCGTTATAATGATCACAATTAAAAGTTCTACCGACATCAGAAATGACTTCCGTTCTATACAGCGCGGGTCTCAACTATCAGACTGGTAATCCGGTTCGTCAAGAAATCGTCGCTGTTCGCCGTGAAGTCGATACTCTCCGGAAACAACTCGAAATCGTAACGGAGGAGAACCTTATTTATCGCAAGCATATCATGAAACTTCTTCAGGCCACCGAAAGTGGCGCTGGAGAGTTCACCTCCGACCTCATGCACCTCTCCGCTCCTGACGCACAGAGTAAACAAAAACCGGCAGGAGGCGGTACGGTTCAAGGCGCTGGTTTTAGTCGTTAAACGTAGTACTTTCGTTAAATGCTTCTCGTTTCACACGAGCTAGAATTGTTTCGCTTATTTCAATCGAATGCTTTGAATGTAGATGCGCACGTATTGCTCTCAAAGACAGTGACGAATACTTCTGTAACGTCTCCTTCACTGTTTTCATTTCTTCCTCTGACCATTTCTCTTTCTTTTTT
>JACCDG010718208.1_pt1 | contig 13204 bp, 8 predicted proteins | sample 7442471 | NCBI WGS metagenome assembly JACCDG01 (sample SAMN15323444, study PRJNA562643) | freshwater metagenome | isolation source: river surface water | place: USA:Blue River Watershed | collected 2017-08-17 | reverse complement strand
GCGGCGGCGCCTCGCTTGCGCATCGCGTGAAGACCGTTCCCGTGGCGCCCTAAACCAGGCGTTTGCCACTTTCACCGATGTCCGGGTCTGTCGCCAGCGCCGCCTATTCGGGGCCGCCCACCATCAATGGAATCACGGAGGTGGATGCGGACGTTCTCGTCATCACCGAGGGCGGCACGCTCAGCTACCCGGACTACCCGAACACAGTGCTTGTGGTCCAGAGTGATGGCACTGTGGTGGGCGTGTCAGAGATTGACCAGACTCAGGTACCAACGACGCTGCGCAGCACCACCTTCCCGTCGCTTGTCGTTGTGGGCGGCGTCGCCGCCGCGTCTGCGACTGTGGGGACCCTCACAGTGACGGGCACCGCCAGCATCGGCACCGTGAGCACCACGTCGCTGGCGCTGTCGGGCACGCTCAGCGTGGCGGGCGCCACGACGCTGGCGGCCTGCTCCGTGGCGTCGCTGACCTGCAGCGGCGCTGCCACCATCCAAGGCTTCACCACGGTGAACGACGACCTGCTCATCACGGGCGACGTCGGCGCCCGGGACGGCTACTTCATGACCGTGCTGGCCGATGACTTCATCGCCGGCAACAACTCCAGCCTGGCCATCACATCCGTGACCACCTTCACAGCCACAGGGCCCGCCACGATGGCGGCGATCACCTGCACCGGCCTCACGACCTCGGGCCAGATCTTCAGCAACTACGCTGCCTCTAGCCAGATGGTGTTCACGCCCGGCACGGCGGCCAGCACGTTCATCCGTGTGGAGGGACCGGCGGGCGGTGTGAATCGGCGCATCACGTTCCCGGACCCTGGCGCCGCCGACCGCGAGGTGCTCTACACGAACAAGGCCCAGCCGGCCACGTTGGGATCTACAACCTTCTCCGGCGGGGCAGTGCAGGTCCAGATCCCCGGTGACGGCACGACCACGGCCACACAGGAACTCTGGTTCGGCCTGGACGCCGCCGGCGAGACGCAGTGGCGCCTGCTCGGCGCCAACAGCACCTTCGGTTCCAACTGGCGCATCCGCCAGCGCCTGGGCGGTGTGAGCACCGATCGTGTCATCGTGCAGGCCTCAGGCACGAGCATCTGGAGCAACCTCGGCGTCGGCAAGGCGCCCACGGCCAACGCCCTGGACGTGCTGGGGGCCACGCTGCTCCAAGGCCTGACCTGCACGACGCTGAGCTGCACGACCCTGACGACAAGCGGTGACGGCGTGATCGGCGGTAACCTCACCGTGACGGGCAATACCACGCTCTCCGCCAACGTCGGGATCGGGGCGGCGCCCAACGCCAGCTACCGCCTCTACGTGACCGGCAACCCGATCAACCTGACGCGCTCCGCCATTGTTCCGTCCTTCTCCGTGCGGGTCCTCAACGTGGCTGACAGCAACACGGTGGCCTGGTCCCAGAACGGCGACCCGACCGACTCGGGGCGCATCATGCAGGTCTACAACGGGTCCACGAGCACGTCGGCGGGCATCCAGGCGGTGCAGAGCTTCCACATCATCGGTTCAGGCACAGCCAATCGTGTTCTCTCAGACCTGAAGATGATCCGCGAGACGGCCGGCCAGGGGAATGGTGCCTTCGTCCTCACGGGGCGCAACTCCAACACGGGGTCCATCGTCATGCGCGACTACGCCTACCTGGGCTGGAGCAAGGCCTACATCAGTCCCGGCTCAGGTAACCCTGTGACGCTGGCCAGCCAGACGGCGCCCACAGCCGGCTACTACGTCGCCATGGGCACGGCCGGCAGCACCACGGATGGCCACACGGAGGTGAACGGCAATCTGCTGGTTCGGGGCACCGCCACGGTCTCGGGTGCCATCACGTTGGCGGCGATCACCTGCTCTAGCCTGACCTGCTCGGGCAATGCCACAGTGGGCGGGACGCTGGGAGTCACGGGCGCTTCTACCCTGGCGGCCGTGACCTGCACGACGCTCACGACCAGCGGCAACGTGACGGTGGGTGGCACCCTCAACGTGACGGGCGCCGTCACCTTCGCCGCCGTCGCCTGCGCCAGCCTGGCCGTGTCGGGCAGCGCCACGGTCGGCGGGGAGCTGACAGTGACAGGTGGCGCTACGATTGGCTCAACGCTTTCGGACACCATCGAGCATCTGGGCTGTGTGCGGCAGATTCTCGCGGAGGGCTACACGCCGCAAGCGGGCGTGCCGAGGACTTACCCGAACGTCAACTGGTGCAAGAACATGGATGCCAACTGGGCCGCCGCCGACACCTACATTGTGCTGAAGATCCCTATCCAGTCAGGCCAGTGGTTTGGGACTCAGACAGCCTTTAACAAGATCACCTACACGAGTGGTGATCTGCCCAAGGTAGGTGACATTATTACCAGCAGTGGCTTCAATACTGGTGTCAGTGGCACAGTGACAAACGTGAGTGGAACAACAGTGACCTACTCGGCGCCATTCCTTGCCTCAGGCTACTCTGGCATCTTCTACACGACGAACCGCTCCCCGTGGGACTATTGGCGGCGCTGCGGGGCCATGTTGACCATGGCGCTGACGATGCGGCAGTACAACACTACCAACCATGGTGTCTACACGTGCACCCTCTCCATGAGCTACCTGACCTCCGACGCCCTGGATGCTTTCCCTGTGCAGAACAGTACGGACGATGGCATGCCAGGCACGTTCAACGCCCAGTTCGACTCATTCCGAGTCTACCAGCCGGTGGGCGGCGTGGCCATCGAGTTCTGGGTGGTTTTCACGCACGGCTGTACAATCACCAACAACCTAGGCGCCCTCATCAAGGCGGACCTGCTGGCGCCAAGCGAACTGCAGGAGCCCTTCCCCTATTGGGCCACTGCTGACTCCCTCGTCAACACGTACACGACCGTCGTGACAGCCTACTGAGCGGCAGCGTCCAGTCTCACCATGCCCAGCGTGCAGGAACTCGAAGCCCAGGTGGAGCGCCTGCTCAACCGCATCCTCCAGCTGGAGCTGCAGATGGAGGCGGCGGGCCTGGACCCCCGCGCCGCCAAGGCGGTGCGCCGCCCGCACGACGTGAGGGCGCCGCCCCCGCGCCACGCCACCGACTGTTTGCCCCGGTAGCCTTTCGCCTCGCCCTCAGACTCATGGCAGCCCAGGCGGACGAATTCGGCGCCGCCCTGAAGCGGTCGCGGCCGCCGCAGTACCTGGGGCAGGGCAGCAGTGTGCGGGCCTTGGGCGAGAGCCCCATGTTGGCCAGCGAGCCGGACTTCTGGACCATCCAGGTGGACAGCCTCCGTGCCGATGGGAGTGTGACGCGTCGCAACAATGCCGGGGACGGCCAGTACAGCGACAATGCCTGGTACGAGATGGACATCCCGTTCGGGTGGATCCCCGCGGAGATCAGCACGCTCGCTGTGTCAGTGGTGGAGCTCAGCGCAACCCCGTTCCGCAACACCGGCATCACGTTTGCCGATGCGACGCCCTGGGCCTACTCGACCGCGGCGCCTTCTGGCGCCGTGACACCTGCCAACGTCCCGCTCGCGAACCCAACCTTCGTACCCTTCTACGCCCGTCCCGGGTCCATGGCCACCGCGGAGAGCGTGAGCTTCATGGACTCAGGCTGCCACCTGGCTATGACGGTCCGCGGCAGCAGCCGGGGCCTCCCGCGCTTCCTCAGCTCTGTCCAAGACGACTACGTCTCGCTGGGGAGCTGGTCCTTGCGCACGGACAGCGCCAACTTCCCCACCATCCAGACAGACCAGAGCATGAACATGTCGCTGGTCCAGATCAGCAACCCTTCGGGCGGCACGCTGCGATTCGAGCAACGCCTCCTTGCAAGCAATGCCATGCCTAGCCTGAAAGGCGCCGTGAGCACGGCGGAGACGGTGACACAAAACTACGGCTTCCCGGCCTGGCGTGTCACGCTGCGCCTGTCGCCCATCCAGTCGGCGCAGTACGGCGGCGTGGCGGCGGCGCCGGAGCGACAGTTCGTCGGGTGAGCCTGAGGGGGCGGCGCCAGACTGCGAAAGCATTCAGAGCACCCACCATGGGCAGCCAGCGGAGCAAGCGCATCGGCGGGAAGCTCTCGGGCAGCATGCGCTCGCTCATCGGTGGGAAGGCCAGCGGGGAGCCCGTCATGCGGACGGGCGGGAAGAACAACTTCTAAGGACGGTTCAGGGGACAGAGCTGCGGCCGCACCCACAGCCGCCCTGCACAGGACTCCAACTATGTCGAAGGGCGCAGGCAAGTCGATCGCGAAGACGTTCAAGAGCGTGCGCAGCAAGATCCGGTCCAAGACGGAGACAGCCTACGGCCGCGCCGGCTCGCTGCACGCCGACAAGACGATGGCGTCCGCCGCGAAGGGTGTCGGCCTGGGCGGCGCCTACAAGGTGGCCAAGAACACCATGCAGGCGGAATTCTCCGGCAACAAGAAGACGCGCCAGACGGCGAAGGCGAACCTGCGCAAGTTCGCGCGCGCCGAGACCACCGGCGCGGCCTCCAAGGCGCAGGCGACGCCGGGAAACTGAGCTCGCGGGCGTCCGTCGCAGCACTGGTCCTCAAGGGATCAGTGCCCGACGGACCGCGTGAGGACAGCACGAAGCCCGCGGACCACGAAGAGAAGAAGAAGCCGACTGGCCGCAACATCCAGCGCATCCTGAAACGGGGCGGCGACGGCACGGGCGCCTTCGCCGCTCCGAAGGCCCCCGACATCCATGTGAGGGGTGGCTACTAAGCGTTGTGTGACGGTTCGCGCCTGCCAGCGATTTCGCGCGCCCACACACCCAGTGCCACAGTGAAGCCATGGACCAGGCAGCCGTCCCGGCCGTCTTCAACTACCAGCCGATCCCGGCCGCGGTCGGCGGCTACTACTCGCAGGCGAAGCAGCCGCCCTCGAACGGCACGAGCTTCATCGCCGGCCAGTGGATCCAGCTCCCCATCGTGACGGGCCGCATCGGGCAGTTCTACGACCCGCAGCGGTGCTACTTCATGTTCCGCGTGGGCATGGCGACGGCGCAGGGCCTCCTGCTGGAGCGCGTCGGCGCGCACGCGTTCCTGGAGAGCGTGGAGCTGTGGCTGAACGGCCAGCCGCTGGAGCAGATCCAGCAGTACAACTGCCTGATGCAGCTGATCCGCGACCAGTACTACGGCCTGGGCCGCTCGGACATCTGCGCGGAAGTGGAGGGCTGCGCGTTCGAGAGCCAGGTCGGCTACGCGTTCAGCACGACTGGCGCCGCCGCCACGGTGGGCAAGGCGGACAACAACTGGGGCCCGACTGGCACGACGACCAACACCCTCCCCGCCATCGTCACGTTCAGCGCGACCGCCACTGTCGCGCCTGGAGCCCTCAGCGACGGCAACGCCCGCCCGATGACGATGTTTCCCTCGTCCATCAGCCCGAACGCCATCTGCCCTGGCACGGGCGTCAGCCAGTACCGCTGGTTCGCGCTGCCGATCCTGTCCGGCCTCCTCGGCACGCTGGCCGCGAAGGCCTTCCCCGCGCTGGTGTTCGCGCCGGGGTCCCTGTTCTGGCAGATCAAGCTGGCGCAGCCTGCCGCGCCCGGCACCCGTGTGACGGTGGCTGACATCGCGACCGGCGGCACCGGCGCCATGCAGGGCTACACGCTCGCCACCTACGCCGCGGCCGACGCGTGGACCATCGACAACTTCAACTTCGTGTCGGGCGCCGTGACGCTGCAGTCGGGCGTCGCCGCCACCATCCTGTCCGCGGCCGCCTCCGGCCAGCTCGACCTCAACACGAAGAGCTTCACGAACGTGTTCGTGTCGATCCCCTCCTCGCAGACGGCGGTGAACCTCATCGTGCCGCTGCGCAAGCTGTCGCTGAACTCCATCTTCGTGACGTTCCGCGACCCTGGCCGCGAGACGGCGTCGGGAACCACGGGCGCGACGTACGGCGGCTTCCTGAGCCGCATCGCGCCGACGGGCTGCCTGGCGGAGACGTTCACGGCGCAGTGGCGCTTCGGCAACGAGCTCATCCGCGAGTACCCCTACCAGCAGTCGGTGGAGTTCTACGTGGAGGTGCTGCGCAACCTGCACGAGTGGATGGACAAGGAGCTCAACTTCTGCACGGCGCTGACGCCGCTGCGTGACCAGGCCCCCTTGACCGGCGGCGTGTTCGTGGCGGGCGGCCCGGCCACCAGCTACGTCCCGGTCGGCGGCTTCTACGGCACCTACGTGGACGGCACGGCGACGGCCTTCTCCTGCGACAAGGCCACGCAGCTGCTGCAGAACTGCGGCTACTTCCTGGCGCTGGACCTCGACGTGTTCTCGGGCTCGTCGAGCACCTCGCGCTCCGGCCGCAACACCACGGGCGACCAGATCACGCTGAACCTCGCCAACGGCGCCGCCACCAACGGCCTGTTCGGCGCCCGCAACATGCGCGCGGACTTCTTCGGCATGCACGACCTGCGCGTGAACATCCAGTCCGGCGGCATCGCCGTGCCGGTGTCGTAAGGCAGCCACCTGAGTTCAAACGAAGGCTGCACGAGAATTCACGGCCCTGTTCAGCGCCACCCTAGGCCGGCGTGAGTTGAGCGCCGCCAGACTCCCCGTCCCAGAAGACACACCGAGCCATGGCCGCCCCCGCCGAGATCCCCGCCCCGCCCGCCTCCGACGCCGAGGGCGCCCCCACCAAGCGTGCCCGCGTGCCCGTCGACCCCGACGTGGTGATCACGGCCGCCAACCGCAGCGAGAAGAAGTGGATGTTCGCCGCCGCCGTGGGCCGCAACCAGTTCTGGAACCTGCGTGTCTGCGACAAGACCGAGGGCGCGGTGGCGCAGCGCCCCGTGTTCGGCCCCGTGCGGCCGCGCCAGGTGACGGTGGCCACGGACGAGTTCGACCCGAAGTTCATCCAGATCACGCTGATCCTCGACGAGCAGAACCCGGACCACGTGGCCTTCATCGAGCTGGTGGACGCCATCGGCCAGCGCCACGTGGCGAGCCTCGGCGACGACCGCTACTTCTACCGCAGCATCGCCCAGGACTCCGACATCAGCGGCATGAAGAAGGTGACGCTGCGCGCGCCCGAGAAGCTGCGCAAGGTGATGATGGAGCGCGCCGCGCTGCGCGACGGCCTGTGGCTGTGCCGCGTGGCCTACGTGTCCACCTACAACGACCACGCCGCCGGCACGATCCGCACGGACATGCGCCTGGAGGTGCCCGACCTGACGGTGCTGCGCAGCTTCGACCCGGCGCGCCCGGCCGCCGCCCGCCTCCCGCGCGGCGAGGAGGGCAAGGCCGCGCTCGAGGAGATGCAGGCCAAGCTGAGCACGACGATCGAGTTCTGAGCCCCGCCGCCTCACGCCTCCGCCGCGCCGGCCGCCGCGGCCGCGCCGGCCTCGCCACGCACGGGGTACATGCCCGCACAAGCAAGAGATTGATCCGCCCACGCCTCCTCGAGGTAGCCCACGCTCACCATCTTGGCGTAGTCCAGCGGCACGCGCACGCCGTGCGGCACCGTCGGGATGATCACGGGGTCGTCGACGCCGGTGTCGGCGCGCCGCAGCATGCGCCGCTTGGTGTACTGGGCCGCGAACTTCTTGGGCCGGTTCTCGCTGTAGACCTGCGTGTCGGTGCCGTCGGCGCCCTCGCCGACGCCCTCCACGCGGCGCAGCACGGAGCGGATGGAGAAGGCGTCCAGCTCCGCCACGGCCTCGCCCTCGTCCACCGTGCCGTTGTAGATGCCCAGCACCGTGTCGCGCATGAGGTCGGGCGTGAGGATCTCCTGGTTGGAGGCGTGCAGCGTCAGGCCCTTCTGCTTCATCTCGAAGCTCTCGCCCTCCTCGTTGGGGCGGTCGAACACCTTGCAGTAGCTCTTGTTGCCCGTGCAGATGAACTCCACGCAGCGCACCTCGCCCAGCTCGTTGGTGAGGTTGCCCAGGCCCGGCGCCGTCGGCAGGCCCTCGCGCCCGTCGGGGCACACGTAGACCACCGAGTCCGTGTCGCAGTAGAGCACGCTGCGCTCGCCCACGGCCCGCATCATCTCGTGCAGCCGCACGCGCGCGTGGGCCGTGACGAACGCCGCCAAGTAGAAGTTGGAGCGCGACGGCGACTGCGTGTACTTGTCCACGAGCTTGTACTGGGCGATGTAGCTGTGCTTCGTCACCGGCATCAGCGCCAGGTTGTCCTTGCGGATCAGCGGGTTCATGAACAGCGCGTCGAAGTCGCCGCCCGTGTTCAGGTAGGCGCGGCCGTCGCTGCGCGGGCTCTGCGCGAACTTGCCCCACAGCGAGTTGAGCATCAGCTTCGCGAAGGTGCGCAGGCCCGGGTTCTTGGCGATGGAGTCCTCGCGCGGCCGGCCGATGCCGCCGTTCTGCCGCGCCACCTCGTCGCACCATGCGGCCTTCTCCTCCGGGCTGGCTCCGGCGAGGCTCGCCGGCCAGCCCTCCGCCTCGATCTTGAGGCGCAGGAAGTAGTCGACGTAGCCGCGGAACAGGCCGACGCGGCGCTGCGACGCCGGGAAGTGGTGCACCTCGTAGACCTTCTCGATGATGTAGCCCCGCTCCAGGGCCTGGTGCAGCTCCACCGTCGTCCAGCTGCCGATGCGCACGTTGAGGTCCAGCACCAGGCGCGTGCCGTCCACCGCCGACGCCTCCTCGGCCGCCGCCTCCTCGGCCGCCAGCTCGTAGGGGTCCACCGCCACGCCGTCCGCGTAGGCCACGCGCTTGGACGGCAGCACGGGCACCACCAGGTTCGGCGGCGGCACCACCTTGCAGCGCACGACGCCGAAGTAGGCGTCGGGGTGGTCGGGCCGCAGGCGCGCCGGGTTCACGTCCTGGTCCCAGATCACGATGGGGTGGCCCGTCGGCAGCATCCTCTCCACGCACACCCACGGGTACATCGACGTCACGTCCACGTGCTCGATGTGCCAGCCGGGCGGCGCCTTGCAGTAGCTCGCCTTCACATCCACCTCGCCGCCCATGAAGTAGTCGCTCCACGACAGCGGCACGCCGGCGTCCTGCCACCGCCGCACCACCGCGTAGTGCCCGCCGGCCATCTCGTCCTGGCACCGCCGCTGCCAGTCGCAGGCCCGCATGGTGCGCACGCGCTCGCCGCCGCCCAGCACCTCCGTGAGGCTTGCCAGCCAGCGGTTGCTCCAGGCCTCCACCTCGTCGTAGGACTGGTTCAGGATGGGGTGGCGCGCCTCGCGGTCCGTCATGCACGTGCGGCAGCCGTGGTCGCGACACTCCAGGTACACCAGGGCGATGTCCTGCTCGGGCGGCGCGCCGTCCGCCAGGCGAAGCCAGCCGTGCACGTCCTGGCCCTCGGCGCCGCGCACCGTGAACCGCATCCGGTCGGAGGTGTGGCCACGGTGCCGCACCACCAGCCCCTGCCGCCCGCCGCTGTGCTCCTCGGCGACGCTCTCCATCCACATGTAGGCCTCCTTCTCCAGCCGCCAGTCGATGCGGTGCGGGAAGTGCGCCACGCGCACCTGCAGGCCCGACAGGAACACCTGCAGGCCCACCTGCGGGAGGGTCATGTACTGCAGCGGGTCCACGGCCGTGGCGACCCAGGCGGCGCCCGCGCCCGTCGCCTCCACGCTGCCCTTCATGGCCAGGAACAGGTTGCGGAAGGCGAAGCACGCCTGGCGCAGCACGCGCACGTCGTCGCGGCAGTAGTCCTGCATCTGCTCGCGCAGCACCCACGGCCGGGCCGTGAACGGCTTGTACTTGATGCTCTCCTCGGCGTGCCAGGCCACCAGCGCCTCCTGCTTGCGCCGCACGTCCACGGGGCCGTCGCCGCGCATCGTCAGCAGGCCGTAGAACTCCGGGCCGGGCATGGGGCCGTGGTAGCCGGCGCCGTTGTTCTCCCGCCAGCGCGCCTCCGTGGCGAACTCGTGCGGGAAGTGCCCCTTGCTCACCTCCAGCTTGAACGTCTTGCTCATGCTCGCCAGCGGCATCGTCAGGAACCGGTAGCTGTCGATGAAGCGCCGCCCCATGCTCTGCAGTTGCAGGATGCTCGTCGTCGAGCCCGACAGCGTCTGGAACTCGGGCATCATGCCGTGCTTCAGCAGCCAGCCCAGGATGAACTGCACGTCGTAGCGGCCGCCGTTGTGGCTGATGAACGTGCAGCCGTGGAACTCCTTCTTGCCGAACACGTCCGCGCAGAACGCGTCCAGGCTGTGGTAGTCGTAGGCCTTGCTGCCGTCGTGGTTCTGCAGGTGCACGAAGATCACGCGGTGCCGGCGCGCCACCTCGCAGTCCTGCCGCGTCTCCGACAGCTCCATGCTCTCGAAGTCGAAGAACCAGTAGTCCTGCACGTTGCCCTGCTTCAGCTTATCGGGCACGATGCAGAAGCAGCGGTGCTTCTTCTCGTCACCCTCCGGGAAGTAGGCGTGGCAGTGGCAGCAGATCAGCAGCGCGCCGCGCCGGACCAGATGCCCCGCCCGGATGCACGCGCGGCCCTCCTCCGTGAGGTCCACGTCCACGTCGCCCATGCCGGCGATGAGGCGCGCCGCCCGCTGCTTGCGGCCCAGACTCATGAACTGCTCCTCCATCATGGCCAGCGGCGTCTCGGGGTTGGGGCGGCCCGGGTCCGTCCCGTTGCCGCGCGCCCGCCGCTGGCGCCGCTGGGGCTGGCCGTCGGGCTGCACCACCGGCAGCAGCTTCAGGCACGTGCAGCAGAAGAAGCCGTGGCGCGTCTCGCCCGGGCCGGGCAAGCGGTAGTCGTCCTTCAGGTAGCGCGCCGCCAGCGACTTGAACACCTTGCCCGTCGACGAGGGGTTCTCGTCGTCGCCCGTGAACACCGGGCACATGGCCAGGTGGCGTGTCAGCACGTACTGTTCGTAGGTGTCGTAGCCGCAGTAGTGGCACAGCGCCCGAGGCTCCGTGGCCCGGTCGCCGCGCAGCAGCGCCAGCGGGCGCACCACGGCATGAGTGTGTCCGAACCCGCCCTTCTCGACAGCGTAGAGGTAGATGTGTCCGTGCGGCGGGGTGGCGGCGTTCCGGTCCTTCAGCGCGCCGTGGGGCACCGCCACGCGGGTGATCTGGTTCCCGGCCTCGCGAGTAATCACGTGAATGAAGAAGCCGAGGTGGTCCGCCAGCTTCTGGAGGCCTGGACCGCTGTCGACGCCTTCGCCCTCGATAAGCCCCGCCTCCGTGTGCAGGCGGTGAGCCTCCTCCACCCACAGGAAGCCGTACTGGCCGTCAGGCCCCAGCAGGATGCGCTGCGCCGCCTCCGTCGTCCAGCTCTGCAGGCGGGCGACACCGTCGAGCAGCTCGAACGCCGGGACGGGGAAGCGCGACTGGGGTAGCGGCTCGCCGTTCTTCGAGTCCGTGAAGTGCACCGTGCTCACGAGGATGGCCATGGCCACGCACAAGTGCTTGTACCGCGGCATCTGCACCACATCCATGGGCGCGATCGCGTGCACGCCCGGGGCCACCAGGTGCAGGAGCTCCGGAGGGAACACGATCTCCGACGGCGTGAGCACCAGCGCGCCCGAGTGCATGGCCCACGCGTTCAGCCGCGTCGCAAACATCCAGCCGTCGTCCGCGCGCCGGCCGTCCAGCGAGCTCGTCGCCACGGGGCCCTGCCCGCTCACCAGGCCCGGGTAGCGCACGCGCGGCCCGGCGTCGATCTTGAAGCTCGTCGCGCCCAGCACGTTGGCGCCCGCCACCAGCTCGCCGTCCTGGTTGCGGAACCCACCCACGCGGCCCACGCCGATCTCGATCTGGCGCACGTTGGTGATCACCGCCGCCGTGCTCGTGCTGTCGCGCGCCGCCGTGAAAATCTGCAGCAGGTGGCGAATCGTGTCCGCCATGTTGTGGTAGAAGCCCGTCTGCGCGTAGCGCGGCATGCCGTCGGCGTCGAAGTAGTGCACCATGATGGCATAGCCCTCCACGTCGCCCGTCGGCGCGAAGCGGCGGTGCACGTCGTTGAGCATGCCGCGGATGGCGGCGATGATCTGCAGCACGAACGCCTGCATGCGGCTCACGGCGTTGCCCGCCGTCGCGAAGGGGTCCACCCGCATGCCCATCATCGCCAGGCGCCCCGCCATGCCCACGCGGGTCGCGCCGCCGTTGAGCGGCGTGAACATCGCGGCGCCGCCGCCCAGGCCGCGGTTCGCCGCCAGCGCGCCCACCGCGTCCGCTGAGCCGAGCACCAGCGCCGTGCCGATGGCTTGGCGCATGGCCTGCTGCGTGAGCACCGACTGCAGGCCCTGCCGCTGCAGCTCCGGCATGTTGAGTCCCGCGCGCACCAGCGCCGCCTGCTCGCCGCCGCGCGTGGCGCGAACCTCGGGCACCGGCCCGTAGGCCTCCAGCACGCCGGCGGTGCCGTCACCCACGGCGAAGTCGCTCACCTCGATGCCGCCGGGCGCCGCCCAGCCGGACATGGTTCGCGCAGCATCCGCCTCCTGCGCCGCGTAGTCCTCGCGCGTCATCGTGAACAGGTCGTTCGGGTCGAGCGCGCTCACGCCAGCGATCGGGCCCAGGATGCGATCGACCCCGCCCAGCGCGCGGGCCTGGTCGCGCAGCTCCACGAAGTTGGCCGCGCGCAGGTTCGCGGTGATGACACGCTGCATGTTGACGCGCCGCGCCGCCGAGCCCGTCGCGAAGAGCTGCGAGGCCTGGCGCGTGGCGTGGCGCTGATCCCGCGCGCCGGCAACCGCCACGAGCTCTTGGTCGAACGCGCGCATGCCGCCGTTGACGAGCGCGCCGCGCAGGCGACCCAACACCATGGGGTTCACGAGCCGCGCCATGGCCTGCCCGCCCAGCGCCAGCGCCGCCGTGCCAGGGGCAAGGCGCGCCACCGCCTGGCGAAGCGCGAAGGCGTCTTGGTGCAGGAACGAGCGGTCCGCGCCGCCGCCACCGCCGCCGTGCACGCGCACCGGGTAGATGCGCGGCGCGTTGGCGCTGCCGCGCATGCGGATCGCCGCCTCCGGCTCGATGATGCCTTCCTGCGGCCTGCGACCGCGCGCCAAGTCGAACTCCACCGCGGCGTCCATCAGCTCCGCGTAGTCGTCGGGCTCTGCGTCCGCGGGGTTCACGCCGGCGCCATCTCCGAGCACCATGCCCGCGCCGGCACCGGCGCCGGCGTCGGCGACGGCCTCCTCCACGATGGCGGGGGCACGGGCGAAGGCTACGCGGCGGCGGGGAGGCATCGGCGGGGGCGGTGATTGTGGCGCGACCTGAGTGCAACTCACCCTAGGTTACGAACGTAACCGCAAAACGGGCGGGTCGGCCGGCGCACAATTGACCGCCCCATGGCCGCCGCCGCCGCCGCCCCGACCCCCG
>JACCDG011458894.1_pt1 | contig 13205 bp, 9 predicted proteins | sample 7442471 | NCBI WGS metagenome assembly JACCDG01 (sample SAMN15323444, study PRJNA562643) | freshwater metagenome | isolation source: river surface water | place: USA:Blue River Watershed | collected 2017-08-17 | reverse complement strand
ATGCCGCCACTCAAACCGCCCTCTTTCACTTGAACAGAGGTTTTTGGAAGACTTCCGGAAAGTCCCCCCTTACCACCGGTTCCCAATTTCTTATCAATTTTAATTTCCTGTGGCCCAGCAACAGGTGTTGAGTTCAAACCACTCAGGGCGCTCATCAACTGGTCAACCTCTTGTTTTTGAGCAGAGACTTCAGGCTTTGCCGTGGTTGTCGCCTTGGTCTCATTTTTCGAATCGACGACTTTGATATGATCCTGTGATTTTGTTTCGACAGCCGTTTTCACTTTTTCTCGAGGAACTTCTGGCTTTGGCTTCGGAGTTTCTTTTTTCACAATAGGTTTTGGCTTATCAAGAGGTTTCATTTGAGGTTTCGGCTTTTCCTCTTTTTTCACAATTTCTTTTTTCTCTTCGACGGGTTTAGGTTTTTCAGGTTGTAAAATAGGCGGAAGTTCAACCTTTGGTGGAGCCAAAATCTGAGTGGGAGGTTCAACGAGAAGTTTTGCAAAGCGATTAGGAACATGCTCAATGACAGGAATATGTTCTGACTTAGGCGCAGAAAAATAAGCAAGAATACAAATCAAGAGATGAAAAAGAAGGGATGAAGAAATTGCTTTGTAAAACTCTTCTCGATTCTCGATCAATGTTTTTTTCAGAAAAGGAAAAGGAGGTTCGACGTAATGTAAATGAACGGAAATATTGTGCTGCAAATCTATCGAACAAGTGTCTTCAAGTCGTAAATCCAATTGCCATTTTTTACCCAGATCTGTCAGACGTTTTTTTTCCAGACAATCTTCAAAACTTAAATAACGCCCTTTATGCAATAATCGCCAAGGTACGTTCTTATCCAAAATAATTTTCGCTCTTTTCCCCACAAATTGTCCCAAGTACAAGGAGCGAACCTGAGATGGTAAGCAAAGAGGCTCTGTGGGATTTTTTCCAAGCACAACATTGTCACCACGCTCAAACTGCCTAACGTCAAAAACTTCGCCCCCCCAAGTCACAACTCCTTGCAAGGTCATGTCGATGGGTTTGACTTTTTCGATATCAGGATCATAAATCAAAGTAAAACCCTGGCTAGATTTCGCAACGGGAGATGTTCCCCCCAGCCGAGTATTTGTTTTTGTGGCATCCTGATCCAGATCAGGATGATCATATTGAATTTCAAATTGAACAGGTCCAATCGCAAACTCACCACGAGTTTGAAATCGATAGGACGGCAACTTTTGTCCCTGAAATAGAATTCCATTCGTGCTATTCAGATCCGTAATAACTAGAAAACCATTTTCAAAAGTAATAGATCCATGGGTTCCAGATAGATGTGTCTGACCAGGAACTGGAAAATGGGATTTTGAACTTCGACCAAAAAGAATGGGAAAGCGATCAAATTTTTTCTCAGCAAGGATTTGCCCATTGATTTTCGCTGTCACAAGGATAAAGGATGGATTCTGTGCCATGCTTAAAAACCTTTTCTTCCCATTTTTTGTAATTCAGAAAAAAGTGGGAATCCAGCAGGACCTAATTTCGAATGCAAGGACTCTAATTTTTTCGCTTTTTCTTTAAATCCCCTGCGTTGATAAATTTCATAGACCGAATGAATACTGGCCCGGTGTTCTGGATTTTTCAGCAAGATCTGCTGAAACTTTTCAAGAGCTAATTCTTCTTGCCCTTGCCCTTGAAATTGCACGGCCATAAATGCCTGAACATCCAAATCATCAGGCTTGAGATCTAAAATTTTTTGCAAAGTGACTAAACTCATTCCATACTCACCGGATTTTGAAAACTTCACCGCAACTTTCCATAAAGTAGGAATGTCCTTAGGATTTGCAGCCAACAAGTCAGATTCTTCTTTTAAGTTGACCCGAACATTTGGACTTTTCCACAGAGCCTGAGCTTCTGATTTCTCAGAAATGGACTTCACTCCAGATGTTAAACAACCTTGCACATAATCAGTCAGAACATCTGACTTTTCCGCTTCCTTCACACATTGAGAAAAACTGGTCTGGGAACTTGTTTGATAACTTTGTATTTGGGGTTTCAACATTTCATTCAACTTCTGCTGTGTGACACCAGCAGGCGCTTTGGCCTGAGTTAAAAACACTGAAAAATCTTTTTGGGCTCGACCTAATAAATACAAGGATGCAATCGTCCACTTACCAACTCCGACAGAAATGACTTTCTGTAAACTTTGGTTCAATTTTTGAAGAGCTTCATTCTTGGCCGTCAGAGCTTTTGAAAAATCTGCTTCGGTTTTTTCAACAACGGAAAATGACCTGTACTGAGATTCTGCAAGAATGAACAGAGCATGTGCTTTGGACAGCAGCTCTTCTGGATCTGTCGAACTTGCAGAGGCTGTTTCCAAACGCTCCAGCAATGTTAATGCCTCGGGCTTATTTAATCGATAGGCCGCCAATCCTTGATAAAAAAGTCCAATGACACCAGGGATATTTTTTGCGTAGACGTAGAGCTGACTCCAATTCTGAGATTGAGCCAACAACTGTCCCACTTTCAACTTTAAATTCTGCTTTTCAGCCAATTGAATCGCATGATCAATATCACCAAGAAATTCAGACATCCTTAAGGCATCTTGCTGAAAACCCAAGGACTGAGGATCATTTTTAAATTTATCGGCAAAGGCCTCCATATAGAGAACCATTTTTTTGTAATCGGCTAAATTCGACGCCAACTGAATCATCGCTAATAAGACAGACGAAGCCTTTGGATTTATTGCGAATTGACGTAAGTAGGTCGAACCAATTTCTAAAGCTTGAGGATCATTTTTTGATTTTGCAGATAAAAAAGCCTCATACAATGCAGGCTCTGCAAGTGAAGAGTTTCCGGCTTTTTGAGCCAGCTCGACAAATTTAGATGCATATTCTTTGGATCCAAAATCTCCTGCAATGGAACGGACATTTTTAAACTGTGCCTGTCCCGCAACCTGCTGAATCGTAGCCTTCAATTTTGGATTCAAAGGAAAATTCAGCAACTGGCCAGCCTGCTTCACCAACTCAGACATTTTATCCTGTTGATAGTAGGTATCCAAAAACATCAGAGCAGCTTGTTCAGATAAGGAGTCTGCGGGATGTCTTCTTAAAAAATCCATCAACATTTTTGTGGATGTTTGAAAATCTCTTTCATCATAGTAAGTCTTTGCAAGATTGAATCGAATCATGGGTAATGATTTTGATTGGGAAAATTCTTTTTCAAAAACCATCGCTATCGATCGAACACCTGTTCGACTTTGCACACGATCCAAATTTGTACCATAGGTTTGGTCTTTCAGCGCTTCCACATAGGACCGGATTGCTGATTCGTACAAATCCTGTCTTGATTTTGAATTCTTTTGAAGTGAAGCCAACTTTTCATACAAAATTCCTGCATCCGCATAATTCTTCCCTTGAAAATACGCCTCTGCCATATTCAAGTTCATCAGTGCTGTGTATTTATTGGATGGATAAACGAAGACATATTCTCGATAAGCTTCAGCAGCCTGAAGAAAATCATCAGACCGACCGGACTCCTTGGCTTTCTTATGAATCATTGTGACCAAATCACGAAGCAAAGGTTCATAAGCCGACACAGAAATTTTTCGTGGTAAATACTCATTATCTTCTTCCATCCAAATTAAGGTCTGAGCAACTTCGTGATGGGCATTTTCTGGAAAGGACTGAATCTGCAGTTTTTTAGCAGTGTCATAAAAACTTTCCATGGCATCGATACGTGTTTGCAAATCATCCGCCAACCGAAATGATTCATAAAATGCAATTTGAGCTTCTTTGATTCTCTTCTTAAGAAGCAAACGTTTTCCCAAACGAGCTAATACCCGACGGTATGAGTTCATGTCATAGGAACGTTCTTTGTAATAAATAAGAGGATTTAAAAAAACTGGATTTTTTTGAGTTTCCTCTGGCGTCAATTCCAACATCGGCCAGACAGAGGCGATAAGAGCCTCTTCGCGCACATCATTCTTTTTGTCTATGGAACCAAAAGCGATATTCTTTGGATTTTGTTCATCAAAAACCCGGTGAAAACTCAAGGCGGCATCCAACCATTTTTCTTTATTGATATAGCACCACCCCATCTTGTAGGCCGCCACACCTTTCAAAGAAGAGGATTTAGCTTTTAAAACTTTCTGAAAAAGAGAAATGGCTTGATCAAAATCCTTTTTCTCAAAGTAAATAGTTCCAGCACCAACAATGGCCTCATCTGTATATTTACTATCTGGAAATTTTTGGAATAGTCGTTGATAGGTCTTCAGAGCACTTTCACTATCGCCTACCCCTTTATACTCTGTGGCCATAAAGAACATTGCTTTATCTACGCTTGGAAAATGAGGAAATTTTTCTTCCAATGTTCTATAGTTTTCTAAGGCATCAATAATCAATTTTTTTTCACCTGTAAAATCAATATCAGCTGCTTTAATAGATGGATTTGATTCTTTTTTTATTTCCATTTTCACATGGGATAGTTGAATTTGAAGATCAGCCAGCATCATGTACAAATCGGGTAGAAAGGACAGATCCTGGGGTTTTTTGATTTTTGTCTTTGTCAATTCAATGGCACTTTCAAGCTTTTGCTTTTCAGTCAAAAGTTTATCGGAAATAGCAAGAACTTGAAATGAAGCCATGATGAAAAATGCAAATAGAATTCTCATGGATTCCCTCCGCACTGATCATTCACCAACATTCGATATTTACCAACTTCATCCCACCAATATTCTTTTTGAACAGGCCAATACAATCGATCGAAGCTAAAGCGCTGTACCTTTTCTGCCTCATAATATTTATCTTCTTTAGGCAGTACTCGATATTGATCCAGCTGGGATACATATTCGATAAATTTAACCTGATCATTGCTATCTAGGATTTTTTCAGCTTGAACTTTCAAAACAGACCTTGTTTTTTTAGCGAGTCTTTTCTGAATCACTTTTTCTTTCTTTTTCAAGAACTGAATCATCTTTTGCAAAGAAGGTGATTTTTTTGATCCCATCTCTTCTATCGTTTTAGATTCCGTACGGGCTTGATGAACTAAGTTTGCTTCTTGAGCAAACGCCCCATGAGACAGGGTAATCCACATCACCACCTGCAATTGATGAAAGGGTTCTCTTTTTTGAATTTTTTGAATCACTGGTCCATAAATTTTTTCAAACTCTTTCGCCTTTTCTGCAATCGTTTGAAAGTGACAAAGCTCCCTATAAATCAACAAACCTAAAATATACTGTTCAGGAGTCCTTGCCACATCAAAAAATGGAGATTTAAGTGCTTCTAAAATACCCAAAGCAGTTGCAAAGTCTCTTTGATAAAAACGTATCCAAGCTCTTTCCAAAAGAACTTTTCCGAACTCTCGCCCTGGAAACAAAAATTGTGAATAGATTTTTTCAGCCTCTTCAAACTCTTTTCTTTCAAAATGAATTCTTGCTTTCTGCAAACGAACTTTCATCGACAGAACTGAAGGCAGATCAGAAACTTGCATCAATTGATCGAAATCAGCGAGTGCTGCTTCTTGATCATTATTCTTTAATTTATTCAAAGCGGTTAAATATTTCATTCTACGACCCCAAACAGAGGTCTCATCGATTTTTTTCAACTCATCCAGTATCCATTGATTTTGTTTTTTCTTCATAGCATCCAACGCAAAGTAGTAATGCCTCATGGGCTGGATACTTTCGGGACCATCTCCAAAGTTATTTTGGTTGATCATTCGTGCTAACTCTTCGTCATCATAAAAATAGTCGAAAGTCAGCGCATCGATATTTTGAAGTGCACGAAAGCTTGCCTGAGATCCTGGACTGAGTTTCACAATATGAATATTCAAAAGATAGGACAAGAGAGGCAACTTCAGAGACTTTGCAGCAGATGCCGCGATCAAAAGACCTTCCAGCCCCTCGGGACTTCCTTTTTCCTTTTTTTCATAACTCTGATAGCCAATTTCCATCCATTTTTTCCCTTGTCCTTGATCGATTTCTTTCATGGATTCTTCCCATTGCAAAGGCAATACAGAGGTATAAACCCATGCTTCTGCCAAGGCTTGCACTGAAAAAAAACATAATGAAATGCTGATCAAAGCCTTTTTAATCACTGGCTTTTCCTCCAGTGCTTCCGAATTGAATAGAAAATCCAATATTCAATGCCAATAAAAAATTGGAACTTTTATTTTGCCCCGTATGATAATAAAGACGAGAGTTCAGTTTAATATTTGTGTTCGCTCCTAAAAAATATCGAAGCATCAAACCACCACCAAAAATAGGTGCTGATTCACCCGACTCAAAATTGACAGATCCAACTCCTAAAACAAAACTTGTATCGCTATGATAAATACTTTGATTAAAAAATAAGTTTTTAGAATACACGGGAGTATAAACTAAATTTGTCATTCCATAATATTTGATGGAATCCAAAATTCCCTGAGGCCGAACATTGAACTGTGTGATCAGATCATTCTTCAATCCTGTATTCATATTGTTGGCCATTTTAAACTCAAGGACTTCCCATCCCCAGTAAGAACTGAAGTAATGGGTGTAGGTGCCTCCGTAGGTTAAACTTTTATTGAAAGCATCCAAAGGAAGAATTCCAATTTCTGGAGTGATTTCATTTTTGACTTGAAACAAACGACTCTCAATGGCAACAACCTGAGGTAAATCGTAGGCATCAGCCCGTGAAAATAAAGGAAGTAGACCGAAGACAAAAAATAAAAAATTTCTCATAGTTAACTCCACAGTCTCTTTTCGGCGCACGAAAGGAAAGACTACAGAGTTCATTTGATTTTTCAGACCTAAGTCAGGGACTTTCGAAAAACGTTAATCAATCAAAAATCTAGAACTGACTTGAAAATCCTTTCCATCTGACTGGACCAAAGCGCAATCGCAGTAGGGATCATGCTCAAAGTAAAGATAGGTCTTCTCTGCAACAGCTTGACGCAAAATTTGAGTTTTTTCCGAAATAATTTTTAATGGATCTAAGTCATAGCCCATCACCCATGCCGAACGTACATGGGAACTTGTTGGAATCACATCCGCACAATAAATCAGAGACTGTTGCTCATCAGAAATTTTCACCATCTGCTGACCTTGAGTATGCCCATCAGAAATCAGGACCTGAATTCCAGGCAGAATTTCAGTGGGGCCATCCAATAAAGTCAATACACCAGCATCCAGAAGAGGTTGATAATTCACATTCAGGTAGCTGGCTTTTTCTCGAATATTTGGCTGTTCTGCTGTTTCCCAATTTCTTCGTTGCACGTAATAACGAGCCTTAGGAAAAGTAGGAACAATCTTTCCATGACGCTGGCATGTTGCACCTCCGCAATGGTCAAAGTGCAAATGAGTCAGAATAACGTCGGTCACATCCTCGAACTGAACCCCATACTTTGCTAAGCTTTTTTGTAAAGATGGTCCGTTTTCATCCATTGCGTACATGGATGAAAATTTCTGTCCTGCTTTCTCTCCATATTTGGCAATAAAATCAGATCCGTTTCCACAGTCAATGACAACAACCCGACCATTCCCTTTTAACAGCATCGCTCGGGCTTCCATTGGAATACGATTCATACTGTCTGCAGGATTCGATTTTTCCCACAAAACCTTAGGAACAGTTCCAAACATGGCCCCACCATCTAAAGCAAATTGTCCTGTTGGAAGAGCATGAACTTGATAGCCGTCAATTTTTAATTCGATAGTTTTTGTTTCCATTCAGGATTCTCCGTTTTTGAAAAGGCCTCGGGATTTTTTGTTAAAACCCAATTTCGATAAGCAGAATAAATTTCATCAATGGGTGCTGGAGGATGAACAGGACCTACATGAACGATGAGCTTTCCAGGTTTCGCAAAAAAAGCCCCTTTAGGCCATAATTCACTATTTCCTTCCAGATAAAGAAACAAAATAGGAGTTTGAGTTGTCTCTGAAAAATGTGAGACTCCTCTTTTGAAATCATGAATTTTTCCATCTTTGGATCGCGTCCCCTCTGGAAATAAAATCAACCACATTCGATCCAGCTCTCGTAACAAGCGAACAATCAATTGAATGGCTTCACCCTTTCGATCTTTGCGGTCAATAGGAATGGCACCTAAACAATGCTGAGAAAAAAAAGTAAAAAATATATTCGTAAAAAAATAATCCTTTGCTGCCGCAATAAATAGATCTGACCAATAACTTTCGGGAATACTGGCTGCGATGGAAATGGCATCAAGGTGGCTTGCATGATTCGAGATAATCAATAACTTCGGATATTTTTGGTAAATCTCCTTATAACTCCCTTGCACTTTTAAATAGATATAGAATTTGAAAAATACATATTTCAAAAAAATAGACCACACCCATCTGACAATCGCACTGAACAGATCAAAGTGACGAGTGAATAAAGGCAAGTGCTTAAGGTGCCATGGTAGCTTTGTCCATTGATCGTTGTCATAATTCCATCGCTTCATGGCTGTCCTCTTTCAAGATCAAGTCGACATCTTCAAAACAAAGAACATGACGTAATAATAGATTGGAGCAACAAAAATAAGTCGATCCATACGATTTAAAAAATCTCCACGACCTAAGATAAAAGGTCCAACAATCTTGATTCCAGCATCACGTCGGACCACGGTCATAACAAGATCACCGATGGCTCCTCCCAAACTTGCAATAATCCCTGAAGCTAACCAATACTTTTCACTTCGATCTGGAAGCAAATGTCTCATCGCAAAGGCTAAAAGCAAGGTCAGCATAAAAGAAAATAAAAATCCACCCATGGACCGTTTTCGACTGATGCGATCAAAAACAGTACTGCGCCCAAAGTATCGGCTTGTTGCTAAAACTGTATTATCACAGAACTCCGTCAAGATGATCAGATACATGACTTGATAAATTCCATTTTCTAATTTTAAGACCAATCCTAGATGCATAAAGGACCAACCAAGAAAAACAAAAGCTAACTGAGTTAAGGCAATGTATTGAATCATGCGACGGTAGTTGTTACGAAACAAAGGAATCAAACAACAGATTCCCAACAATAACATGGGCATCAGATTGTACAAATCGATGCGATCAAAATAGATGAGTCCCCCCAAACAAATAATTGCACCATAGCAAGCAAAGACAAAATAACTTCGATGAAACATACCCATCAGTTGAAAAAAAACTTTAGCTCCTAAAATTGCTAAGCAGGTTAAAACAACAAGGGGCCAAGGCTCAGGAGATCCCATGCAAAGAAACAGTAATGGCGCAACAAAAAGCCAGCTTTTAATGCTGGCCCATGAAATCACGAAATAATGATTTTTCTTACGAAAAACGTAGGTAAATATACCCGCTACAAACAAAAAACTTAAGACCGTCAAGACAGTTTGCTGATAGATCAAGCTGCTCCAGGCCGCAGTCTGACTCATGTCGAATAATCTCCAACGTTAATATTGTGATCCTTCAATTTTTTATAGCAAGAGCTTCTCGAGACTTTTAATACTTCCATCACTTTATCAAGACTTTTATACTCAGCTAATGCTGCACGAAAAATGCGTGCTTCATAATCAGCCAAGAGAGCATCCAAGCCTAAACTCAAATTGCTTTCCAGGGCCATATCTTTCGTCGTTGTTGTAGGAGCTTCATCAACAGGACTTAATAGACGACGAACATCTTCATCTCGAATGATTGGAAGAGGGGATGTCAAACTGACCTGTTCACAAATACGTTTCAATTCACGCACGTTGCCTGGAAAAGAATACTTCGAAAACTCATCAAGAGCTTCCTTGGAAAAAATCTTATTGGAGCGAGGACGCTGTAGTGAAAGAAAGTAATCTGCCAACTCACGAATATCTTCTTTTCGTTCGCGTAAAGGAGGCAAAACCAACTTTTTCCCGCTGACCCTAAAAAGTAAATCTTCTCGAAACTTTCCTTCAGCCACCAAAGTTTCTAATTTTTGATTTGTTGCTACAATGACACGCGTATGGACGTGAATGGCGTCCTTCGATCCTACCTTACGCACTTCTCCTGTTTCCAAGAAACGCAATAACTTCACTTGTTGAGAAAGGGGCAATGCTTCAATTTCATCTAAAAAGAGATCACCACCATGGGCGGCTTCGGCAAGACCAATTTTTTGAGAATCAGCTCCCGTGAAAGCACCTCGCACATGACCATACATTTCTGATTCAAAAAGATTTTCAGGAATACTCGCAATATTGACTGTGACCAAATGCCGAGATCCCTCTTGCTGATTTAAAAGCTGACAAATGACTTCTTTTCCCGTCCCCGTTTCGCCTTCCAACAAAATAGGACCAGGCTCTCCACGCAAAGAGGCAATTTGTTTTTTCAGAGCTAAAGATTTTTCCCCTTGCCCTACCCATCTCACCGTCGATGTTTGTCGACGAGTATCTGCCTGGCGTATGGCCCACCATGCTTCGATTTTCTCTAACGTCGCAACAACTTCCTGAGGTAAAAGAGGTTTTGCTAAAAACCTCAAGGCACCCGCCTTCAAACAACGCTCCATCAGCTCAAGTCGCAAATCTCCCGACATGGCGACAACTTGAATCAGCGGATTTGCATTGACCAAAGCTTCGATGATCTCAGGTCCTTCTGCATGATTCACATCTCGAGTCAGGTGCATATCAACAAAGGCCGCATGATATGCAGAAGATGGGTCAAAACCTCGCAAAGAATCCAAGGCGACCATGGACCAATTGGACGGGATAGATAAGCGAAGAGATTCTACCAATAATTCATCATCATCGATCACAAGGATCTTAAACTGTGTATTTGTTGCCATGGTCTTAGAGTCTCGATGTTCTGAGTGAATAGGTAGTGATATTGCTATGGGTTAATTGTTTTTTCTTTGCAACAACATCTGCGCAAACCACAAAGATTGCATCTTCCTATCTCCTTCAATAGAATGGTCAAAATTTCAACATAGGGGAATCATGACAAATTCATCAAAAATTAAAATTCTTCTTCTCGAAAATATTCACTCTGTTGCGAAAGATCTTCTTCAGCAAGAGGGCTATCAAGTGGACTTGCTGACTCATTCTCCCTCCGAAGATGAACTTTGCAAAATGTTGCCTGAATACCATGCACTTGGCATTCGATCGAAAACCAATGTGACAGAAAAAGTTCTCGATAGTCATCCTCATCTTTTAGCCGTCGGAGCCTTTTGCATTGGCACCAATCAAGTTCAACTCACTCATGCAAACAAATTAGGAATTCCTGTCTTCAATGCTCCCTACAGCAATACTCGCAGCGTTGCGGAATTGGTTATCTCGGAAATGATCGCATTGTCTCGTCAATTGGGTGATCGATCTGCCATGGCCCATCAAGGGGAATGGCTGAAGTCTGCAGATGGGGCCCACGAAGTTCGCGGAAAAACTGTGGGCATCATTGGATATGGACATATTGGAAGTCAGGTCAGCATCATGGCTGAATCCATGGGCATGAAAGTTCTTTACTTTGATATTGTGAAAAAACTTCCTCTTGGAAACGCCACCAGCTGCGCAAGCATGGACGAACTTTTATCTAAAAGCGACTTTGTGACTTTGCATGTTCCCGAAACAGAGCACACCAAAGATATGATTTCTTCCAAAGAACTTCAAAAAATGAAAAAGGGTTCTTATTTGATGAACCTCAGCCGCGGCACGGTTGTTGTGATTGAAGATCTTGTTCAAGCCTTGAAAGAAAAACACCTTGCGGGTTGTGCCATCGATGTTTTCCCTGTGGAACCTAGTTCCAATAAAGAAAAATTTACTTCTCCCTTGCAAGGTCTAAAAAATGTGATTCTGACCCCACATATTGGTGGAAGCACAGAAGAAGCTCAGTATGCCATCGGCATTGAAGTTGCCGAAAGTTTTATTCGACATTTAAAAATTGGATCCACGGCTGGAGCTGTCAATTTCCCTACGGTAGATCTACCGATTCATGCAGGAGCTCGCCGTATTTTAAATGTGCATAAAAATCAGCCCGGTATCCTCAGTGAGATCAACGCTGTCGTCAGCAAACAGGGTGCGAATATTTTGGGGCAATATCTTTCCACAGATTCTGAAATTGGATACCTTGTGATGGATGTGGAAAAAGCCGATGCCGCTCCCTTAGCGAAAGAGATTGAACAGTTATCTCGATGCATTCGTACGCGAGTGATTTTTTAATTTTAATAAAAAAAGAACTGCTTCTTGATGAAAACAAAACTGCTCGCTTGGCGACAGATCGCTGAGCAGCAGACCCTGTTATTGTACTACCAAGTCAGTCCAGCGGACATGAACATACCCCCCAAGGAAAACTCTTCTTGATTGAAAAATTTGGTCTTCAAGGAACGAAGACCAATATCAAAGTACAAACCAAAATTGGTACGACTTCCCTGCATGGGGCCAAATAAATATTCAACTCCGATCAAAGCTTCACTTCCGAAGACTGTGCTGGATTCTGGAGACTTGAAGGAATTCAAAGTTGAAGCCGAGGAATATTCAATGCTGTTGTAGCTCATTAAACCAGAAGCACCGATGCTGATATTGAATCCACGTTCACGACGCTTCATCAAGTTTAAACGAAATCCCAAACTTGTTTCCACCGTGGTCAGAAGATAATCCACACGTACCGCTGCACTATGATCCAACAAACTGGCCGTCCCTGCAGCCTGACCAAGTCGAAGTTTATTATCCACACCAAACCAAGAATTGCGGTAAATATTTTCGATTTCAATTCCCGTTGTATTGGACTCTTCCCCCAGGTACTTATTGGTTTCACCTTGAAAAGTCAGAGAATAAGCACCCACCCTGGACGAGGTAATATCAAAAAAACCACCACGCTCATGTTGAGCCCAAGATGACGAAGACAAAAACATTCCTAAACAGAAACAAAAAAAGAAAGATGTTCTGAAGAAAATATTTTGTCTTTTCGATCGCATCACTCAAAAGCTCCCGGCATGATATACAAGGGTTTATTCAGAAGTTGAGTTCTTAAGGTTTTATCCATCCAACGAGTCACTCCCGCTGCGACAGAAGACTTACCTTCAATGTCCTCATCTCCTTGTCCTAGGATATCAAGAATTCCTGGTTTATGCTTGGGTGGTTCAAAAACTTCGTAATCTTTTTCAATATGAGCCATACTTGCGGCCAGTTTCACGGCACTGGCCAATGTTCCCACCTGATCCGCAAAGCCTAACTCGACAGCCTTACGTCCTGTAAATACGCGCCCATCGGCATAGGCCTTCACGACATCTGTTTTTAACCCACGGCCTTCTTCGACGGCCTTCACAAACTGT
>JACCDG010868802.1_pt1 | contig 13211 bp, 14 predicted proteins | sample 7442471 | NCBI WGS metagenome assembly JACCDG01 (sample SAMN15323444, study PRJNA562643) | freshwater metagenome | isolation source: river surface water | place: USA:Blue River Watershed | collected 2017-08-17 | reverse complement strand
GTCTCCAGCAGCCGTTGGGAAAAAAAGGAGTTTCGAGGCAGGAGGGACCAGTGATTCTAACTTGTCATCTATAATTTTTGTCTCCCCCCTGCTGATCTCACCTCCACCAATAAGTAGTATGTGTCCTGGCATATATTCATGATGTTATTGATTCAGCTACAGTATATCAGATTCCTTCCGCTATAAAGGGAACAAAAAACGGTCTTCCGCCAGTTGACGGACCCGTTTCTTTGCATCAGCACTAACTCATTGCTCCGGCGATAGAAACACTCACTGCTCTCCGCCAGCCGGCGGATGCGCCCTATAGGGCTTCCCTGCCTACCGGCAGGCAGGCTTCCCGTTCGAGTCCTATCGCCGGAGGAGAATAGAAACGAAAAAATCCCTCAAAAGAAGGATTTTTCATGTATGCTCGCTTGGCGGGACGCGTTCCGAACTTTTGAGTGGGAACGGGCATTCCCCGATCCTAATGTCTCTTTAAGCCAAATGAGACAGTTACTGGCTCTGGCCTAGATTTATTCAGCCTTGCTGTTCATTATATCCAAGAGCTGATTCGGATTCGCCTTCAGGTCAATGAGGACAAACTTGTCCAATGCCCCTTTTGCTATCAACTCGTTCTTCTCTCCTTCAAACTGCGTATCATCCAACCAGAGGAAGTCTTTTGAGAAATCTATCCCCTCCGTCTTCCAGAGCTTCCATTGCGTAGGCTGTATTTTCTCTAGGAAAGGCACGGCTTCTTGCGGGATTCTCCCTACCAAATAAAGAAAAGGCTTTGTTGCATCGCTATCACAATGCGTCGTGAGCCAATAGCACTCAAAGTTTTTCGTAGCGTACTCCAGAAACGGGGTGAGGTTTTCGGCGGGTGTTCCGTCTTTCTTCAAAAGAACGCCATCAATGTCCAGGTAAAGATTTTTCATTTCCTTTCTCTTTCATCCAACTCTCAAAGATAATTTCTCCAAGCGTCTGGCACTCATCCCTGATTTGCTCTATTTCAGCATCGGAATACTCTTCGCCACCTTCTATCAATGCACGAGCTTCTTCTATTGAGAGCATAGCTATTTGATGATGTCCCAGTTGTTCAGGTAGTAGTTCATCTCGTGTTCCTTGTTTCCGAGATAGATATTGCCCTCGCGGAACTTGATATTTACCCGATACCGTTTTCCGTGTCCTACCTCTTTGATGGCTTTCTCGTGAACTTTCTTTTCCATCTCGTGATAGGGAAGGATAAGAAAATCATTTCCTTTCTCCCCGTGAAGCACAAAGACATAGTAGATATTGCCCGAATCGTGCCGCTCAAAGGATACCTTCCTCACATCAAAAACATAGGTGTCAAAACTGTTGAGATTTGAAGTCTTCACTTGAACACTGAAAAGGCTATTCTCCTTGGTGGCGATAATATCCATCCCGACATCCACGCTCATTATGCTGGCATTGTAGCCACGGAACAGAAGCTCACTGCATACCAAATGCTCCCCACCCTTTCCTGTGTATCCGCCTTCTATCTTTATCTTCTCCTCTTCCACTTCTTCCTTTTCCTCAATCTCTATCTCCTCTATCTTCTCCTCCCTTTTTGGATTGAGTGCGTAGGTGCTAGGAGCGACTTTGATGAAATCGGACTTCTCACCCTTGTTCCGTATATCAAGAATTATCTGGGTGTTCATTGAGGCTTCAGGCGTAGCTCCCTCCGTTTCCAAGATGCCTTTCTCCAGAGCAAGTCTGGTTATCTCTTTGGAATGCAATGGCTTATTTTCTTGCTTGAGTATTTCTATCGCTGAAGTCCGAAACTTGTTCATAGGTTTTTTGAGGTTTTACTGTTCAGCTTTTTTCAACGCTTCCATCACCTTGCCCTGCTGCTGTTGCAGTCCGCCACCGAAAATGAGGTGGTAGGCGAAATTGTCGTTTATCTTCTGGAAGTCTTGAAAACCGAGTTCCTTTGCAAACACCTCATTCGTTATCTCTCCCAAGCTGCCCTTGTAGGCGACCTTATTCGCCTCATAATCCTGCTTCTGGGCAGGGTTTTTCACTTCCACTACTAGATACCGCCCCTTTGTCGTTTCAATGAGGAAATCAGGAAAATACTTCGCCATTCGCTGGTGTTCAGGACTCCAATACTCCACATAGAAATCGTTCTGCGACTCGTGCGTAAGCCCTCCAGTGAAATAAGCATCAGTTACGGCTTCATCAGCATCCAAGACCTGATAGAGATGCTTGAACAAATCTTTCTCATCGCCGCTATCAAAATTGTAAGGATTGATATGAAAGCCGATGCGCGACTCTCCCCATCCCTCTTCTGCTTTCTCGCGATAGACCACAAGCGGCTCTCGGCGCTTCTGCACATTGAGCTTGAAAATATCAAACTTCGTGAGTTCAATTTCTTCCTCTACTATTTCCTGCTTCTCTTCATACTGATACACCTGTGCCAAAATACTCTGCGAGAGAAATGCGAGGAGCTTCGGATTATCGTTTATCTTTTTGACTAAATCTTTCCGCTCCAACTTGTTCGCCTCAAAGACCGTCTCAATGAAAGAGCAAGGGAGATGAGTGTCCCGATTGATGATTTCCACTATCTCATAATAGGTAAAGCCACCTTTCTCCTCTATCGTCTTCACGACTGCCCGCGCTTCCAGGTATCGGGCAACTCCGCTCTGGGACAGCTCAATGCCACCTTCCGTTACTACCACCGCCTCATCAGGCTTGAACTGCTTGAGATTGAGGGAGATGTTTTCTGGCTTAGCTTCAGAAATAGAAACGATTTCTTTCAAAATCTTCTTCACCGTAAGCCGCTTTTTCTTTTCTACGGTGAGAGTATGTTCATTCGTTTCCTGCTCTATGCCTTCCAATTCCGCCGCACCCATCGCAAAGTTGTTCTTCAACTCTCTGTCCAAAATGCGGTAATTTTCACTGGAAAGAAAGATACGCGCGACCGTGGAATTGTCCCCGATGGCTCTCAAGCAGCGTGTCGTTGATTGTAAAACAAGGATAGTGCTTTTTGGCTTCTTGAACAGCGCGACAGAACAAAGCGAGCGACAGTTCCATCCCTCTGTCCCCTTTCCGACGAGCAACACGAACTGCTTCCGACTTTCAATCCTATCCAAGTTCAAGAACTCTTCTTTCCCACGCTCCGCTTCCGTATGATATTCCAGTATCTTCTCAAATGAGATGCCTTTGCTCGCGAGAACCTTTTCCAACTTCGGCTTCAGCTCTTCCTGCAAATCAGCGATATTCGCTGCGTAGAAAGCTATCTTTGGCAATCGTCCTTCCAGACGCTTCTCGCCATACTCGTCCCAGAAAGTATCTACCACTTCTTGGATAAACTGTTCCGATTTCACTTCACCATAATCCAAGATACGCACCTGTTTCAAAATGCCCCGCTCAATACCAGTCTTCAATCCAAAGTGATAGACCACATCGTCAATCATCACATTGTTCACATACGGCGTTCCTGTAAGATTGATGACTCCGACAAGCGGCGTGTTGCTATGGAGATATTCAATCGTCTGACGCGTTTTCTTGAGCGTCCCCTCAAGTGTCGTGCCGTAGGAGTGATGAGCTTCGTCTACGAAAATAGCCAGTCCTTCCAGACCGCGTATTGCTTGCAAGCGAGCGTTCTCAATCTCGCGCTTCTCCAAGAGAGTAGTGTCGCCAAACAGACGACTGCGACCATCTTCTGCCTTGCCGTTCCGCGTCTTCAAGATAATCTTCTGGGAGTTGGAGACGATAATGTTGTAGTTCCCGATAGGCTGAAGCGCTGTCTCTGGACTCTCCAGGTAGTGATATTTGATGTTGAGAAGAATGTTGTGATATTCCTTCGGCAACACTTTGGAATAGTCAAAAGTCTTTATCTCCTTGAGACTTTCAATGATAGTAGTATCGGGAGCAAACACGAGGGCATTCTTGGCAAAGCGTTTGTCGTCTGGGTGGCAGTAAGCAAGCACAAAATCATAGAGACACATTGTCGCCATCAGGATAGTCTTCCCTGAACCCATCGTGAGCGCGTAGACCTGGTTCACATAGTCTGACTTCCCGAACCGCTCTTCAATGAGCTTATCAATCGCCTTTGTATCGCCAATCAAATCAAATGCCTTTTCTTTGGAAACAAGTGCCAGAAGCATCTCTCGCTCATCCGCAAACAGGGTGCGAAAAATCTCCCCTGACGGCTTGTTTCCTGCCACTTCTTTCAGGTAGATATAAGTCTCAAGGGCTTCAATCTGGGGTGAATGGAGAAAGCCTACCCGCTTGATATGCGCGAGGATATTCTCTGTCTCTTTTTCTATTCCCTTGTATCCGCCATCCCGCCACTCTCTGACTTTCTTTTGTGTGTTTTGAAGAAATTGATTTTCCATAGTTAGGCGTTCACTTCAAAAGTCTCAAAGTATTCCTCGCCGAGGACATCCACGATTTTTACTGCAACCGTGTTCTTGCCACTCTTCTTGTATTCCCACTCATATTTCACTTTGATGATTTCTTTCTTGGTGGGAAAATCCATCACCTCGGCATTGAAGAGCTTGCCATCATAGTCCGTATCAATAGCGACGCTATCAATCACCTGGCGGAAGTCTTCCACCTTCGCCTTCTCATCTTTCTGGAGCATTTTCTCATTTTCCAGTTGTAGCTTCCGCATCAGGATAGGCGAATGAAACTCCTGTATTTCCACCGAGAGCTTCTTATCCTTTGTTTTCACGGCAATCTTGGCTTCTGGCTTCTGCTTGAAGATAAGTCCCTTCTTGTCCGTCTGAATGTCCCGAATATCAATCTTCACGCCTGTGCGGTTTTCTTTCTTCAGAAAGTCCAACACATCCAATTCCATCCCTGAGCAAATGACAAGCACTCCCTGCTCATAGACCGCCTCGCCAGAGGAAGAAGTTTTCTTTACAGTGAAATCTCCAACTTTCTCCGAGATATTCTTGATGAGACTCCGCACATCCATTTTGTTCAGAACACGATTGAGCGGAAGAACTTTCACAAAATGATTGTCCAAAAAGCCATCAAAGTAAGTGCGCTTGAGAGGTTCTACGCCATACATCTCCATCACGATTTCCTTCGCCTCAAGTTCATTCTTGAAGACATCGTAATTGTTCACATTGAGGATTTTGAAACCAAGCGACCCCTTGAAGCCGTCTTTTTTCTGCGTGGCGAGCATCTGGTTTATACGCTTTGTCGCCGTTTGGATAGCGCCCAAGTTTATATCGCAACCAAGCCATTTTCGTTCAAGTCTTTGAGCAACAGCACAAGTAGTCCCTGACCCCATAAAAAAGTCCGCCACAACATCGCCTTCGTTTGAGGCAGCCCGAACTATTCTTTCAAGTAGCTTCTCTGGTTTTTGAGTTGGATAACCAAGATATTCAGAGCTTGCTGTTTTTGTAGTTGAGCTTTGACCTATTTCCCAAACATCATCAGCTTTCTTTTGGGTAAAATCTTCATAAACTATCTTCCCCTCCTCGTCTCTTGCAGCTACAAGTTTTTGCTCATCCTTAGACCAGATACGCTTATCTCTTTTTATAGTTTTTCCTAAATCAATGAGGATTTTATTTGAAACATACTCCTTCGTTTTTGAATACCAGTAGATATTGTTGTGATTTGTCGCAAAGCCTCTGACATTTCCTTGAAAATTATCCGCGTAATGCCAAATGATTTCATTTACAAAGTTATCCTCTCCGAAAACTTCATCCATTATCAAGCGAATGTAAGAACTCTTGTGCCAATCAAGATGCACAAAAATACTTCCTTTATCTGATAGCAACTCCTTCATCAAAAGGAGCCTCTCATACATAAACTGCAAGAACTCATCCTTTTCCCAAATATCCGTATATTGCCTCTCTTCTATAACACTTTGTGCTTCACCTTCAATTTGTTCCCCACGAACCTTTACCTTCTTCACATAATCAGCCTTGCTATCAAACGGCGGGTCAATGTAAATCAAATCAACTTGCCCACGATACTCCTTGAGAAGATGGGAAAGCACCTGGAGATTATCCCCCCAAAAGAGCTTGTTGAAATCCTTTGCGCTCTTGTCTCCATACACTTCTTTCTCCTGGGCAGGATAATACTCCACCCCTTCAATCGGCTTCTTGCCGACCCACTGGAGAAGCGGACGACCTTTGGCTTGTTCAATCTTCTGATATTCGTTTGGCATAGTCATTGTAATGTTAGGGCTTGAAGTGGCTACTTTTTCTCTAGGAGCTTGAGGATATCCTCTTTCCTATACCGCCTCATCTGCTTCTCTCCGATGCGGATGGCGGGCAGTATGCCGTTCTTATCCCACTGACGGAGGGTGTTGGGATGCACCTTCAACATTTCACAAGCCTCTTCCAGAGTGAAAAGCTCGGGAATCTCCTCGCTGCCGATTGTCTCGTCTTTCATTGATTTTTTCATACTATTTGATACTATTATCATACACTAGCCTGACGATACCGCCAAGCCAGTTTTTGAAAAATTACTATTACACGCAACATTATGGCTAGGGAATACTCTACAAAAGGATTTCTTCTGGAGATAAATGCTTATCCCCTCCTCGGAGAATACTTCAAACGACAAGAACTCAACCAGTTCTCTTTCCTCAACAACGGAATTGATAAGAAGCTCGCCATTTCAACCGTGGAAAAAATTGAGGAAGAGATGCAGAAACTGGATACCAAGAAGAAGACCGAGATTGAACGCGACTTCACGGAAATAAACAAACTCGCCACCGAACAGGGGGCAAGCAACCTTCTGGATGAAGCAAAGGAGCAAGAGGTGCAAGCCCCTGTTGATGTTTTTGTGAACTATGATAACCACGACAAAGCGTTGTGGTTTTTTGTGCATCACCCGAGCGTCTTCAATGAGGCGGCGGCAGTGCAACAGTTCCTGGATTTGAACGGCTGGAAGCGGGTTCCTGTGCCATCAAAGTCTATTGATTTCGTTGCAGGAAAGAAAGAAGTTATCAAAGATGCTTTCCAAAAACACTACGCAAGCGAACTGCGCGGGGACTATTGCTTCGTGGATGCGTATACCAAAAAAGACCGCGTATATCTCGTGGTAGGCGTTCAGGACTATGCTCAAAGCGACATCACCGCCGACGATGGCAAGATAAACAAGAAAGGCATACGGCGACCTTTCTTTGAGATTTACTTTCTCTACCGCCCCAAGAACGAGGATGGAGTAGCTGAACTGGAAATCAAGGCAAGGGGCGGATGGAAACGGCAATCAGAACTCCTCAAGGTTTTCTGCCGCGCCGCTTTTGATATAGAGCTTGATGACAGCAAACAGACCTTTGACCTCACCTTGCTCACCAATCCGAACTTTGATTTCCCTCGCGATACTGACCTGGAATGGTGGAAGCTGAAATCCATAGAGCTACGGACTATGGATAGAAAAACTACTTACCGCGTCGCTGTATCCGACGAAAATCTGTTTGGGGTAGAAGGAATATGGAACTTTCTCCGTGCTTATAAGCTGGATTACGGCATTCAGAATATGCTCGTCAACCGAGCCGATTTTCAGATGAAGTTCGCGCCGACCGCAAAGCATCCACGCGGAACCATCAGCTTCTACATCAACTGGAAGGATACCTGCCAACTCAACAGTATTGATGAGTTGCATATCAAGGCTCACGCGTTACTCAAAAAATCAGGACTGGATTGTGGATTCACTCAATAGGCTTCTCGGGAAGCTGGAACAATCTGATGCGCCAACAATAGAGGATGGCGAGGTGGGGAAAAAGAACAAGAGTTTTGATGCTCTTGTTTCGTTTCAACTCATTCAAGGATTACAACCGAGAGAGATTTGGTGTCCTACCTGCGGGAACGAGTTCGTCCCCTTCAAGATTATCTCTCCAGACAAAGGGTTTTCCCTCTGTTCCCAAGATGAAAACGCTTCACGAGACTACCAAGACCCGAGGACATTCAAACAATGGCGACTAAATACCCCCCGCTTCGTTTCACTACTTCAGAAGAGTCTCGGTATTGAAGGTGATGCTCCAAAAGAAACGCTTTCTCGCCTCCTGTGGGATTTGGGATTTTACCAAACCCCTACTCAAAAAACACATCTCTTCTTCGTGCTTGATACCGCAAGACTCGGCGAGAACGGCAAGGCAGTGCTTGCCCAGGTTGAAAGCTGCTTCCTCATCTACGCTGGCACGATGAAGGATTTGACATTGAAAGATTTCGTCTCTGTCCCGCTCAATGAGCTGGTGGTGGGTATCGGCAAGAAAGGACTAGCATTGAATGATGCCTTGCTCAACAAGCACTTCCCGAAAACTGCCCTAGTAGACTCCGACGGCGACATTGAGCTTGATGCGGATATTCTCCTCACAAAGGATAGCCACCTTTTCCTCCATAAAAAGAAGGCTGGGGACTATAAGGACAAGAAAAAAGTTACACCTCAAGCAGCAAGTATTATCCGTTTTCTCTATCAGGTGCGGAACTATTCAGGCTCAAACGCTGAAACACTCGGGGAGCTTGCCAGGCGTTTCACAAAAAATCAGAAAAGCACCGTTTCTATCTCCAACAACATCAAGAAAATAGAAGACCTCTGCAAGAAGAACAAGGTGAAGCCTATTCTCCACAAAGACAGCAATGACAAGTGGGGACTGAACAAGAATCTGGACTGTTGCAAGTAGAAAACGATTCACTAACGCCTTCACTGTTTCCCTTCACTGACGAATAACCCTTTCAGAAAACGCCTCAACCGAGGTGTTTTTTTCTTGCCTTATCCACATATTTGACAGCCCCAAAAAGTGAACCGTTCCACATAGATACGGTGTCTTTTGATACCGATAACTATTAGCCGAAATGTTATGCAAAACATAGCGAACGGTCATAAAGAGGCGGAGTATGTCCCGCTCTACGATGACATCAACTTTTTCACGACATACGACTTGGGAGCGACTGCCGCGCTCATCAGTTCTGGTTACGAGCTGATGGCAGTAGACAAGACCAATCCGAGCAAGGCGCTTTTCGTCTTTCAGCGGGAAGACGGCATAGAGGAAATCGTGGATAGCTACTGGGCAGACCGACTAGAAGTCAAAGCTAGGCGATACTTTGATTCGCTCAAAGCCGTCAAAAACAAGCTGTATAGCAGCAAGTAAGCCTATGCTCGCGGACAAGCACATCGCCAAGTTCCAAGAACTCTACCTCAACCGATTCGGAAAAGAAATCGGCGTGGAAGAGGCGCGTGAAAAACTAGCAGCGCTTGTCCGCTTTCTCAAAATCGTCTTGAAGCCGATGGACGAGGAAGAGTTCCGCGAGCTGGAGCGGCGACAGCAAATTACCCAATAAGAAAAAGCTATGAAATCAATTGAAAGACGATTCAACAACATCACGGAAAAGAAACCATTTTGGAGTTCCTTCATCTGTTTCGCCGAGGCGGTGAAAGGACAACGCTTCACCCCACCCATCCTGCATCGCTGGTTCCAAAAACTCGTGCAAAAAGACGACTATGCTCAAAGCGACAAAAGAACCCTCTTGCGTCATCTGGACTTCCTTTCAAACCCCTTGAGGACGACAGAAACTGGGGGCAAAAATGACCGCCAGTGAACATAATTCCATAAAGCATACCAATTACTCTCTAACCATAATTCTATGACCTCACAAACCATTACAGAATATCTCAATGAAAAGAACATCCCCTACACCGAGCGGGGAAACGAACTCATCACCAAGTGCCTTTTCAGTTCCTGCGACCAGGACAGCCGAGAGGGAGAAGCCCATCTGTATTTCAACAAAGAGACTGGGCAATACGACTGCAAGAAGTGCGGCGCGAAAGGAAACCTCCTCACCCTGAAGAAACACTTCGGGGATAGTTCAGGGACACCGCGGACACCCAAGCAAGAGTTCAGCGTGGAACTCGTAGAGGAATGCCACCAGAAACTGCCCCTCTCCATCCGCCAATACCTCAACGCGCGAGGGGTGAGCGACGAAACTATTACCAGGTTCAAGCTCGGCTATGGCACTTTTTACCGCAAGAAATGGATTACCATCCCCATCAAGGACACCTTCGGGAATTACGCCTTTTTCAAGCTCCGCCAAGACCCTAACTTCGGCGACGATAAAATCACCTATCCAAAGGGGGTGAGCGCTCAACTCTACGACTGGGAAACCCTAACAAATACTAACAATTCTCTCGTCATCTGCGAGGGAGAAATGGATAGACTGCTTCTTGAGTCCCGAGGCATTGTTGCCGTAACTTCTACGCACGGTGCTGGGACTTTCAAAAAAGAATGGGCGGAACACTTCAGCCAATTCTCTAATGTTTTCGTCTGCTATGACAACGACGAGGCAGGTAAGAAAGGAGCGGAACGAACAGCAGGGATGCTTGCAGAGTTGAACACACCAGAAACCCATATCATCCGTCTCCCCGAAACGCTCGGGGCGGGCGGAGACATCACCGACTATTTCATCAAGCACGGCGGGACGACAGAAGGATTGTTTGCACTTGCAACACCCTATCCTGAAAAGATTGACCCTTCGCATTTCTCTCCCCTTTCTTCAGAAGACCTCGCTGACATCCTCAACCTCACCATCAAGCACGATGTGGAGAATAAGATAGCCGCTTTCCTCTGCGAGCTGTCCGCCTATTCCGAGGACTCGCAATTCAACATCAGCTTCAATGCACCGTCATCTACTGGCAAAAGCTATATCCCAACCGAGATAGCACGACTCTTTCCCGAGGAGGATGTGATGGAACTTGCCTACTGTTCCCCCACTGCCTTCTTCCACGATGCGGGAGAGTATGACAAGGAACGACAGGGTTATCTCGTAGACCTCTCGCGGAAAATCGTTATCTTCCTAGACCAACCGCATACCAATCTGCTCGCCCACCTGCGCCCACTTCTCTCTCACGACAAGAAGGAAATCACCATCAAGATTACGGACAAAGGCGAGAAGCACGGACTGCGCACCAAGAATATCCTCTTGCGCGGCTATCCTTCCGTCATCTTCTGCACGGCAGGACTCCAAATAGACGAACAGGAAGCGACCCGCTTTCTTCTTTTGAGTCCCGAAATCAATCAGGACAAAATCAGGGAGAGTATTTCGCAAGCGGTGAGAAAAGCCTCCGATAGCGACGCATTCAATGCTTGGCTGGAAGAAGACCCGAAACGAATGCTCCTCAAGGAACGCATCCGCGCTATCAAACAGGCGAATATCCACGACATCAAAATTGATGCGGAGAGCGCGGTGAAGGAACGCTTTCTCTCCCAATGCAAGATGCTCAAGCCTCGCCATTCGCGCGACATCAAGCGACTCATCTCCATTATCAAATCATTCGCCATTCTCAATCTCTGGTGGCGGGAGCGGGACGGCAAAACCATCATTGCCAACTCAAACGATGTGGATGATGCGTTCAAGCTCTGGGCAAAGATTTCCGTGAGCCAAGAACTCAATCTCCCGCCTTATGTCTACAACCTCTACCAAGAAATCATCCTTCCGACCTGGGAGGAAAAGAATGGTGGGCGGAGTGCGAGTTTTGAAGACATAACAGGCAAACTCGGCATCACCCGAAACGAAATCCTGCAAAAGCATTACAAAGTCCACGGCAAAATGCTAGACAACAGCCTGCTGCGGATGCAGATACTCCCGATGCTGGAAACTGCTGGACTCATCACCCAGGAGCAAGACCCGAACGACAAACGGAAAATCCTCATCTTTCCTGTTACTGCTCCCGAGAATGAAAACGCTCTCGGAAATAGTGAAGTGGAGGGTGGGGTAAAAAATGATGAAAAATTGACGGTTGAAATGGCAGCGGAAATCCTGGGAGGAACAATCGTTGATGAGGGAGTTTTCTGACACTATAAAAAGGTAATGCCAATACTATGACAATCTCTGACAAACAACTGGAAGCGAACCGCAAAAACGCCAAGCTCGGCGGCGTGAAGACGGAGGAAGGAAAAGCTGTGAGCCGTCTCAATGCCCTGAAGCACGGATTGTTGAGCGAGGTCATTCTCTTGCCTGAAGAGGACGAGAATGCACTCTTGGAACTCGGCAAAAGGATGCGAACGGAACTCAAGCCTGTGGGAGAGCTGGAACTCTCCCTTGTAGACCGCATCACTTCCAATCTCTGGCGATTGCGGCGAGCATTGAAATCAGAAAAGGAAATGATGTATGAGGACTGTCATCCGAAAATATCCTTCCCCGCCCTGGATGGAGAAAACGGAAAAAATCTCGGGGAAGCCTTGAGCTATGACTTTGCCAACTACGACACCTACGGCAAGCTCATCCGCTACGAGGCAAGCATAGAGCGCGGGTTCTACAAAGCACTCCACGAATTGCAACGGTTGCAAGCGATGAGGAATGGGCAGACCGTTCCCGCTCCCCTCGCCGTGGATGTGAGTTTTCCGACAATATAAGGCGTATGGGTTCGTTTGGTAAAAATGGTGGAAAATGGTGGATTTTATGGAAAGGGAAAATCATTCAAAATATCCTTTTCTTCAGCATCAAAGTGGGATTGATTACAGAAATATGGTGGTTCTTATCTCAAATGATTTCGGTAATAAAATAGAAAACGAATATGGGACGCTGGAGCTATTCAAAAAAATCAGAAGCGGACGGACTCAAGAAGATTGAGATGTCCTGGCTCAAGAAACAAGGAATGCTTAGTGCTTGGTATTTCGGCACTATCAAATGGACGCACGGATGGAGCGGAACGGAAACGAGCATAGGCATCACTGTCTCTACTACCGAAAAGACTGTCCGTCTCAACTACATTCAGACCGAATCGGACGGAACGAAAAAAGATTTTGATTACACGATACACCTGACGGAAACTCCTTGCCGTTACGGAGGGACGCGTTTCTGGTTTATCTGCCCGCTCGTCAAAAGCGGTGTCCCCTGCAATCGTCGCGTGGGAGTTCTCTACAAGGACGGAGACTATTTCGGATGCCGACACTGCTACGACCTGTCATACAGCTCCCGAAACGAGAACCGCCACTCCCATCTCTACCCCCTCTTTCGCTCCCTCACCCTCTACAAGAAGATTGAAGACCTGGAACAGAAAATAAAGCGACCGTTCTATGCCCAAAAACCAACCAAAAAGCAGATGCAGGTGTTCAAAATGCAGGGGGAAATCATCTCTCACGCCCCTTCCATTCGTGATGATTCTAGGGTATAGTATGAGTATTACCCCAACCAATTTCCCAAAGGTTTTATCGTCCCCAGAAAGGGGCGGTTCTGCCGACGAGCCTTTGGTGAGTTGGGGTAATCAGAACCGTCCCTTTTTGTATCCAAAATTATAATTATATG
>JACCDG011772154.1_pt1 | contig 13212 bp, 25 predicted proteins | sample 7442471 | NCBI WGS metagenome assembly JACCDG01 (sample SAMN15323444, study PRJNA562643) | freshwater metagenome | isolation source: river surface water | place: USA:Blue River Watershed | collected 2017-08-17 | reverse complement strand
TCGTCGCTCGCGGGGTCGGGCTCTGGCTCGGCCTTCAGCGCATGCGCCATCGCGGCCGCGCCCTTGGCGATCTCGATCAGGTGCTCCTGCTGAGCGCGGCGCTTCGCCGTGATCGCGACGCCACGACCGAACGCCGCGAGGATAGTGCTGACCAGCACGAACGCGGTGTCGATGTCCACGCCGAGCAGGTATGCGGCCAGCGCGACGCCGGCGAGGCCGAGGCCTACCCAGTCGACGCGTGCGGAGTCAGCGAGCTGCGCGAGCTTCGAGGTCACCCACCCAGTGGTGACAGCCAGGATCGCGCCCGTATAGTCGGCCGGCTATCCCGGACATATCCGGTCGAGTCAGAACAGGTGCACGAGCCGGCGCATCAGCAGTCGCCCCATTCGCGACCACCACGATCGGCGCGGCGGTGGTGCGGGAACTGGTGGCAGCGGGCTGTGGTCGGGACACGCGAGAGACGCATTGCGATCGATGCACCGTGGTCGCTCACCACGCGCAAAGTGCAGCGTCGTCAGACGCCTCTCTCCTGTCACGGGGCAGGTCGCGTATCGATCTTCTGCCGAGCACTGATCCAGGCTGTGCGGTTCGCCCGCCCAGCCGACACGGTACCGGCAGTCGCGGCAGAACACCGGCGGCGTCTCGGGTGCTGGTGTTCGGTGAGGGGTCATGGGTCCTCGGTCTAGGTGATGGCCCAGCGTCCGGGGTTGACCATGACGACAGGTCCGACGCGGCAACTGGACTGCGCGGCAGCGTCCTGCTCCATGCTGGGGTAGCCGTGCTTCTCGCGGAGCACCGTCTCCCCGCACTCGTCGCACAGGCGACGCATGTCCTGGATCGCGGTGAAGTACTGCACGCCGCCAGGCACGACGTCGTCGAGCTGCGCGACCACGTGCATGGTCTGCGGCACGTTGTGGCGGTGGCACCGGGCGCAGTTCGTGGTGCAGCTGGGCGTCCAGCGGAGGTGGTCGCCGGCGGCGGTGTGGGGGACGCGGTGGCCGTCGACGAGGACGAAGCCCTGGGCGTCGACGGTGTGCTCGATGGGGGTCGGCGGGTAGCCGCAGGGGCGGAGGGTGGAGCGGTCGATCACAGCGGTCGGCCTCCGTGCCGGTGCTCGCGGGTGGCGTTGTAGGCGAGCTTCTCCTCGATCCGGTACTGCAGGTCGATGCCGCATGCGCCGGCGAGGTCGGCGACCCGCAGGACGATGTCGGCGAGCTCGACCCCGAAGCCCTCCGGCTTGTTGTTGCGCGCTGGGTCGTAGCGCACGGCGTCGATGCAGGTGGAGTCGCGCAGTTCCTCGAGGGCCTCGCTGACCTCGGCGTGGATCAGCGCGAGCGCCGAGGAGATGCGCTCGTAGTTGGCGATGCGGCCGTCCTGCAGCACTGGAGGCGCGGGCCACCAGCCCTTGGCGACGGCCATGTCATAGGCGCGGGTCTGCATGTCTTCGATCTTCATGTCGGTCGGTCCTTGGTGGTGGTGGATCAGAACGGGATGTCGTCGGTGCCGAAGTCGTCGGGCACGTAGGTGTCCTCGGGGCTCTTGGTCGACTCGCGCTTGCCGTCCGACTGCTCGCCTGCGCCGGCGCGGCCGCCGATGAATTGCACGACGTCGGCGACGATCTCGGTGGCGTACCGCTTGTTGCCGTCCTTGTCGTCGTAGCTGCGGGTCTGCAGGCGGCCCTCGATGTAGACCTGGCGGCCCTTCGCGAGGTACTTGCCGGATGCCTCGGCCTGCTTGCCCCACACGACGACGCGGTGCCACTCGGTCTCCTCGACGTCGTCGTTGCCTTTCTTGTACTTCCGTGTGGTGGCGACCGAGAGGGAGCAGACGGCGGTGCCGCCCTGCGTGTAGCGGACCTCGGGATCGCGACCGAGGTTGCCGAGGATGATGACCTTGTTGACGCTCGCCATGGGGCTAGTCCTTCTCCGGTGTGGGTTGATCGCGATGACCGACCGTGTGCACGCTGTCGACGGTGGTGCCCATGGCGGCGGCGATGCGGGAAGCGATCGCCATCGCGGCCGTCTCGTCGGGGCAGTCGGGCGCAACGATGACGTGGAACCCCATGATCCCCGGTGCCGACGTGTCGACCTCGCACATCACGAAGCGCCCGCGCGCGGCCTCGGCCAGCTTGTTGTTGAAGCGCCGCAGACGATCGATCTCGTTCAGCAGCTGCTCTCGTTCTTCGGTAGTCACTTGAGCGCCTTCCTTCTGTATCGTTCGTTGATCTCGAGCTGCGAGACGCGCACGCGCGACACCTCGCCGTAGTTGCGTGACAGCGTGTACGCGACGAAGCCTTGACCGGCGCGGTAGCCTGCGCCTGCAGTCCACCCGTCGCGCGCGGCGTTGGTGCGGTGTGTCTCGATCTCGACGCCGGGTCGCTCGTGCACGCTCAGGTTGTGCACGTGCCCGACCAGCCACCGGCGCCACGTTGTGCGACCCCACGCGTCGGGTCGGTCGTGCGCCATGATCTCGGCGAGCGACGGGCCCGACCGCTTCACCGTGTCCCCGTGCGTGGTGCCGAGGAGATTCTTGCCGAACTCGCAGTACCAGAACTTGCAGCCATCGCCGCCGTGGATCTCGACGCGAGGCTCGTCGTGAAAGCGCTGCATCAGGCACAGCGCGAGCCACTGTGATGAGTGGTCGTCGTGGTTGCCGATCTCGATGCGGACGGTGACGCGTCGGTGGGTTCGCAACAGCGCGAGGATCTGATACACGACGACCGCGACGCCGGCTGATGCGATCTTGCCGTACCGCCCGTCGACGTCGAGGGCGTGGCCGCTGCGCGCGGTCCGGTTCTGCGCGTTGTCGCTGTGGAAGAAGTCTCCGAGCGGCACGAGCAAGGCGCTGTGCGCATCAGGAAGTCTCGCGATCATGTGGTCGACGCCTACGCGAAGCTCGTGCGATGCGATCTTCAGGTCGAAGTTTCGATCGCCCGTCTCCTGCGCCCACGCGTACAGCCCGAGGTGCGGGTCTCCGAGTGGGATGACGTTCATCAGATCCGCATCGCCACGGCCTTTCGGAGCGGGCGTAGGGGCCGCGCGGGGGATGCTGGCGGCGACGGATGCGAACGCGTCGAGCACGGCCTGGTGCTGTGCATCCGCGTCGGTGGCCGTCTTCTGCCACTGCAGCGCGATCGATCCATCGCCGCGCCTGAGCGTCGACACGCCGCGAGCACGGAACCCCGGAGGGATCGCCGTCGGATCCTGATGCGGCTCCCATCGTTTACACGCGTCGGCTCGTGCAGCGCGTTCGGGCGCGGCGCGGTCGAGCGCCTCTAGTACTTCGAGCACCGAAGGGACTTCGTCCGTCATATGCCGATCTCCTTCAGCGCGCGGATGATCGTCTTCTCGCTGACGGTCAGCTTGTGGCGGGCCTTGAGCACGCGCGCGAGCGTCGTGCGTGTGTGTCGACCGGAGGCGATTGTCTCGCGTGCTGCGATCGCTTCGGCACGCACGGCACCGACGAGGTGGAACACTGCCCGCCGCGGCACGGCTGCGTCGAGTTCGTCTAACAGCGTCGGTGTGGTGTTCTTCATGGTGCGGGCTTCGGTGGGTTCTTCACGAGGTCGACCAGCACGGCGAGCTGCGAGCAGGCGGCCTCGAGGTGCTCGAGCTGGAAGTCCTCGCTGTCCGGGTCGATGACCTCGCCGGCGCGCCACTTCAGCAGGTGACGCAGCAGGCTGGCGTAGTGGGTGAGCGGCTCGGCCTGCTTGGTCCCTGCGATCCGCCAAGTGCCGTAGCCGTTGGTGTGCGGCGGGTGCCCGTGCTTCCAGACGCCGAAGGAGAACCCGCGAGCCGCGGCGAGGATGAACGCGGGTGGCACGATGTCGACGCGAGGGAGCATGTCCTTCTCGGCGTCGACTTCCTGCTGCTTGAGTGGACGATCGAGCTTCACGATGATCACCTCGTGCCGTGGTATGCGGTGTAGATCTGGGCGAACGCGACGCCCCACATTGCGTCGTGGTCGTGCATCAGTGCGTGGAACGGGCGCCACATCATGGCGTGGGCGTACTCGTGGATCAGCGTGTCGATCGTCTCGACCTCGGTGAGGTTGTCGGCGACGGCGACGCTGATCGTCCGACCGCGCTGCGTCGTGCCGCCGTGGTCGCCCTTGAGGTTCTCGCGTGCGACGCGGCGGAACTGGATCCGGATCCCACGCGGCGGCGGGAATGTTGATCGGAGGTGCTCGCAGATCTCGCGGAAGCGGCTGGTGCCGCACGGTGGATCACGAGCGGGCATTCGAGAGTTCCCTTCGCACGCGCTCTACCAGAGCACGGTGGACGGCACGGAAGGCGCCGGACTGCGAGCACCCGAGCACCTCGGCCACGCTGGCGTAGGTGCCGAGCTTCTTGTAGAGCCGCTCGGCCTCGCGATGGTCGAGCCGGGGCGCGCGGGCACCGGGACGCGGGCGGAGCCCGGCGGCGCGCACCCATGCGACCACCGTGTGCTGGTCGATTCCTTCGCCGAGAACCTCGGCCACGTACCTCGAGCTGTGGCCCTCGGTGTAGAGCTCGACCGCGCGGCGACGGGTCTCCTTGTCGTGGTGCCCGCGGAACAGCGGCACGCTGCGCTGCACGCCCATGGTGCGAGCCCACCAGCGCACGGTCGTGGCGGACACACCGAAGAGATCGGCGATCTCGGTCGGGTTGACGCCCTCGCGGTACTTGGCCATCGCGAGATCGCGGGTCTGGTCGGAGTACCGACGCGCGCCGCGGATCGGTCGCGACAGGCCTTCCGACTGGCGCCAGCGCGACACCGTGCTGCAGGAGATGCCGACGGTGTCGGCGATCTCTCGCACCGTCATGCCGGTCTTGTAGAGCCGCAGCGCGGCGCGCTTCACCTTGGGGCTGTGGTCGACGTACATGGATCTCCGTGTTGCTGGTCGAAGAGAGATGCGATGCGGGCGGCATCGGCGGTGAGGTCGAGGCTGTGGCGCGCCTCGAAGGCGGCGCGCTGCGAGGTCCGATGCTCGCCGGCCTCGAGATGGTGCGGCTGGCACAGCGGCACGAGCTCGCGCGCGTCGCCCTTGGCCCCGCCCATGCCGCGAGCGCGGGCGTGGGCCGCCACGGTGGGGCGTCGACAGCCGGCGACGAGGCACGGCATTGCCCGCACCGCGTCGGCGCGCGGGCCGAAGTTGCGGGCGTAGGCCTTCGCGCGGCGGGCCCGGTTGACTGGCGCGAGACGGGTCTTGCGCTCGAGCCTCGAGGTCGAGCGGAGCGGCGTGCGGCGGGTCAGCACGCCGGGCCCCCCTTCGGATTCCGACACCCGCAGGATCCACACGCCCAGCACGCCGGACCATCAGGCTCGTCCGCGTTGCGCCTGCGGAGCAGCACGACCAGGTAGTCGGCGTCGTGTCTGAGCGCCCATCCACCGTCGTCATTGCGGCTTGAGATTGACCACCCTCGGCTTGGAAGAAAACTCCAGTAGAGCGGCTCCGGCAGCGCCCACGGGTCGGGCGTCGTGCTCGGCGCGAGCCAGCACGCGACCGCGAGCGTGGCCGCGGCGAGCATCCGGCCGCCTCGGCGACCGCCGAGAAAGTAGAGCGTGCGCGGCCCGGGAGAAGGTCGCCAGGTGATCGCCATCCCGTAGGACTTCGGCCCTTCTTCGGGCAGCGGGTACGGCGGCGCGGTGACGATGTGCTGGCGTCTCATGTCGGGCCCTTCGGCGCAGGTCACAGATCGACCCCGACCGCGGCGTCGATGGCCGCAGCCACTTCGTGCAGGACACGCAGTTCCTCGCGGACGACCAGACGTGTACGCGCAACCTGGAGCTCCAGCTCCGCCACCCGTGCGAGCGCAGTTCGCAGCTCGGGCGCAGGCGTGTTCTCCGTCGTCGGCAAAGCCGAGGTCGCAGTCGATCAGGTGCGGCGGGGTCTCGCTGTCGCACGACACCGACCACCGATAGCCGCAGTCCGGGCACGGGATCACGTGCCCGTCCTCGTAGGCGACGCCCGCGACGAGCATCGCGTCCGTGTCGCACCAGCACTCGATGCGTGCGTCAGTCATCGGTGGTCTCCAGCTTCGACGTCGAATAGGTGATTTTCGTGTGGACCTCCACGAAGAATGGCTTGTCGCACCGCGCACAGTTGTGCTCGCCTTCCTCGATCTCCCGCGATTCAGGGTCCTCGTAGCCGCAGTGCGGGCACACGGCGTACTCGTTCCACAGCAGGTCGAGTTCAGCGAGGTCAGCCATCGGTGGTCTCCACCGCGGCCGCGGCCGCGGTGACGAGGGTGGAGAGGAGCGCGAGGTTGGAGGCCTCGCATCCTCCGCCGTCCGTCGCGACGTGCACGGCACCATCGAAGGTGATCGTGGCCCAGCAGGCTCCGCCGATGTCGATGCGCACACCTGCGTTGACGCGGAAGAACACACCTGTCGACGCGTCCCAGTACTCCAGCGACGGCAGCGGCCCCGGCTCGACGCCACGGCGCGCGCAGTCGGCCAGGTACGCGTCGACGTTGAAGGGGTCGGCGACGGGGCGCAGGCACTCGCACGGATACCACTGGTCCGGGACGTCGCCGTCGCGCTCGCCTCCTCGCCCCCAGCACAGATCGCAGTTGGGGTTGGGTCGACGCGATCGAGCCCACCGCCCCCAGTCGAGCCCGCACGCGAGCGCGAGCGCGGCGGCGACTCGCCAGGCCGGGGTCACGGTGCACCGCCCTTCGTGGCCATCGCTGAGCCGAAGCCATCGAACGCGCAGTGGATCTCTGCGATCAGCTGCGTCATCAGGTCGTGGGGAGGTTCGCCGCGATAGATGGCGATTTGCGCGAGGGCATCGGTGATCGTCCGCGCCAGGTTGGCAGTTGCGGTCGTAACGCGATTCGGCGACACCTCACCGGTCGAAGCCTCACCGACCAAAGTCTCGCTGATCAGGTCGATTGCGTGGCGACACCTTCGTCGGACCTCGGGGTCCCCGTGTACACGGGTCAGAGGCTCCAGATACGTGACCGCGTCGCGCAGCGCTTTCTTTGAGTCGTCCATCGTCGTGGTCTCCTACCGCCGAAGCCCCGCGCGTCCTTCGACGGCGGGGCGGTGGGCTAGAGCCCGATCCGGGACCGGGCCAGCTCATGGTCATGGCGTGACCACGCAGTAGTGCTGCGCCGTCCACGTCGGAAGTCCGCTCGACCACGGATGCGGCGCGCCGACGTCTGCCGCGGCGAGGAAGGCTGCGCCGTCCGAACCAAGTCCGGTCGAGTGCCCGCCACCGTGATCGCACACGACGCCGAGCGATGGGGCCTGCGACGCGTAGTCGATCGCGCCCTCGACCAGCGTCTGGTAGGGGTCCGCGGCGCCACCGTGGATCGTCAGCACCGCCGGCGAGTCCGGGTGGGCGGGCCGGTCATCCGGCAGCACGCCACCGGACCACAGCACGATCGACGCCCACGGGCGGAGCTCGCCGAGATAGGCCGCCGCGATCGCGCCGGCGCTGAATCCCGCGACCGAGACGCGTCCCGGATCTCCGGGCGTGCACGCGAGCGCCTGAGCGACGAGCGCCTCGTCGTCAGCCATCCATGCCGCGTCGCCAGTGACGGCACCCCATGGCCACGGCCCGCCCGGGAGCCACCAGTCGCGCCCGCGCGGCAGGAGCATCACACCGCCGGATGCGGTGACCGCCGACGCGATCGCCTGCGCCGCGCTGTCGGTGGCCAGCACGCCGTCGGGGGACTCGTAGGTCCCATGCAGGTAGACCACGGTCGGGCCGATGCCGGTGGCGGTGTCGAGCCCCACGACGAGCACGCGGCCGCCGACGGTGATGTCGCAGTCGGAAGGGATGTCGGGCGTGGGGTCGCCGCTCGAGCTGGAAGCGGGTGCGGGTGAGCCGGAGCTCGAGCTCGTCGCAGGTGCCGAGCATCCGATGCGGTCGTGACCGGGCTCGGTGATGGCGGTGCAGCCGGTGAGCGCGAGGAGAAGTGCGGCGATGCGTGTCATGCGTGTCGTTCCGTGGTGGGTGTGATCAGCCATCGACGTGCACCTCGATCTCGATGCGCGGGCGCGATGGATCCGTTGCTCGGGATAGCGTGACCGGCATGCACTGCCGGTCGTTCTGGACGACGCCGCCGTGCTGCAGCGCGTCGAGGGATGCCTTGCTCGTCGCGTCGACGTCGCCCTGCCAGGTGGGCCAGTACGTCACGATCGAGACGCGGACGAACGCTGGCTTGGCGATCGTGCGTGCGCGCATCTTGTTGCGCTGCGACTTCACCTGCAGCGACATCGAGCGCAGGCCCGCTCGGTACTCGCTCGATAGGATGAGTCGACCGGTCGGGCGACGGCGCCGGTCATACTCGGGGATGTGGCGTCGATTGTTCGAGACGTCGCCGGGGTTGATGTCGAGAACGAAACGCATGCGCCTACCCAAGCACGTACGGGATAGGAAGATCGATGTCGACCGGTTCTTTGCGCGCTTCGACGATCTTCTTCGCGTCGGCGACTCCGAAGTCAGCACACCAGTCGACGAACAGATCGTACGCTTCGCCCGGGTCGAGGCATTGCAGCTGGATCTGCACGTGTGGCTTCGGCGGATCCCAGCCCCAGTCGCGCACGCACGGCGCGAGAAGCTGGTCACGCTCGAGGGATAGCGACATCAGATCGGCGGTCACAACCGAGTGCGACTTCGACAGCTTGGGTATGCCCAGGCTCGACTCGATCGCCGTCTGCAGTCGCGACTGTATCGCGCGAAGCTCCGGAAGAAGCGTCTTGAGCGGCGACGACACGTCGTTGGTGTAGGCCTCGTGCGCGTCGTGGAACAGCGCGGCAAGCACCATCTCCTGCGGATCCATCGTCCACGGGTGCATGTCCTTCACCAGCTGCGCCACGACCACGCTGTGCTCCGCCACCGAGAACGGCCGCCGACTGTGGCCGCACCACCGCTGCAGTCGCGACAGCGCATGCGCGATGTCGCCGAACTTGATCTGCTCCGTCAGTGGGTTTTCGAGGTCGACGGCCTGCCCGCTGAACGTGTGGATCCACGGCTTCATGATCTTCGCTCCCTCGCCTCGCGGTACGCAGACCGCAGCTTGTCGTGCAGGCGCTGCGGCACCGGCCACAGCTCGCCATCTCCATCGTCGACGGCGATCGGCTGGCCGAACAGCAGGCCGCGCTCGAACACCCACAGCACCGGCCCGCATCGATCGATCGACTTGAGCGCGAATCTCTCTCGGATCTTCTCGGAGTCCTTGTGCTCGGTCGTCGGGTAGCGCGGGCCTGCGATCGTGATCACGCCGGTGAGGGTGGCGCATCCGATGATCGAGCCCGTCGCCGTGATCATCACCGTCGCTCCGATCGCCTCGATCGGCGGCGCGTCGGATCGACTGTCGAGCGACATGCGTCCGCAGCCGATCGCGAGGGCGATTCCTCGCTGAACCGTGGTGGCCCACACCGTCATGCCCTGGATCCCTCGCGCTCGATCTCCATCAGTGCCAGCGCCGCTCGAGCATGGCTGCTCTCGTTTTGTGCGCGGATGAGGTCCGTGAGTCGCTGCTCGGCCTCGGCCTTCCACGCGTCGCGATCGCGCTGCATCGCCTCGGCGTGTTCAACAGCGTCCCGAAGCTGCGACTCGAGGTCGCGCACGCGGTCGCGCATGACGCGGACCTCGGCCAGTTCCGACTGCACGCTCAGTGGTAGCTCGCTCACGACTTCCCTCCGATCTTCGCGAGCAGCGCTCGCGTCTGCGACTCGACGTACTCGGGATCCACAACCGGCGCGGCGTCATCGACCACCGACGGTGCGATCGCGATCTCCTTGCGCCGCTTGGCCTCGAGCCACGTCGCGTGCTGCACGAGCATGCCGTCGAGGTATCCGGAGAAGACCTTGGTCGAGGTCCAGTCGGTGCGCGGCAGTTCGCCGGCCTCGACCAGATCGGCGACCTTGCTCACAGCATCGAGGAGCGTGGCGGCATCCATCCCGCTCGCGAGCAGTGCCTCGACGCCCTTGAGGTGCAGCCGCAGCCTGGCCAGCCCTCGCGGTCGCGGTGGTTCCGGCTGTCCCTCCCAGCCGTAGGTCAGGCCCTCGCGCACCAGCTCGAGCTCGTGCGCGACGCGTCGCTGCTCGGCCGTCGGCTCGCCGCTCATGCGCAGCTGCGGCCCTGGTGGTGGTGCCGGCGCTTCGACCTCGGCACGCCGGGCTCGCAACTGCTGCCCGCGCTCGGTCGACTCTCCCTGCTGGTGGCGCTGGAATCCGGGCAGCCCGATCGCCCCGTCGTCGCGGCGGGCGACGGTGCCGGCGTCGATGAGCTGCTCGATCGCCTGCTCCACCACCGCGATCGGCTTGCGGGCACGCGCCGCGATCGCCGTCGCGCTGATCGGCTTGCCGGTCGGCAGCGTCGCCCACGGCGTCCAGTCGCCGGCGGCGTCGCACGCCGCGCGCACGAACGACATGATCACGATCAGGGTGAGCAGTCCATCGCCGTCGAGCTCGGCATGGCTCGGGCTCGTGAACAGATCGTCGTGAACCTTGAACCATGGCATCCGCTTCACGTAGCCCCCCTGCCGCGACCTCGCAGCAACTCCGCTGTGCGTTCGACCATGGCGTCGAGGCTCTTGACGAGGTCGTCGCGCGTCAGGCTGATGGCGATCCTGCGCAGCTGCGTCGCAAGCTGGGCGCAGGCGATCACCTCGGCCTCGAGGGCTGCGATGCGTGCGGCCTGTTCCTCGACCAAGGTCATCCACGCCTCGCGATCTCTTCGACGATCGCCCGCATCACCGGCGGGCAGACGGCGTTGCCGACGAGGCGGCAGTCGTCCGAGACCCGGCCCGTCAGCTGGTAGCTGTCGGGGAACCCCATCGCGCGCGCGTACTCGCGGGACGTCCACATGCGTCGGATCAGACCGCCGCCACGCGTCCGGCGGATCCACGCGCGCTGGTGCTTCGTCGTGATCGTCGTGACCGGATCGTAGAGGTCGCTGCCGACGTCGTCGGTGACGTAGTTCGCGACGAAGGTTCGATCGGGATGCTGCCGCGCCGCCGCTCGCTCGATGCGCGCGCGAGCACCGGGCGGGAGCTCGACCACGTCCCGCCACCCGCGATCGTCGGCCGGGTCGAGGATGTTGAACGCCTTGCGTGGCTCCTCGACCGGCAACGCGAGCACCAGGCCGCGATCGCCTCGGGCCGCGGTGATGAACAGCCGCTTGCGCCGCTGCGGCACGCCCGACCACGCCGCGTCGATCACATGCTCGGTGAGCATGTACCCGAGCCGCTCCAGCGCGTCGCACCACGACGGGTAGAGCGACCACGCGCGGAACTCGACGACGTTCTCGACGACGGCGATGGACGCCCGCGTGGCCTCGAGGCACGACACCACGTCCCACGCCGTCGAGCGGTCGGCGTCGTGCTTCGGCTGCGAGCCACGCCGACCGCCGGCCGACGCCGCTCGGCTGTGCCCCTGGCACGCCGGCGACGCGAGCACGAGGTCGCATGCGGGCGCGGTCGACCAGTCGCACTGGTGCAGGTCCTGGCACACGTGCTTGGTGTCCGGGTGGTTGCGCGCGTGCACCTCGACCGCGAGCGGCCAGTGGTTCGCCGCCCAGACGACCGAAGCGCCCGCCTGCCGCGCGCCCTCGGAGCTGCCGCCCGCGCCGGCGAACAGATCGATCGCGGTGATCACGGGGTCACCTGAATCATCCCGGAGATGGCGTCCCCGTACTTCGCACCGCCGAAGGTGAAGGCCTTGCCGCGGCGCGGGTCGCCGATGTCCATCGCTCGATCCTCGGCGTTGATCATGCGCGTCTCGAGGCACGGTCCGAGTCGCACGAACCCGAGGCACTCGATGCTCTTGATGATTCGTCGGATCATGTCGTCTTCCTCGCGGGCCACTCGATCGGGATCAGATTCTTGAACGCGCGCTCGTTGGCAGCCGCGACACGCTTCTCCTCGTCGCGGATGATCTGCTCTTCGGTGCGCTCGACCGCTCCGCGCTTGCGCCTCGGCTTCTGCTGATAGACGCGGTGCACGGGCGCCCGACGAGCAGCGCGAAGTCGCGGCACGCCGAGGCGTCGAAATCGACGGCGCCGACGGTCTCGAAGCCCGCGCGCTGGAACCCGAGCGCGCCGCCGCCGATGCCGGCGAAGAGATGAAGCGCCTTCACGCCGGCACCTCGCGTACGCGGAGGTCCGCCGGCCACTCGTTCCAGTCGCCGCCCTTGCGGTCGGTGAGCATGACGTCCCGAAGGTCTCCGCGGTCATCGGGGTCGTTGCGGTAGTCGGGATTTCGGATGAACGGCCGCGCGCCGAGCTGCTTCACGAACACCGGCACGCCGGCGGCGCGGCAATCGGCGACGGTCTTGCGCGCCCACGCGAGATCGAAGGGACGGGCACCAGGGCCCGACTCACCTCCGACCACGACCCATCGCAACCGTCCAGACGATCGGAGCAGTCTCTTTTCGACGGCGGCCTCGACGAAATCGACGGGCCCGAGCGCGGGCTCGTAGCTGGCCCAGTGCAGCGCTGCGGGGCAGTCGAGCAACACGGTGATGCGCTCGTTGGCGGTGGCCTGGTCCTCAACGCTGACGCCGAGGTGGACGTTCGGTAGCGGCCATCGCATCGCGCCGCTGAATCGGCGTGCGATGTCGTTATGCTCGATGCCGAAACCGTGCGCTCGGGCCCATAGCTCATTGACAACCGCTGCGGATGACCCAAAGGCCGGAGGATTGCGCGGAAGAACCCACGCGAAGAACTCGCGCGCCCGCTCGGGCCGCTTCGTGAGCACCTGGTAGGTGTGCGGCGTCGCGGCCATCACCCCGAACACGGCCGCGATGAACTCGAACGGCACGCGGTGATGGAACAGGTCGGACATTGAGTTGACGAACACCCGCCGCGGCTTCCGCCAGTGCAGCGGCTTAGCCAGCATCTCCGGCACCGTCCGCACCTCGCCCGTCCAGTCGACGCCGGGCCGCCACGCGTCGTGCGGCCGCAGTTTCGTCAGCCCGCGGTGCTGCGGCGACATGCCTCGGTGGGCAACGCCCATCGCGTAGCAGTGGTCGCAGCCCGCGGACACCCGCGAGCACCCGACGACGGGATTCCACGTCTCATCGGTCCATTCGATCGTGGTCATGGCGTCACCTGAATCGTCCCGGCGATCGCGTCGCCGATCTTCACGCCGCCGTGCGTCAGCACGCGGCCGCGTCGGTGCTCTCCGCCATCCATCGCTCGATCTTCGGCGTTCACCATCCTTCGCTCGAGGTCGTGCGACAGGCGCACGAACCCGAGGCACTCGATGCTCTTGAT
>JACCDG011500183.1_pt1 | contig 13212 bp, 23 predicted proteins | sample 7442471 | NCBI WGS metagenome assembly JACCDG01 (sample SAMN15323444, study PRJNA562643) | freshwater metagenome | isolation source: river surface water | place: USA:Blue River Watershed | collected 2017-08-17 | reverse complement strand
TCACATGTTCATCTGAAAAAGGTCGATCTTTATTTTGTTCAATTTGGTTCCAATCCGCTTTCATCGATGGGTAATCTTTCTTAAGAGAGAGATACAGTTTCGTTCTTGGCTTATCCTTGTTTGAGAAGAGATAATTTCCTGCTCTCATTACACAAAAATAAGCATACATATGATGCTTTAATTTAATGATGAGTTCCATATGAGGGTCCAACCACTCTTCTATGGGTTGGTCTTTTTCATTGTGTGCTTTTTCTTCGGATGGATAGGAATCACTTGCTGGAATGGTTTTTAAAAATTTTTGATAAATATGCATGTGAACAAGACTGGCAGATCCTGCACTGAATCGTCAAGATCTAAAATATTGTAAGTGTCTGTAAATATTATCTAGATTAGATTAATTTAATCCGGTGTTTTCTCCATTTTTAGATTAAGATATTAGATTCCAATAGATCGAATTCTTCTGTTTATTAGAAAACTCATCAATTGGAAATTTCCCAAGCATTAAAATCTTGTTCATAGGTGATATGTGAGTCCGTAACTCAGTCTGGTAGAGGGCGGCCTATTGAGGCGGCAGTCACAGGTTCAAATCCTGTCGGTTCTTTGATATCCCTATGACCCTATATTTGTAAGTCCTTACTAAAAAAGGGAAAATGAATCAACTCAAAATACAAAATCTAGAGCTTAAATTGATTGGCGACCCGCCCGATATGATGAAAATCGATTTCTCTGATTTTGGCTATCATTTATTTTTGGCAATTAACAAGCCAAGAATCCAGTACATCAAAAGGCAACTTCGAAAGGCTTTGCGCTTTGCAACTAAGGTAGAGAAGCGATTTATTAAAGCTCCTCTTGAAAAAACTCCTCCCACTCTAGAAACTCTTGAGCAATTTTGGGAGAAGATGGAACATCCTGCATATGTATCTTGTGCCACTTGTAAAGATTGGAAATTTGCCTACGGTCCCAAAGATTTGGTTTGCTGCAATGATATTTGTTTTGAGGTCTATGAGCAAAGTGTAGACGAACGAGCGACTTGCCTTAGTTGTCGCTGTCTTGAATGTAAATGTAAATAAAAGAGAGAAAAGAGTGAACACAAAAGAAAAATCAATCGCATTGGAATTATCCCATAAACTCATTCAGTTTTTCGACGTAGGGATCTGGTATTTTTCCGAATCTCCTTCCCCATTAACAGAAGCTCAAATTAATTTTATTTTCGAGCAGCTTCATGATGCAGATTGCGAGCGGACTGCCAAGTGGCTAGAGAGCAAAAAACAGCCCGAGTCTGCGCTTATTCAAGCTTCTTATCGAGGTTCCACCATTCGTCCCCACTCTCCAGTAGATGAAAAATTCAAGAAAGAATTCATGGATGTACTAAAAGCCATCAATGACCCATCTGTACCAAAAGTACTTGTACGAGAGCCAGTAAAGTCACCCCCAACCAGTGCTGTTGTGAACGAAGTGCTAGATGAGTTCAAAGAATCTGGTATTACCCAGAGGCAAGTGGCCGATAAGATGGGTCTTGGTGAGTCTGCTATTTCGAATTGGAAACATGACCATTCCCCTATCCCTACGGATAGGTTACATCAACTCCTCAATCTCAGAGATAAGTTATGTCGCTAGGAATGGATTATGACGAACGAGCGCAATCCTACCGTGCCATTTCTCATATTTTAAAAGAGTTAGTGATGCCTTTAGGACCTTTGATGAGCCAAGAGCAAGTTAATTTTATCTTCAATCAGCTCTACGAGCAAGATCAAAGAATCAAAAATTGGGTGGATCATAAAGCCAACCCATCAGGTAGATTTGTCATCGAAGCCCTCAAATCCCACAGTAAATCTACCATCGTGATCAAAGAAAGAAAATTGGGTATTGTTACTCATCTGCTAAACCTCCTAGATGATACCTCTATTGAAGCCTTGATTTATGATTCATTTCCAATTGAGCATCGTTTAGCGAGCAAACAGAAAGAGTATTTTTTTCTTGGACAAGAGATCTCAGAGCAAGATATTCCTTTCGTTCGGGTAGGCGCACCCTTTTATCAGGTGAAAGGGTTTGAGATATTTCCTGGTGGAAAGAAACGATTCTCCTATTTGGAGTTTCAACCCAATCCTCCTTTTACCGAAGAAGAGCTATCCTGGTTTCAAACCCATTCTTAATAAAGATTTCTTTATTATCTATTTCTGCTATTTAAACATTCTTTATTAGGGTGCATAGCTCAGGTGGTTAGAGCATCGTTCTGATAAGGCGAAGGTCCTTGGTTCGAGTCCAAGAGCACCCATCATAGAATATATCCCCAAAAAAAGAGTTTTGTATATGAACCTGAATGAGTACCTTGATCCTGAACAGAGACAAGAAGCACTTGTGGTCGCCTCTCAACTTATTGGTATCCTGGTAAGCCCTGACAAAAAAGAGTTTCTCAATCAAGGACAAATCAACCTAATTCTCAATCAGCTTTGCGAAATCAATCCCTATGTTCGCTCCTTTATTCATGAAAAGGCTAGGAAACTGAAGGACAAGATTATATACTATTTTGATTGTACCTTAGAAGAAATCAGGGAAGATAATGTTTGTGAAAATGAATTATGGCATGTTTTGCTAAAAAATATTCCCATCGAGACATTATCCACAGAGAGAATTAAAAAGCTTGTTGATGGGTTACAACATAAATATCTAGGGCATATGCATTGGAAAAACCTGCAGGAAGAATGGTTCCCACAAACAGAATCTAAGACAAATGACGAACCCATCCCTACCTAAAAGTAATTCTGTTTTGGCAAAAATTGCTCACAAGATCGGTGGAATTGATCTGCTTGAAGCTACCAAAATTGAAATCAAGAAGAAAAGCCCTTTTGAGCAATGGCAGCAGGAGATTCATACCTACTTTTCGAATCAAGGCATAAGCCCTGTTGAAATACCCTCGGCTCCCATCACTTTTGAGGCTACACTCGAGCTTGATTCTAAGAAGCGTGATCAGTTCTTTACATTTATGGATAGTTTAAAACCCAATCAAGAAAACGATAACAAGATGACAAATACCCCCCTTTCCACCCAAGAAAAGATTGAAGCCCTAAAGGTTGCTATTTCCACCTTACCCCTATTAGAGAATTTGAATGAGAAGCAAGTTCAACTCTTTTGCAAGACTCTTGCAGAGCAGAATGATCATGTCTTTTTCTACGCAGATTGGGCTTAGGATATGGGATTATCACCCCATCCATACGGCTCTTATAATCCTTGTAAATGTCAATGCTTTCTCCATTCGGGTAGTTCTGTAGACAAGAAGTTTGCTGACCTCACTTCTAAAGTAGATATGCTTCTGGACATTCTTTCCGCTTACCTAAAATCGCAATCTACTCCTCATTCCGGTGAACCCATTGCGACATAAATTTGTCACCATTGTCATTTGCTCGGTCGTCATTCTTATCAATTATGTCGCAATGCCTATGATTGCATCCTTACAAAGACATCTTCATAAGCTTCTCAAACAGAGGACAAGGCAGGATAATCCGTCCTTAGAACAAAGAATTGCTTTGGTGAAAACTAAGCTTAGGACTTATGAGCAACAAGAGGCCAATAGAATCCAAAAGATTCTAGAAGCTGATGCCCTATACAACCAAAAGCCTTCTCCTCAAGCGACATTTGACCAACTGAAAGCCTTACTCGATAAATATAATAATGAATCTAATGGTTAAAGTAAAATGCAGAATGCAGAATTCGGAAACTGGGATTACAGAGTCTTTTCTTATTGATATCCCTCTTCCAGATCCCTCTGCTTTTGTTTCATCTCCTGCTGAACCGAATGAGATTAGATTGACTGCATTGTGGAGTCATTCACCTGATTCTATCGTCATAATCAAACCAAAAAATGAATCAATGCCTAAAGCCCCCTCATCCCCAAAGTGTGGAAGAACTCCTTCAGTCTGACCCTTCTTTGGCCTCACGTATTACCAAGTGTCCTCCAGGTCCAAGACCGTTAGAAGTTATTCTCTCAGAAGGTGAAGTCAAACCTTTCTACTTATCCCATGGAGATGGTGGGATGATTCCAAGACGTTCAAGCCGCTATTCTGTCAAATGAGTAACAAACCCTGGTCTTATACAAAAGAGTTGAATGCAACTATAGATGAGATTGATGAAAGATTAAAACCCATGACCAATACCCAAACAGAAAAATATAATTGGGGTCCGTTACCACAAATAACTGATTTGTATCCAAACTATCCCCATATGGAACACAATGCTGCATATCAGGCATGGGCTACGCCAACCCCTGTTCCTCCTTCCCCCAAACCATCTTTGACCAAATTGATCATTCTGATTCTTGCTCTTGTGAGCTGTATCCTGTCTTTGATTGGTTCTCTTGCACTCAATATTTATATCTTTTATTCAATTTTTACAAAACCATTTAATCTTGGAGAGTTGACCAGTTTGGTTATCCTTTCTGTTTCGCACTCCCTTTGTACTTATCTTACCTATTCTTCTAGTCGTAAACTACACAGTGGCTCATCCATCTAACGAACTCCCCAATCTATGGCCTGTGTTCTCACAAGTCATCTATGCATTCTGGTCTACTCTGACTCTATGCATGAGCGTGTTAGCCATTGCATTGGCACTTTCTCATTACGAAGACCTAGAAGGATATCTCTACTACTTTGGTTGGGCAGTTCTTGTTTATGTCTATATAAGTTATGACAGACAAAAGTAATGAATCATTAAAACCTATTCAAGTCCCCAACACTTCGGTTTATTTGTATCCAGGGCAACGACTCAAAGAGCTTTCCTTATTACCAGTAAATTGGGATGGCAAAGGTTCTGTTCAGATAGCTGAGTCTACTATTAAGTTGGCTAAAGGCATTCTTTCTTTATGTAGATCTTATTTCTCCTATCCTTTTAAGTATGCCCAGATAACTCCATCTCCTGATGGAGAACTATGCCTTACCTTCTTTGGTACTCATGAGGGCAAAGAGCTGGAACTGTGGATACAGGATGAAACCTCTCCCATTCGTTATCTACAGGTCCACAAAGGTTCTGTAACCCAAGGTACTTGTACTATCTTGGAACTCACCGACTTGTTCAATTGGCTCGTAGAAGACTTGCGACCATGTGCTTGTAAGTTCAGTAGCCGTTCACCTAGACAGTATTGCGTTCAGTGTTATTATCCATCCGTTCAGATATGTGCTTCCTCAAATGAAGATTTTTAGGGTTTCTCGACGGAGAATTACCCACATCTCACCATTTTATACATTTTTCTCGACGGAGATTCGAAATTTCTTCGCGTCTTTGCCCAATTCCTCGACGGGACGAATTTTATATGGATTTTTCGGACAGCCCGGCGGACAGTCAATTTTGTAAAAATTCTTACCCCTAAAGGCGCCGGCGCCCATTTTATACTGAACATATGCCATCTGTCGACTCAAAAACAGGGAAGCGCTTAGGCGGCGCCGCCATCAAAAGAAAGAAGATTGAGACCCAGCGCGAAGAAGTCGCTCGGGAAGAAGTACGAAAGAGTGTTCCTAAATCTAAAGGCTTATCTTTTGATGACTTACCTCTCCCAGATCTCGATAGCTCAGATGAAGCAGTCACTTGGTGGAACAAGGTCCTTCTTGTCTGTGCAGACCAAGTCATTCGTGATCCTGCCATGCCCTTAGAGAAGAAAATCAAATTCCTCCTCGATGGAGCAGGGAAGGCTGGAATGATCAGGGACAAAGCCAAAGAGCAGGACAAAATCAAAAAGATCTTCCAAGCCCAAAACAAAGAAAGAACCACTCTCGGATTACAAGATGCTAGTCAGTTCCCTGCACCAACAATTTCGCGCCCTCCAGGATGAGGCAGAAGAAAAAGAACGTAGTCGTTATATCGACCTATGTGTGATTTGGAGAAGAGAGAAGACAGGCGAGATTCTATATAAAGCAGGGGGTAAATGGGACAAGCAGCTCAAACAGTATAGTGATGAGCCACCCACAGAAGCCCATGTCATTAATTTACGTGAGTCTCAGATTGAATCTGCACGCTGGGCAGCTTGGTGGATGCAAGAGTTTAAAGCAGGTCGAGAACGAGATTTCTTTTCTCTGTTCATGGTTGGAGACAGAGCAGGGGGCAAAACCCATTTTGGAATTGTCTTCCTGGTCACTCTCTTAATTGAGTGTCCTTATTTAGAAGGAAGTCCTTTCATCGCTTGGCAAGTCTCTAGCACGCATACCGTGCGCGATGAGCTTGATAGAGAACTTGAGACCATCTTTCCATTTAAGGGTACCTGGTATAAATACTCCGAATATCCAAAACATGAGTATCGTTTTGTTCATGGTCCCAAGATCACCAACATTTCTGCAGACGATGCAGAAGCACTAAAGCGGGGTCGTGTTGATGGACTTCTGATCAATGAGCCGCAAAAGATGCGGAAGAATGTGTTTGCCTATGCTATCGGTCGTTTAAAAGACAAAGGTGGTATTGCTATAGGAGCCGCTAACCCTCCGACTGAAATCAAGGGGAAGTGGATACTCGACCTATGGGAAGAAGAGAAAGAGTATAGACAAAAAGGGGAAATCTATCCCATCAAGTTTGTTTCTATTCACTCTAAGCTCAATAACACATTAGATGTTCACGTTGCTGGACAAGTGGCACAGATCATTAGAAAGCTCGACCCACGTCTTGCACAAGCAGATCTTGATGGAATGATGCTCAATATCAACGAGCCTGCCTACTTCCAGTATAACAAACTAAAAAACTTACGGGCTGCCCCAAACCTGGGAGACATTACCAGAGATTTCACAAAAAGAAGAACAGGGAAATCCTATGACTACGTGGCTGGATTTGATTTTCAAAATACCCCCCACATGGCGGCGTCTGTCTTTAGAATCTACGGAACGTTTGAAAAACCTATCCTGTGGGCGGTGGATGAGTTTGTTATTGAGCGAGCCACCGAAGAAGACTTAATTGATGCCATTGAGGATGCAGGCTATGACCGAAATGGGTTCCTTTGCATTGGAGATGCTTCGGGTCAGTGGCAAGATGGCAGTCATAGAAGCGGAAGAGACAGCTTCCAAGTATTTAAATCAAGACAGTTCCATATCTTACCCCCTGTAGATATCCGTCCTCAGTATGGGTCTGATCCCACAAAACCAAGACGTACCAAAAATCCACCGATTGAACAAAGGGTAAAGCTTGTCAACCTGCTCTTATCCAAAGAGCAGATGATGCTTGATCCTGTATGTGCTCCCAAACTTGCAGAGGCATTTAAAGAGTGCGAACTCAAGATTGGGAAATATGGCAAAGTGCACCCTTCTGGGTTTTATGCCCACTTATCGGATTCGGCTGGATACGTCGCGTACTGGGCGCTTCCAAAACCACAAGCGCCTCGAAGCACAGATGGACCCCTTGTCCTTTTTGCGGATATGCCCAAACCTAAAATTTACTAAAGAGGAAAATATATGAATCAAGAAATCATCGTAGAAGAGGGAGATTATCAATTCGATTTAATTCCGCTTGTCGAGCCAATTCATCCAAGTGACTCAAAAAGCATTGTTTCGAAAATCCTTGCTGTTCGTCCTGAGGTTTACCCAAGAATCCATGGAACCAGTCTAATTGTGTCCTTACAAGCTCATTTTAGCGAAGGAAGGATTATTGTGACCTGTTGCATTCCCAAAGGAAAGCCAGTCGCCGAGATTCAAGATGAAATTCGGGAATTCGTTTTTGGGCAAGCCAAACGCCCGTTTTTTAAAGATGAACCAACTGAATCCTATCCTCGAATCGATTGGGAACAATTAGAAAAACATAATAAATACCTAGCTGAACGAAATAAGGAAAACATATGAAAACTGAAGAAAACCAAAACGACAACGACCAGGAGTTATTGCAAGATAAAAACTCCGCTTTGCGACAAATTGATAAATTCCGAGCTGAATTTGAAAAAGATGGTGCCGATTCCTTTTTTGTCATCTCTGCTAAATCAGAAGATGGCAGGATTGTTGATTGCTCACAATATAGCTTTGGTGGTGTCTCGCTCTATGATTGGGTGACGGCTCTTGAGATTAGTAAGAGTGTACTCATTGATGATATTAAAAACAATACGCATGGTCGTCAAAGAATGATTGCCTCCATGCTGGAAGACATGCACGCTAAAGAAACCTATCTAGGTGAGTGCTCTGATGCTCCAAATGCAGAAATAGAGAGTACTCCACGTCTATGACTCTAGAAAGATTGCTACAAATTAAGCAAGGTTTAGAGAAAGAAGCCAATTGGTTAGATTCCATTGCTTTACAGATTCAGAATCTAATGGAAGAACAAGGATATTCGCTTTGTTCTTCTCAATTAACAATCACATATCCCCTTCCAAAAAGGCGAAAGTTTGGGGAAGTTTGGGAACAGCCTTATCGGATTATAAAAGATTATTTCTTCAAGACCACCTGGACTCGTAATGGGGAAGACATCACCTATGCTTGCTCGACTGATTCTGGTTTAGACGGAGTATATCTGTTGCTTCTTAATACAATCCAAAACGATTTTAAGGCTAAGAAAGACCTATGATCAAATTCGAAAACGAGAAATGGAATCTATATTCCCCGAGTGGCAAAACCGTCATTGGTACATACGATACCTACGAGCAAGCAGAAATGGCGCAAACTCTCAACGATAGCCATACCTACGGAAAACGAATCCGCCTCGATAAACAAGTTCCAGCTCCTTTCCAAACCAACATCTCTTAACTCCCTCCCATGACAGACGTCCTTATCCGAAAACCAAACGAAATCAAGCCTATGCCTACACCTGCATGCCCTCCTGCCAAAATTCCACCTTTGGAAGCAATGGTAAAAAACCAAAATCCTCCTCAACTCGAACTTCGTATCCGCGATCTATCCAGAGTCGAGAGAAACTGTGTGTTGAGTCTCCAAGTGGGTGGTTATCTCTCTGTAGACTCTAAAAACCTCTCGCAACTTTTGATGGCCAAAGAGCTTTTGAAAAATGCACTGTCCGTGTTAGAAAAACACCTCCAAATCCACACCTCCTAATCTGTGTCCTTCTTCTCTCGACTCTCCCAGTCTGCCAAGCAAAGCCTTGGCCGAGTGGGTCAAAAACTAACTGCTTTTGGTTACTCTCCTCCTGCCGTTCCTGGAGCAGGCCATATGCCCGCTCCGTTTCAGCACCCTCGCGATGAAAAGCAAGTAGCCATTTTGCGAAGCAAAGAGGCACTGTATGGCCGGGCTACCTATTACACAGGTCCTACCCCTAACTATATCAGCACTTACCCAGCCTCTGGCTTAACCCCAGAGCGGATTTTTGCCATCCACAACATGGTACTCGTCGCTGGATATATGCTCGATAAAGCGTGCCTTGATGAGCAAGTCATGCTTCGGGATGCACACTTAGCAGCCGTTGATGCTTCAAGAAGAGTGGCCAGCGTTGGAAAACCTTTCTCTGTCAAGCCAGCCAATGGCTCAGAGTTAGCGAGGCATATTGCGGATTACTTACAAGCTGTTGTAGATGACATTGACCGATTTGATAAATCCATGTATCGGCTTCTTTATGCACCAGCAGCAGGTTACGCGATTGAAGAGGTGGTTTACGAGAACAAGGCCATCAGATTTCCAATGGGCAAAAATAACATTGTTACCGTCTCTGGAATCCATCCTCGTCAATTTGATTGGGTTACTAACAAATGTACTCGGTTTGATGTCTCTAACTCCGATGAACCCTTGATCGATATGGGAGGAGGAGCGTTTGCTTCTCTTCCTGACAACAAATTCATTGTCCATACTGCCCATGGCGATTTCCAAACCCGTCGTCGTGGATATATGTACCAAGCCGTCCACTTACACATGCTGAAGCAAAATGCCATTGCGAGGTGGGGAGTCGTTTTAGACATCTGGGGAATTCCAGTCCCTTATGGGATTGTGGATAGAAATCTTTGGCAAGATGAGGAACGTAAGGCCGAGATGGTAAAAACGGTCCAAAACCTTGGACTTGGTATACCAGCTGTGTTTACTGATGACCTTCATGTCGATCGCTCTCCCGTCATTGCAGAAGGCGATGCGAGAGGCATGCATGCTGCTATCATTGGATTTATTAACACCGAGCAATCTAAACTCGTCCAAGGAGAGACCCTCACCACTGAAATTGGGGGAGTGGGGTCTTATAATGCAAGCGAGACCCATGCAGCCGTCAAAGAGTCCTTTGTCCTGATGGATAGCCGAGATATGGCTTCTACACTCAGACAGTATTTCCGCGCCCTTTTACGACTCAATATGGATGCCCTTTGCGAAGTCTTAGGTGCAACTCCAACCGAGATTTTACAAAACGTAGGTCGCCCCTACTGGAGAATTGAGCGAGAGGTGACCACCAAAGATCGAATGCAGCTATTTATTCAAGGCGTTAACGATTTAGGGCTCCCCATTGACGAAGACCAAATCTACGAAGAGTTTGGTTTTGAAAAAGCCAGAGACCCAGAAAAAGCCATTCCCGGTAAGGCCCAGATTATCTCCGGCGATGCCAAATCTGTCAGCAATGCAGAAGCTACAGCTGGCGTAACCAACCCCAAAAAAGATTCTCCCGCTGACTCAGAAGAGTCATCCTCCCACATTTCCACTGTTTAGTTATTCCCCTTTAGGAGTTATCCCTCAAATGATTAATTACGAATCCCTCATTGGCAACCAAGGCAATATTTATCCCATGGCGGGATGGTCTATTCAGCCTGGTCGGATTGTCACAGGTGCCACCACCCTTGACACTACCTATTACCGAGTTGAAGCAGATACCACCGCTGCTCCCTTTATCATCACGTTGCCGTTAGATCCGCAACCTGCTTTGACTTACGAAATCGAAGATGGAGCGGCCGCAGGCAGTTTTGGTACCAACAATCTTACCATCGATGGAAATGGAAAAAGTATCAATGGTGCTGGTACCTTGGTGCTCAATGCCAATTTTGCTTCTCGCTTCCTTCGATACAATGGAACCCGCTGGATTGTGATTGCCCAAGGGCCAGTCTAGGAGGCAACCATGGCTTCAAATTACGGCAATGGAGATTTAGGCATAGTTCTGTATCTGGCTGGAACTCCTTCTGGTATCACCTATGTGGACCGAGATGGAGTCACGCAAAATGCAGAGACGCTAGATACAAACTATCATGCCATGTCCGCCCTTCTTCCTGTGGATACCTCCCGCCCGTTTGCAGGGTATCCAGCAGATCATACTTTGTTTTGTCGACTGGATTTTAGTTCTGCTACATCGATTACCATCAAACTAGAGCAACGGTATTCCAACGACCCTCGAATTGACCTGGGTTGGATGGCTGTACAAACCGTTCGGCAGGACACTGGAATTGTACTAGCAGAGCATACATTTAATGCGCCAGCTTTACCTGCAACCACTCTTTATGTGGCCATTCAAACTGCAAGCGCACACCTCTCTGGACAAATCCAAGTGAGCGCCAAAGCCGCAGGAGCTGGGTTTACTGCAAACGATAGAGTTGAAGTGGCCATTCGATGTCTGTGAGGTATCTATGAGTTTTCAAGGTGGCTTTCCCACATTCCCTATTCAAGGGGGCGGCGGCGGTCCCATTGTGCTCTCTGGCGATGTAACGGGCATGAGCAACGCAAACACGGCGGTCGCTATCCAAGGCGAGCCCTGGTCTGCTACGCCACCCACCATGGGACAAGTGCCCGTTTGGAGTGGCACAGCCTGGGTCCCTGGAGCCGGGTCTAGCAGCTTACCCGTTGAGCTTGGCCTTACCTATACCACCCCTCCTACATTAGAGGGGCAAGTCTACTCGTACACAGCCAATAACACAGTCGATTTAAGCATTTCTGATACCGATATAAAAGCAGTTGCTTTTGCAGGGGTTTGGAGCGTTGCCCAAGCGGGACTACAAACTATCCGTGGGTATCCGATCCGAATTCGGTTTGCTCCAGGGCTAACTGTGGTTGGTGGCACAACAGTCTATTTATCTGATGATGCCCCAGGGCTTGCTACAAGCGCAGCGCCTACCACCGTTGGCAATTATATCAAACCCATTGGCTCTATTGTCGACGGCAGTATGTATAACCCTGCCGATCCAACTGGATCGACCGCTCTTTGCATTTTGGACCCACAACCCCTTGTCGAAATTTAGTAAAGGTCTCCACCTATGAGCTTAAAACCAATTGCTGCCTATACCTCTGGCTATTTCCCCGTTGCTACCGATGGGTCAAGCCTCACGAATTTGATGGCAAATACATTAGTCGGACCTGCGGCTACCAGATCTTGCAATATTTTATGGGTCGATTATCAAACAACTGTGCCAAGTGGTCAGCGGGATGGCACAATCGCCTACCCCTATCTCACTGCCGCCGAAGCGGTTGCCTATATTGGTACACAACCTACCAACTCTGCCTGGCGCGTGATTTTGGGTCCAGGAACCGAGCCTTTAGACCTTGTGATTCCCAGTCAGTACCAAATCTTTTTTGAGGGGCACAGGTCAGACTTAACCAATTTGCTGAATGTGACTCTTACCGCTGATTTACCCAATACAAGCGTAATTGGTTATAAAAACCTCACGGTTTTAAACACAGCCATTTTAGATGGTGGGTCTCCTGGTGGAGCCATTATCTATACGGATAACTCCACAAGAGGAGCGATTGCACAAGGGGGAACCAGCCTTGTTTCTGTGATCGATTCTGGCTCCCCCAACGAGGGCAACCCTGCTGTATTCCCAGGTTGTACTGTCGCTGGTGACACAATCGTAACAGGATTAATTTCCGGTACCAATGTGATCTATGATGCAGATTGTACGGACTTAACTGCTCAATCTGTTTACCTATCGGGTTGTTCAGTGGCTGCTGCCAATATAACTGTGGTTGAAACCACGATTATCAAGGATAGCGTTTGGGATTTTTATAACCCACAGATTATTAGTGCGGCTGGAGATTTTCCGATTGAGGTTTTTATCGACGCTGCCTCCACGGTCTCGTGGAATGACAAGCGAGGGACGGCTCCACTTAGCACATTTGTAACCATCAATTACAACACATCAAACGAGGAGTACTCTTGTAACACCGACGACCGCTACTATTTTGGTCGTCAGTCTGTGGTTGATTTTCGAGTCGAGTGGAACTCAGGGATTGCTACGTGGGATTATTTGGGGTCGTTACCAGCGCGAGGAGCATCCTTTACCACAGGGATCCCCGCCCAAGCGAGAGCCTCTGTTAAACAGCGAAAGGATTGGCTTTTGGTCCAGCCTAGTTATGACGGGAC
>JACCDG011344032.1_pt1 | contig 13212 bp, 23 predicted proteins | sample 7442471 | NCBI WGS metagenome assembly JACCDG01 (sample SAMN15323444, study PRJNA562643) | freshwater metagenome | isolation source: river surface water | place: USA:Blue River Watershed | collected 2017-08-17 | reverse complement strand
GTGTTGTAACTGTTAAAGGGGAGATTGCCCCAGAATTCAATATTGATAAAGGTCAAGATGAGAAATATCTTGCAGATGCTAAGAAGATGTTAAATCTCGTTTTACATGGACATATTGATGTTTTTATTAGTGAAAATAACTTAACGGGAATCTTAGAAGAATTTATTAGAATAAAAGAAGCTGAAATAGCCAGGAAGTCTTTACATGAGTGAGAACCACAAATTTGTTACCCTTATAAAAGATAGATCTCTAGGTACTAAAATACCTCATCTTATGATTGTAACTGATGGGGATAGGGAGTTTTATGTACATAAGGCGTGGATTCCAACTCGTGGTGCTGTTGTTGGTAAGAAGTTAAAATTAGATGTCGGAGATGAATGGGACGAACCTTGGCTTGTAACTAGTGTTTCAGAAGGAACTATTTCTGGTGTTGAGGCAAATGCTATGCATAAGAGACAAAAAACTTGGAAAGAGGCAGAGATAGCAGGTAGACGCAGTTATAAGGATTAAATGGTATAATAATATTATGGTGCCTTGGATACCGTATGGTAAACGCTATAAAACAGAGTTTGATGAAGATGGCTATAAGAAAGAACTAGAGAGATTGAACCTACTATATTCTGATGCAATGATTGCTGCAATGCTTCCTCATGAATTATATATTTACCAAAATAAATGTGCAGGTATTAGGCAAAAGTTTACTGATCTTGATGTTTTTGCTTTTTCACAGTTTAACACTCCTGGCGTTCAAATTAAATTGAACACAGGGAAGATATATTTTATTGGTGATATTGGTGTAGATGATTCTACAGGAGACGACCGTATTATTAATGGAGATGAGATTGTAACACACTATAGAGTACTCTGCAGACCAGATTTCGATCCTATTGAGGAGCATATAAGCAAGTGGGTATACGGTGATTATGATCTAGGACTATTAAGATTCTATGTGGTTTCTTTCGCTGATAAAATCACTACTAGGCTACTAACCACAAATATTGGAGTTAGTGGTAATCTCATATCTGAGTTTGAGTTTCCCAGCGAGACTCCTATTTACGATGTTAAGAAGCATATTCTAACTTGGTACTTTACCTACATCGCTCCTCCTGTATAAACTTACTTTTTAGTGGTATACACTTAGTATGCCAATGCAAGTAATTTTTCCAGTTGATATGAAGTTAAAGACAAATGATGAGATTAATGTGATCACACCAATGAAAATACTAAATGGATTAATATTAGCGACAACGAGATCCAAAGACTATTATAGAAATACTAATGAGTTTCCTAGATTTATAATAAGGACACCAAAGAGTAGTTTCTATGTACTAGATGTTGAGAATAAGCTAATCAGGCCACGAAGCATACTAGCTGAAACAGAAACTAATAAAGGCTACCATTACTTACTTCCATATGAAACTAAACAAAGTTACCACATTACTAAACTACAGGATACAAAATATGAAGCTATATGTACTGAATATTGGGATGAGTTTACACATGATAAAAGTACAAGAACACTTAGAAATATGATATGTTACAGTTGGCTTTGTAAGGAACATGTAGATAGCTGGAACGAGCTTGCTGGCTATGCAGACTCTTTTAAAAGTATAGATCAAATTTTGCGAGGAGGATCTTGTCCTTGTTCATAAGATTAGTTGTTATGTTACTAGCTTTGGCTTGCACTGCTGAGGACTGTTCTCCAGATGAATATGAAAATACGCCAGTTACAGTACGCTCTACTAAGGATGGAGGTTAATGGACAAGATAGCTAAATTAACTGTACTACAACAAGAATATTCTGCTTGTACTAAGTGTATCTTCCTGTACTAGGATCTCTATTCGTGTTTATAGGTGGTCTTATTCCTTTTTCTTTAATTGTTCTACTTATCTTCTCTCTTACCTCTTTCGAAGTAGCTTTACCTAAATGAGACTTTAATAGTGCCTCTTTAGATTTCTCTGTCATAGGTATTCCCTTGTTCCATGGAATTCTACCTTTCATACCCTCACTCATTCTTTTTTTCTGTTCTTCAGTTCTGCGTGGTAACTTTTTGCCTTTTCTTGACTCACTCATTTTCTTTTTTGCCTCTTCTGTATGTTTCTTGCCCTTATTAGCTACCCCAATTTTTAACTTAGTATCACTTGACATGGTTTCAATTGAGCCACCAATCACACCTAGATTTATAAGATCTTCTTTATTTAAAGACATTGCAGTTTCTAGTTCATATTTATTTAATAACTGTTTTTCACATTCAAGAAATGGAATAAAAATTAAGCCGTCCTTTCCGTACTTGTTATAAATGTTCTGTAAAAAAGAATTTCGATGTTTGAATACTTTCAGCTCTTGAAAGTGTTGCTTTTTACGTCTATTAAAATTTTTCGTTTGTCCGACATAGACTTTATTATTGGATACAGAGTATATGAGGTATATTCCGCAATTTGCAGTTTCAGTAATATTTTTTGTTTGCAGAAGCTCCTGGATTGTCATAATAAGATAATACAGTTTCTGGTATAAAGATAGAATGGATAAATTAGTAAAACTTACAGTTTTGTCTGAAGAGTACAAAAATTGTACTAAATGCAAACTATGTCCGACTAGAACTAACGTAGTATTCGGAATAGGAAATCCTAATTCGAGGATTCTAGTTTTAGCTGAAGCGCCTGGTAAAGATGAGGATGAAGAGGGCGTTCCTTTAATTGGTGCAAGCGGTAGAATCTTGGATTGGATATTAGCAAAAGAGTCAGGGCTTCCTGAGCTTGAACTACTATCAGCTAGCTTCACAACAAAAAAGAACTTCTTTTGGCCGGATCATAGAAAGGCCAAGCAGTTATTGATGCAATTTATATTCTATACAAATACTGTTCTATGTAGACCACCAGACAATAGAGATCCAGAAAGAGATGAATTAAAAGCATGCAGAGATAGGTTATTACAGACAATATTAACAGTAGATCCAACTGTTATTATAGCTACTGGAGCTATTGCTAATAAGGTAATACTTGGTAAGGTTAGTGTTAACATACTACGCTCTAGAGGTACAATACAAGATATAGAAATTGATGGTGGTCGCATACCAATATCTTATCCTGTTGTAAGCATACTTCACCCGGCCTATTTAATGAGAAATATAAACCTACAGAAAAAGGATGGAGCGTGGAAGACGACGTATCGAGATATAGCACTTACATACGATATACTTAGAATGCATGATAAGATAAGGGATGGCGCTTAATGTTTAAATGCTACATAGAATCTGGATCTCCTATATACTCAGAAAGTGGTAGTTTAGTAACTGAAAAGGACGATTTAAAATCTGGTGATTTTATTAGGTTCTTTAAAAATGGGGACTTGTTTAAGGTTGAACAGTTTGGTATTAGCTTTTCTGTAACCAGTGGCAAACTGTCTTACGTGCTTAGCTGGGATTACACATGGGTAAAGGGAAAGAAGGTTTATTGCTGGAAGCACGCTAGTACTATTAATTTAAGTGCGCTAGATAAAATTGTATTGTACGGTTCCTAATTTTTTAGGTATAAAGAAGGTATGTCAAAAGATTGCATAATAAAACAAACAGACCAGATAAAGAATCTTATCAACCTAGTTTTTAGTTGCGGAGCTAGGGTTCAACTTACAGAGCAGGAATTTCTTGGTGAACCTTTTCCAAAAGCTGGGGCAAAAGAGTTATGCCCTCTTCATGCTGTTAAAAAGACAAAGAAATCCAGAATTATAGATGATGCTTTTTACGAGCAAATGGAGGCCGGTAAGGTAAAGAAGGAGCTAATGGGAGTTAAAAATGACTAAAGACAAGGTTTGTAACCTAAAAAAGATAAAGGAAGTTGGTGATGAATACAAATTAACATTCGATTGTGGACTTAAGATGCCTATAAAAAAAGAACTTATTGCAGGACTACCTGAACCCAAGGTTGGAGATAAACTTTGCCCTGAGCATACCTGGTTAGAGAAAGTTAAAGCAAAGAAAGTAGGTAAGCTTGAAAAAGCAGCACCTACTGGAATTAATGTACCTAAGGGTTTTCTTAAATCAGTATTAGAGACAGACATGATAAAAGACATGGCCGGTGTTGGAGCTGGAACTGGGTACTTAATCGATGATAGCAAAATCAAGAAGCAAATCGCGGAGTTTAAAAATGATTAAAGAGTGTAAGATTACAAAGTTGTCTTACACAGCTTTCCCGAAAAATGGTAAAAAAGCTGTTCAATCAAAATTGAAGTTTGATTGTGGACTATTACTATCTTTAACCGATAAAGAGGGAGATACCTTAAGAGGGATGCCTTTCCCAGTAAGGGGAGATGTATGCTGCCCTAAACATGCTGATAATAGAATGGCTAAAGCATTAAGTAAAGTAAAGAAGCAAACTAGAGGAGACATTCCAGAAGTAGAGTATGCAGAAAGTTACAATCTTCAAAATGAAGAGGAGGCCAAAATATATTGGAGATTGGTAGGTGAAAATGGATCAAAATAAGAAGTGCTGTGTAAAGAAAGTAAAGGCAACTAGTGATAGAAAGGCCGCTATTGTCACATTTGACTGTCTTACAACTGCTAGATTTTTTGCTCCCGGCCCTCCCATTGGGGTAGATAAGCTCTGTCCTGTACACTATACTAAAATTAGAAAATTGAAACCGAAAGGTATAAACCCTTGTGAAGAGTTTGGTGTCAACATAGAATTGGCAGGGCGTAGATGACCCAAAATAGTAAGTGTTGTGTAAAGAAGGTAAAAATACTCAAAGAAAGCAAGAGAGTTGTAGTTACGTTTGATTGCCTTGCCAAAGCGACATTTTATGACAAAGGTCCTAGCATCGGAGAAGAGAATCTATGCCCGACTCATCGTACTTCTTATAAAGCATTAATCCTTATGGCTGGTAAGGTAGTACAGGTTGATATTCCTATAAGTAAGCCTATTCGTCCTGCATACTGGCTAAACCTACGTCCTTGGAGGGAGCGCCTAAATGATTCAAGGTAGTGGTTGCAAGATAACTAAATTAGATCTGTCTGAAGCACATTTAATAATAAATAGTGATATGATCCATGTTACCAGCAAGATTAGGCTATTAGACAGTGAGGACGTACAGCTAGGTGAGAATAAGTATCTAGTCTTTAGTAGCGAGGTTCTTGAGGCTGCACAAGCCTTAATTATAGCTTTAGAAAAGGATGCTGCTAAGCTAGTATTTGTTGACGCAGACAGTAATGAACAGTTAAATGATGGACAGAAGGGGGAGGGAGACATTATAGACATACTAGAGAAGATAAATAGGATTCCTGAAAAGTTCGATCATCTAAACCATCAGTATGAGACCTGGGATATAGAGTAATAACACTCCCTTACTTTTAGGTATATACATTGTATGAGGCACAATGCTTAGCACGGAATATCAGCTTATTCTCAAGCTGTTAGAAACAAAAGAGATGCCTACTATAGAAAAGCTAAAGATTACAGAAGACTTCTTTCGTTCACAAGAATGTAGAGATGCCCTTAAATACCTGAGAGAGTATTTCTATACAAAAAATACATACGGGCACATCCCATCTTATGAGTTATTTAAGGTTAGGTTTCCAGGGTTTCCACCAAATAATACACCACTAGAAGATTCGGTAGAGGTTCTAGCTGAGGATATTAGACGCAAGTACATGCTTGCTCAATTAGGTAAGATTAGTGAGAAGCTAACACAGTTTATACATTCAGGAGATCCGTACTCATCTATCGACTTTATTAGAAATGCTGGTCTACAGCTTGGGGCTGAACATGAAGTTAATGATGACATGGCATTAGAGCTGTCAGCCAATCTATTAAAAGAACAGTATCAAAAATCAAAAGAAAATAAAGGATGCATAGGAACTCCTTGGCTATGGCCTACGTTAACAGACATAACCAGTGGTAAGCAGAAGGGCCAATTAATTTACTGGAGAGGACAGACTGGTGTAGGTAAATCCATGAATGTTATTGCAGACTGTGTTCATTCCTGTAAGAACTTCAATGAGCGTATTCTGTACTATTCTCTAGAGATGGAGAACTGGAAGGTAAACAGAATAGCAGCCTGTTACTGGGCTGGTATAGACCTAGAGCTGTGTGTTAGAGGCCAGCTAAATCCTGCAGATGAAAAGTTATATATGGATACATTGGATATGCTAGGTAATTCTGGTAAGGTTAATTGGCTAACAACAAGTGGCCAGGAAACAACTAGCACTACATCCTTAATGAGTAAGATTAGAGATTTCGACCCTGATTGCGTTGTTATTGATACTACATATCAACTATCCGATGGTACGAAGAGATCTGTAGATGTTGACTGGAAAACTATAAAGAATATAAGTGCTCAGTTAAAACAGATGCAAAAGCGTATGAGAATTAGTACGCCGCCCAGACACTTCTATACTATAGCTATTATCCAATCAGATAAGGATGATGGTATAGCGATGGCTAAGTATATTAAGCAAGACTGTGATTTATCAATAGAGCTGAGAGCACAGTGGGATACAACTATAAATAAGAAGTATCTCCAAGTATCTGTAGACAAGATTAGAGATTTGCCTGAAGGAAAGAAGTTCTTTATTGACTTTTTTCCAGGACTTAGTGCAAATGAACGGCTACCTCATGAGGAGAAACAAGGTATTGGAAAGGCACGAGGGCCTGCTATTGAAGTTCCACAACATAAGCAAAACTTTGCCTCATTTAGTTTTGGGAATAGATGAATGAGAACTATAAACACCCGAGCTTCTAATTACAAGATGATTATAGAGTACCTTCACAAACTATTTCTTGAGTTTATGTCTGGTTTTCATATAAATATAGAATACAGGCCAGAACGATTGTTAACTGGACGAAGGTACAGGAAAAGAAAAACTAAGGCATAGTAGCCCATGGGGAGAACAACTATTAATAAGATGGCACTTCTAGTACAAGCTTGCGATATAAGCCCCTTAGCAAAGACAAAGGAAGAAAAGGAATGGTTAGATACTGCTGTTAAACTAGGAGAGCAAGCTTATCTAGCAAACAAAGCTTGGGAAGATTTTATACATAATGGGTTATCCAAGGAAGATCAAGAAACAGAGGAATGGAGTGCTGAGAAAGCAAAATACATCAGGAAGAATTAATTTTTTAGCGGTATAAAAAACTAATGTCATACGGATCAGAGTCAATAGACGCACTGAGTAACAAAGGGTATACTAAGGTTATTGAAACTTGGTGTGATGAGGATTATCAAGGCAGTGGTGGTGTTTTAGCTTACTCTGATGAGAAGAACAGCTATGCTTTGGTAACTTATATTTTTGGTACCTGTAGTGGTTGTGATGGTTGGGTAGATGAGTCTTATGAAAGCGTTGTTAAAATGTTGGAAGACGATATTGAAGTATTATCTACTACTAGTGAAGAGCTTGCTAAGCAAATTTTTGCATCAAAGAAATAATTTTTAGCTCTAAAGTTAAGTCAAAAAATGGTATAATAGTATTAGGAGGAAGAATTATGGGACTTTCAGCACTGCTAATCGGGGTGTGCTCTCTTCTGCTCAAGAAGTGGTTCTGGCTAGGGGTGTTCATCTTCATTCTACATTACTTTATCTCAAGAACTGCGCGAGATGCCGCACCTGGCAGCCCTACAGACGAAGTGAGGAAGTCAATCAAGAGGTGGCAACGCGGAGACTGAGCCTTGTTGTTTCTATGGGGGCATATCGGTTATTTGATTTAATTTTAGGTATAATAATAATATGGATCCCTTGATTGAAGTTTTGGACGTGCAGATAAGAGCACTGCAGGATGAAAGAACTAAGAGACTAGCTGAATCAGCTAAGCGTAATAAGATCACTACTGCAATAACAGAACTAAAAGCTAAGGTTGCTCGTGCAGAGCGAGATGTAGCAGAAGATGCTGCTTCTTTACTAAAGTGCAGTGCACATTTACCTATTAAGTCTATCCATCGGTATGATACAGAGAAGTCTAAGGAGTGGGACATGCTAGTCGAAGTAGCCGGCTGGGATAAAGTCACTACATATCTACTGAACATTGAAAAAGAAGTAGCTGATTATATACTAAAACTATCTGGACAGGGGTTTGCTTCTGAGACTCAGATGCTTTTTGGAAAGATCAGAGTTTACTGCCTCAGATCAAATAAGGAAATAGAAGAAGAGGCAAGAGAGCTACAGAGTATTCAGTTGAGAAGCATCTCCAGTAGAATAGAAAGAATGTTTAAGTGGTTAGATGAGAAGAGGAAGGAGCTAAGCGAACTTGAGAAGCAATTAACCTAATTTTTAGGTATAATAATTGTATGTCTGAAGCACCCAAGTGTATAAAATTGTATGTTCAGTTAGAAAATGGAACAGTTATTACAATGACGAAAATATCGGCACTTACCCAACTTTATCCTATTCATCGTATAGGTGCTTTTCGTTATGATACTCAAATTGAGGTAACCACTGATATTGAGGATATGGATATGCTGAGATTTGGTAATTTTCAGTATTCAATAAATGAGACCAAGAGGTATATTAAGGAGTTATTGAATATAGAGTTCAAGTTCCCAGACAATATTCAAAGTATTGTAGATAAGGTAGCTCGGGTTAAAGCTGAACTAGCTAGAATTGAAGCTCAAATCAAGAAAGACCTTGTCTCTATTGGGTTACCTGTAAGGTATGTGTCATACTAGCTCATATTTTTTAGGTATAAGAACCGAATGTTGGAGCTGGTGCAGAAGTATGTGCCAAAAGCTAAGATTAAAAGATCTGGTGCAGATCAGATAGTTATTACCTGCCCATTTCATGCTGGTGGTATGGAGAGAACCCCAAGCTTATTTATAAATGTGACTAATGGTCTTTGGTACTGTCAGGGCTGTAAGATTGGTGGTGGCTTTAAAAAGTTTCTAGCCTCATTGGGATTGGATAGGGGTACTATTGATGATGAAACTAGAGACTTAAATGTTGCTATTAAAGAGTATGCCGAGAAGAAAGAGTATCAAAAGAAGACCTTATTTTACAATGACCCTTTTCTAGTCGATCCTATATTAAACGAAACATTATTAATTAAGTATGCTATAGAGCCTCAATTTCTTATAAACAAAGGATTTGATCCCGAAGTATTAAAGAAGTATGAGGTAGGCTTCGACGTAGATAGACAAAGAGTAATTTATCCCGTGCGAGACTTATATGGTAACTTAGCTGGTGTATCTGGTGGTACAATTATTGGTGCAGAACCAAAGTATAGATTGTATCCAGGTAGAATGTTTATTAACAATGAGTGGGTACAGTCTCCATTTGGCGTCGAATTTGACATAGAGCACCCAACATATAGTCCAGATGCTTGGAAGAGTAGATGTCTTTGGAATTTTGATAGAGTATATGCCTCCTGCTTATATTCTACTAAGGTAGAGACTATACTTATTGTAGAGGGTTTTAAGGCAGCTCTTTGGCTAATTCAAAATGGTTATAGAAACGTAACTGCTTTGATGAGTAGTACAGTCAGCGAACTACAGTATGTAATGCTTTCTAGATTAAACTGTAATTTATTATTAATGCTAGACAATGATGAGGCGGGTAAAAAATGTTCACATAATATACTTTCTACTTTTGCAGGTATAACCCCTGTATGCGAGGTACAGTACAGTGAGTACCATCAACCAGACGATGTTCCAGCAAAAGAGCTCCATGTCAAGATCATTAAAGCGAGGAGGTCACTAAATGCGAATAGAGGACATGTTAGCTAGTTATTATCCAAAGCAAATGCCTGTGCTAGACGAGGAGCTTGAGAGCATACTTAAAGAGCATAATGCTACCGTCGTGAATAAGGCAAAAGAGGCTACAGATCAAGGTCCACAGCCCGCTCAACGTCAGCCCTTGGCACTAGAAGCTAAGGCTCTTAGTGACCAGTTCTATGCTTATGAAGAAGAATTCGTGCGAAACAAGAAATACTTTACAGATAGTATTCTTGAGGCAGCAAGAAATGGTAAGCGTGGTGTAAAGGTTACAATAACTGAGAAAACAGCAAAGGCGTCCTTTATGCAAGTTGCTAATGAAAATAAACTACGTCAATGGTTAAAAGATGAGAGATTTAGTATTGGAATTAACATGCTAGAGAGGAATGTCTGGGAGGTAACTTGGTAGTGAATAGTGGTTTTAACTTACAAACCTTGTGTATGATAAAGTACACAGATTACCACATAAAAGATGTATATGAAGAGATAAAACAAGCTTTATTTACTGCGGCAGATAGGGGGGAGAGTTCATACTTATTTCAAGTACCCACAGATTGGTCAGATAATAAAAGAGCAGCAGTTAGAAGATGGTTAGAAGATCAAGGTCTTTCCGCAGTATTTAAGCATAAGGGTTTTGGGGAAAATGCAAGTACAAATATAGAAATAAACTGGTTACGATAATGAAAACAGTGTATAATAACATCAACGGCACAAACCGAGCTGAGGCTCAACAACCCGCCGCGAAAGGAGCCAACAATGGCTAACCCGTTCATGACCCTACCAAACATTAACTTCTCTGAAAAATCCACAGCACTCAATGCAAAAAAGGTTTACGATGATGGTCCTAAGACACCAAACAGAAAGATATTTCCGTTCTGGGAGTATTTAAATCTATCAGCAGCCACACAGCAGTTAGTCTTTATTCCTGGTGAGTATGAATCTAGAATAGAGCCAGGTAAAATTTATCCTTGGTTAGAATTCTATAAGCATAAGATGACTTATACTGACTCTACAGGTAAACAGATATTTAAAAACATTACATGCTCCGCCGGTTCTGATAAACATCACAAGAAGCCTTGCGTTGGTTGCCACTACTATGAGTCCAATAAGCCTGCTCCTTATACAAAGAAAGAGAATAGAACACCTAATCCATGGGGCCAGAAGTTATCAACTATATTCTGTGTAGGCCATTTAGCTTGGTATAAAAGAGTAATGAGAATGAAAGATGGTAAGCCTGTAGTTTATGCTGATATTCCACAGTATAATGAAGTCTTATGCCCTGCTGGGGAAGAAGGCGGACCAGATACTTTCTTCGGTAAACTAGTTAAGATCGAACTTGGAAACAACCATTATAAGAATTGGGTTGAAATAGCAAGTCAGCTTTATTGGTTATGTGATGGTTGTGGAATGGGTATTGTTACAAAGAAGGTTTATTGTCGTAATTGTGGAGCTGATTTAATAGATCCTAAGGAAATAAACAAGCTATCTAGACCTCAGCAGGAAGACATACTAAAGAAGATACAGACCTGTGCTTGTGGTCATGTGGATATGCCTGTTGAAGACTTAGCTTGCGGTTACGACGTTGAAGGTAAAGTCTTTAAGAGAAAAGCGAATCGCCCTTGTCCGCTAGGTGATAATCCTCCACAGAGAATGCATATCTATAACTGTGTTGTAAGTTTGAATAAGACAGGTGCTAAGACAGATAGTAAGCTAAATCTAGTAGACAAGGCATCGTTCAATCCAGATTCTGATATCTCATGGGTAACCCCGTATGAAAGCATTGGTATGCCTGTTGTTGAGATTATTGATTCTATAATTGCTAGAAATGGTGGTAAGCTCTATGATATAAATAAAGATATTGAAGTTGTCTCAGAAGAGCAACAGGCACAGGAGTTAAAGGTACCTAATCCTTATGCAGCCCCAAGCGATATACCAAAGCAGCCTCCTATATCTCAGGTACCTGTTACTGGCGGTGGATTCCAGAAACTAGGAGTTATATTCAATAACTAATTTTTTAATTGTAAGTTTTTCAAGGAACTAAGTTCCTTTTTATTATTGGTATAATATATATATGAACAGTGTTGAAAGTGCTATCAACACTCTTTGTGATCTTCCTTATACTAAAATACGAAGGCTTAGAGCTGTATTACAGAAAGCTGCCAATAGAAAAGGTCCTACACTAGAGCGGGAGCTTACAGTTCGTCACACCTTTAACAAGCTAGACAGAGCAGTCACTGCAGCCAAGGATTCTTGGAGTTATTGGGGTAAATTAGTAATAGACGAGTTAAAAACTCCTGAGGTTGCCGATAATGTATATACATTTGATTTTATAAAGCAAGATCACATACGAGATGCTAAGGATATAACAGATATAAGAAAATTGATTGCACATCTACGCTGGATTGCGGATAGACTTGCAGAAATCCTTCGACTACATTATGTTTATATGGACACAGACCCCAATAGGTTTGTAATTAAATTTGAGGGGACAAAACTCGTAGTAACTGCAAAGACAGTAGATATTAATAAAAGAATAGAGCAGCTTAGAAAAAATATAGTTAATGCTAAGATCGAAGTTGAGAAGGATACAGTTAGACGGCTGGATGATTTGACTAGACTAGAAGCTAGGCTCGAAGAGGAAGTTAAGAAGTTGACTCCTGCAAAGAGCAAATAAGTATTTTTAGGTATAATAAAGAAATGGGAGCAGATGGTGGTACTTGTTGGATGTATTTAAAAGATACTAGCTCTGAAGCATATAAGACCCTTTATTCTATAATACCGCACATCTTTATTCATGATGATGATGGACACCCAGTTGCAGAGACTCCAGCTAATACAATAAGTGGTCAATATGGTACACAACATGACTTTGATCTAGAGAGTCTACAAGATGTTGTTTACTGTATTAAAGATTTAACTGAAGATGAACAGCAACTTACTTGGCGCCAGTATTATTTTCTAAATTTAGAAACTGCACCGTTGGGGTATCATGGTAGATGGCGAACTGAAATGCCCTCTGGTCCATTTGGTTCTTATTACTGGTTTGGTGGCTGGGATAATACACTAGATAGAGCTGCATATGAGTTATTTCACTACTACTCAATCGAGGATGTTAGTTATCTAGAAGATGGTAAATGGGTTGACATGAAACTAATTGATTGGGTTAGTATACTAGAAAGTATCTGTTATTTAGATCGTACTGATAGGGAGGAGACCTGGACATAGTTTTTTAACTATAATAACGAACTACTTGTTTAAGGTATAAGCAAAGCATGTCTAGAGACGAGCTAAATACTATAGCTAATAATAGGAACAAGCTAACATGGCTAGAACTTGCAGCAGAGGAAATATATAAAAAATGTTATGAGTATGCAGAGGTCGGTCAGTATAGGTATTGGTTAACCCATAAACCTGTCATTGCATTTATTCCAACAGAGACAGCACTAAAAGAAATAGTTAGCTATATCAGTACCTTAGCTCAATTCGACGGTATTCAAATAATTAAAAATTCTTGTGAGCGCG
>JACCDG011321761.1_pt1 | contig 13212 bp, 30 predicted proteins | sample 7442471 | NCBI WGS metagenome assembly JACCDG01 (sample SAMN15323444, study PRJNA562643) | freshwater metagenome | isolation source: river surface water | place: USA:Blue River Watershed | collected 2017-08-17 | reverse complement strand
GTCGAACGTTTCTTCCAGCCAGTCAGCCGCATGGGCCTCACGGCTGGTTTTCGAGATGAGCGCATACCATGCGAGGCCGTCCGGAAGAATGCGGGCCGGGTTCTTGAAGTTTATCGGGCGTTGAAATTTCATTCGCGCTCCTCAAATGAGTCCAGAAGGCTCCGCTCTGTCAGCCGAAGGTGAAAGATGATGTCCGCCAGATCACGGCAGGCAAAGCCGACAATATCCCCGCCGTCCTTTGTGAAGCCGAGACAGACAAGGCTTTCAACCTTGTCCTGATGTTCAACGAGGAAATCAATAAGCACCTGGGGGCTTGGCGCATGGCTTTCCTTGCCGGGAAACTTGATGATGTTGTCTGTCATTCTGTCCCTTTCTCTATTGCGTTGGCGCGGGGCGATTTTGTCATCCGGCCCCACATTTCCGCGAAAATCTCCCGCATTCTTTCGTCACTGATTGGCCGCTTGCATTTCAGAATTGCGTTACCCTTCCGGCCACAGTCGCAAGCGCTTCCGCGAACTTTGCAATATTCGTCATCCATCATGCTGCTCTCCCGTATTCGCCTCTCACAATTCCGTTCGGTGTTTGAATGTCACGCGCAACAAGACGCGGGCGCGATTTCTTGAGCTCCTCCCATTCGGGAGTGCCTTCACGGATGATTTGGACGGGAACCGCTGGCTGTGCCGCCTGGGGCTGGAATTCGGCCCAGAAATCGCCGTTCAGCCATGAACGGGCCTGCTTCACGTATTCCGTTCCGGCCTTGCCCTTGGCCTTGCAATGCGCGGCGTATGCCCTCGCCCCGTCAAGGATGGTTTTGAGGGTCGCGCGTTTCAGGGCAGCACCAAACGCCTTGGCAGCGCCCTTGCGGTCTGCGGTGCCGTCGCGCTTGGGGTAAGCTTCCAAGAACTCGGCAAAGCCTTCCGGTTCGGAGGGACTTGGTTTTGATGGGGGGTTATGGGGGGTTATATCTTTCTCTTGAGGAAGGTTAGATATAATATCTCCATCACGCGCGAGGCGTGGAATTTCCACGGATTTTCCTTGGATATTCTGCGGAACCTCTGCGGAATCTCCGCTCCGTTTCCGCAGACGGTCCTTTTCCCGTCGCGCCTCAAGCGGTGCAAGCTCCTCAGCAAGCACGGCGAGAACTGTTGCCATCTGCTCAGATGACAGGCCAAGAGTTGAGAGTTTCAGGAGGCTAGACGACTTCAAGCAGCGTCCTCCCGTACTTTTCATTCAGTCCAGAAATAAGTCGCTTGAACCTTGGGAAGTCACGAACCGCGCCAATGGCTCGCGGCCAAAATTGACCTAGAAGTTCGCACCCACGAGCCAAGTCACGCAGAAAGTCCTTGTCCGCCCCGCAAACAATCATTGCCTCAATGATTTTTGCAACCGATGGCTTGTCCCACGCATCTATCAGCCACTTGTTGGCAAGTACCGCCGCGACATAATACCCGGCGAGCAATTCATCTGACATCGACCCGTTCTTGACGTTTGCAGCAACGGCTGGAATTTTCTTAAAGGCTCTCTCCCATGACTCGGAGTCAATGGTTCCGTTGTCATCGTACCTTGCATAAGTGTTAAACGACCTTTTTGCGGCGTCTGCCAGTTCACTAGCGGTGAACTTTTTTAGCCAATTCCTGATATTTTTCTTTCCTGTTTCGCTGGGTTCAAAGTCGCCAACGTCTCGGATTATGGCGCATACCTCATGCACAAACCCGCCCTGAATATCAGCTAGCCCCTCCCTCCACTTGACCATCATTTCAAGTTGCTGGCGGCGTTCGTTCAGTGCTTCGAGTTGCGCCTGCTGTTTGACCACCATTGTTTTATCAGACAATGGCTTGTCACTTTTCCCGGAGTTGCAGCTAAAACAGCTAGTAATTAGGTTCGTGATTGCGTCGTCTCCACCTTTTGCGACGGGCTTTATGTGGTCAACATGCAGCACCACGTCAGGCGACTTTGACCCGCAGTATTGACATGTGAACGAGTCCCGCTTGAACACTTCAAACCGGACGCTTTTCGCAATTGCCTTCCGTCTGCTCACATCACGCTCCCTGCTTGAAAATGTCGGCGCGTAGGGCCGCAGTGATCCCCGTCAGCCCTCTCCTCGCTGCCTGCCTCGCTTGTCTCGTAGGAACACCAGGTTTCGCCATTAATACGGCGTCCTGACTTCATGCGGCGAGGACGGGTGCAGAGGTTGTTGCCGAACTTGTGGCGATGGAAGGCGCAGCCTGCACATGATGGAGGTGTCATATCAGCGCCTCCTGCGAGGGTTTGGCTGGTTGAGCGGACGCAAAAAAATCACCGTGCGAAAATTCCCTGATCCTGCGCAGAGCCGTCTCGAAGTGCGTCTCGTCAATTTCAATTCCAATGAATTTGCGCCCCAACTGCGCTGCGGCCAGTCCGGTTGTTCCGCTTCCCATAAAAGGGTCCAAAACTGTGTCGCCCGGATATGAGTGTAGGTTTATAAAATGCCCCACCATTTCCAGCGGCTTTTCGTTCGGATGCACCCTGTTGCGAGGCGGCATCTGCGAGTAAATGTTCCGCACTGCTTTTGCGTCGTCCTGCCAGCGCAACGTTCCACCCTTACGATGGGCAATCATCACCATTTCGTGCTGCCTGCGGTAACGCCACCCAAGCCCAGGATTTAGTTTGTCCCATATAACGCTGTGAAAGAACTGGAGCCCGCCGCTATCCATGCGATTGGCAACCCAAGCAAAGGTCGGCTTCGGCCCTCCGCCGCCGCAGCAGCAGCAGCAGCAGCAGCAGCAGTCCTCATTCAAGAGCCGCACGGCGTCTGAAAGCATTGCATCAACAACCGTCCGCATTTCGTCCATTGAGTCGTTGGCAATTGGCTTGCTTTCAATGCCGCGATGCTCATTCAAGCGGGCATTAAAGTCTCCATCGTGGTTTGAATGCCCATAAGGCGGGTCGGTCCAGAGCAATTCCACAGAGTTATCCGGCAGGCTTGCCATCACAGAAAGACAATCGCCTAGGTACAGCGTACAATCCCCGATGATTTCCTTGCGGCGGTATGGCTCGCTCATATCGCCTCCACACGAACAGCGCCGCCTTTGACGGGAGGGGCTTTTGAAATGGTGAATTGAAATTCGGAGTCGTCAACGCCCGTGACATGGGCCAGTGCGTCTAGGCCGGGCTTGATGGCCGCAAGCATATTGTCCAAATCGGCGCGGTGCGCGGTCGGCGGAGAAAACTCAATCCAAAATTCTTTCTTGCCGTCCCATACAGTCATGTCGTCGCGTCGAAAAAACGCAAACAAACACCATTCCTTGTATTTTTTCGCAGCCTTCGCCTTCTTTGCCCAATGCACTCTTGCATTCGGTGAAAGTTCTTTCGGGGGCCACGGGAGAATTGCGTGTGTCATGCCGCCTCCAAAACGCTATCGCCACGGATGGAAAAGAAACCCCAACAGCCACGCATTGACATGTAAGCGCGGGCCAGCTTGGGAATGTCGTTGTTATTGAGCTTGTAATCAGGGCCACCCTGCAAGGCGCGGTGATGGCGAATATGTTCGCAGACAGTCCGTGCCGCGTAATGCTTGCGGAACTTGCGAACCTTGTCGCATTCAATGACGAACGTGGTCCACAGATCGTCCGCAATGCCTGGGGGCTTTGCTTCCATGTCGAGACGGCTCAACGTCATTAATCCCTCCCAATTGGTACGAAAGGCATGGAAGGCGATGGCCGTTCCGCAATCTGATTGCTGACAATCTTGGCGCGGGGCCTGCGGGTTTTCTTCACCCTGCCCTCCGGAATAATCATGCCGTCTGTTGAAAGGCCGTATTCCCTTGCAATGAGAACCCGGACAATTGTTCCCACGGTTACGCCACGGGCCTTTGCTGAAGCCGTCAACGCGTCCCGCATTTCGCCGGACATATACGTGTGAAGCGGGGCCTTGGCCTTGAGCTTCAATTGCGGACGGCGCAGGCCGAGCTTGTTCAACCGGGCAATGATTGCCGATTCAGTCCGGCCCATGATTTCACCAATCGCGGCGCTCGTATGCGTCTGGTAGAGCGAGGCCAGCTTTTCGTCCTGTTCCTTGGTCCAGAATGCGGCGGTCATTCCACGCCCTCCAGAATGTCAAAAGCAGCGTCAATAATCCGCGTAATCGGCAGTTCCTTTTCCCGGATGGCGCGGTCAGCCCGATTAACGCCGCTCAGGACCGTTGAATGGTCGCGGCCACCAACAAGACGCCCAATCGTCGGGAATGACGCCTTGGTATTGTTGCGGGCGATGTAATAATACGCCAGCCGAGCGGCCATCACGTTCTTGACGCGGCGGGCAGATTTGATTTCGTCAACCGTGACGTTGCCAGCTTGCGCACATGCGGCCAAGATTTCGGACGTGAGATAGATCGTCGCCTTAATGTCAGTCGGAATCTGCGCAACGGTTTCAATCACCTTATGCGCCCGGAGCATGAAGTCTCGCTCTTGCTTTACGGTCGTTGTGGCCTTGGCCGGAATGACGGCAATCGGAACAACGGGCGCTTTCGGCTTTGCCCACAGGCGCGATCTAACCGCGCGATATCCTGCCACAACCTCAGCCGCCGTTCTGTTCTCCTCAATCGGGGCATACACACACGCCATTAAGCAGACTCCATTGATGTTTTAAGTGGGAAGAAAAAAGGCGGAGAGCGAAGCGGGAAGTCTCGCCCTCCGCCAGTCATCGCGGACAGGTCAGGGAGTCGAACCATCGCGCGGAATTTGAGAACATCGGCAGTCTTGCCGAAAGAATTTTGAGGCGGTTGCGGTGAATTGCGGGCAAAACGAAACCCCGCAAACAGCGGCACAGGACGAGAACCGTTCACCGCTCTCTGATTAGTCGGACGCCGCCTCGCGCCCGTGGGAGTCACCCGTCCTGTGTAAGCCAAACTCATTGAAGCATCTCCACGACGCGGGCCAACACGCCGTTGGCTACTGACAGCAGCACAAGCGTTGTTGCGAGGTTGTGGAGAGTGAGGCGGATCATTATTCCACCTCCGGAGCAAACAGGCTCAGAACGGCAAAGAGCGCAAAGCCAGCCGTAAAGAACCAATACATAAGATCAAGCCCGTGGACGTTAAACCCTTCCACTTTCCTCATTGCGACCAACGAGAAAAACAAAGCGGCCACCGCATTGACATACGCATGAACAAATCGGCTGACCTTGATCATTGCGCCGCCCCATAAACGTCCGGACGCAATTTCTTGCGGGACACGCCCATGCGCTTAGCCAACTGGGCCAAAGTCCCAATATCTGGCTTGCAAATGCCGTGTTCCCATCGGGAAAATGTGGACTTATTGACGCCAAGCAACGCTGCGGCCTGAGCCTGGCTCAGCTTTTTTGCGTCACGAAATTGCTTAAATGGGTTGTTCATGCCCGCACTGTTGCATACAAGGCAACGGATTGCAATAGGGGGGGGCGAAAAAATAATTTCAAATTCCGCTTGCTATTTGTTGCGGAACGTGCAACTGTATCCCCACACCACGGGAGAACGGAAATGAGCAACTACCCCGACAATATGGACTGGAAAGCCTATGACGCCGCATATGGCGAACCGTCAGAGCGCACTTATCCAACATGGGACGAAATCCACGCCATTGCCCGCAAACATCTGGAACCCGCATTTCGCGCCATGGCCACAGAAATTGCAACCGGATGGGCCGACACTTCGGAGTTTCCGTTTCCCGAGGCTGATCTGAAGAACCTCATTGATTGGACGATTTCTGACGGCGTTACGGAAGCGGTGGACAGCAAATACGCCGATGCAGTGAACGCGGGAGAGTGAAAACCATGACCCGCCTTACTCTCCGAGACACTGGCGACATTCGGATCGTCGGAAAAGCCAAAGACATCCGCGCCGCCATTTACGCCATTGCCGAGCGCGTCCACGGACGCAGGCCGGAACCGTTTTTCATTCACCCCGAAGTCGCTGAACGCATGGAGCATAAAAATGCTGACCACAACGCTTAACCGTATTCGCGCACATCATCCTTGCGTTGAAGGATGGGAAAAGCTGCTTAAGGGCCTAGGCAAGACTGCGGCGGATGATGAGCCGCTGGCATTTTCCAAGATTGCCGAAATCAATGGCTTAGATGACGCTTTGTGGTGTTGTCGAGCGGAGCCGCAAGAGTGGAAAACGTGGCGGCTGTTTGCTGTGTGGTGCGGTCGTCAGGTTCAACACCTTATGAAGGACGCCCGTTCTATTGCTGCACTTGAAGTTGCAGAGCGCCATGCGAACGGTAACGCAACCGATGAAGAATGGGACGCTGCGAGGGCCGCTGCGTGGGCCGCTGCGTGGGACGCTGCGCGGGACGCTGCGCGGGACGCTGCGCGGGCCGCTGCGTGGGACGCTCAAAAAGCAAAGTTCATTGAAATGGTGGATCAGGCAACCCCCGCTGAACGCATGGAGAAGGCAGATGGCTGACCACAACTTGATTGAAGCCCGCTTGCGCCGCGTCGAAGCCGAAAACAAGGGCCTCCGCCTTGCGCTTGAAAGCATCCAAGAGATTGCCGCCCGCTGGCTGAAAACGACAGACCCGAACAGAGGAGGCGTTTGGAATGTAGAAACACCCGCAACACGTGACCCTGACAGCGGCAGGCCGTCCCTGGTTGAGCCTGCCGCGCTCTCTGACCTCAATCACAACTATGGAGGATGAAATGCGCCTCTATCAGCAGCCACTACAGACGATGTGTGCCGATACCGATTTCGGAGACGATCTGATCTATTCCGCCGAAAGCGTACGGGAAGAACTGAAGGCGGTTTTGCGGAACGTGAGCCGCGCCCGGAACAGGGACAAACAGGCCGCGCTTTCAATTCTGATCGGCGCAAAGGCTCTCTTGAATGACGCAATTACGGAGTGCGAACCATGAATGCAGAATTGATTGATGCCGGGACCGGGGAAATAGCGCCCGCGCCAAATTTTGTCCCGCCGTCTGGAAAAGACCTGATGACAGCAATTGACAACATGGTTCGTGAACTCCCGATCTGGATTACACAAGACGCCGAAGCCGCCATCACTGACAGGGTGAAGCGGAAATATGCGACGCTCAAGGCAATAATGAGCACGGTTCGACCTGTTGCCATCAAGCACGGCATTCGTATCAGGCAGGGTTGCGACCACGCTTGGCAACTCGACACGGGGCAAATCAAAGGCCGCATGGTCCCTGTGTTCACAGACCTCATCCACACGGCAACGGGCCAGACCGAACGAACCACAATTGAAATCCCGGTTTCCAAGATGGATGCGCAGGGCATGGGGTCCGCAATCAGCTACGGGCGGCGTTATGGCCTTCTGGCTGCGCTTGGGTTGACCACCGACGAAGCAGACGACGACGGCGCGGCGACAAAGAGCAGAGACTTGGACGAACCGCACGAAGAAAGCCAAGCTCTTTGGCTGTTCAAGTCAAAGCTTGAGGCGCTGAAAACGCTGGATGAGTTGGCGAAGTTTGCCGACGAAATGAAGCGCACGAAGGAAATTGACAAGATGACGGAACAGGACGCGGCGCTGGCACGGGCCGCTTACTCCGCACATCAAAAGCACATCATTGCAAACCCGGTTCAAAAGAAAGGCAAGGCTGAATGAGCAGCGTAAACAAGGTCATTCTGGTGGGAAATCTGGGCCGTGACCCGGAGGTGCGCCACACCCAAGACGGAAAACCGATTGTGAACCTGTCAATCGCCACAAGCGAAACATGGCGGGACAGAAGCAGCGGCGAGCGCAAGGAAAAGACAGAATGGCACCGCGTCGTTATCTTCAACGAGGCGCTGGCAAAGGTGGCCGAGCAATACCTGAAAAAGGGCTCAACGGTCTATCTTGAAGGCCAGTTGCAGACCCGCAAATGGACGGACAAGGACGGCGCGGAAAAGTACAGCACGGAAATCGTGCTGCAACAGTATCGCGGGGAATTGACCATGTTTGGCGGAAAGCCGTCGGGTGGAAGCGATGACCAGTCAAAGCCCGTATTCGACAAGACCAAGGCGGGCGGGGCAACGGCCAATCTGGATGATGATGTCCCATTCATCATGGAATGGCGCTAATGACCCGCGCCGTTGTCGTCATCAACACCAAGGCCGACCGCGACAGAATTGCCGCGTGGGCAAGGAACGTAAAGCCGGGAACGGTTGTCACGTTCAAGGAAAGCAAGCGCAGCGTTCCACAGAACTCGCTTCTGTGGGCCATGCTGACGGAGGTGGCGCAGAAAGTCCCGTGGCACGGCGTGAAGCTGTCTCCGGACGACTGGAAGATAATCTTTCTCAACTCGCTGAAGCAGGAATTGCGCATGGTTCCGAACCTTGACGGCAACGGCTTTGTGCAGTTGGGGCGGTCATCAAGCGAACTGACCAAGGATGAAATGTCGGCGCTTCTTGAACTGATCGCCGCGTTCGGAACTCACCATGGTGTGAAATTTAACGACGAAATTCAACTTGAAAGGAATGCAGCATGAAAGACTATTTTTGGGGTGGAATTGGCCTTTGGATTTTGGCCGCGTGGTTTACCCACGTCATTGTTTGCCTGAAAGCGGGGTCTTGGGGGTTTCTTATTGCGGGCGCGATTTTCTTCCCCGTGGCGTGGGTTCACGGTACGGGAATCTGGCTTGGGTTATTCTGACGCATGAAGCGCAAGCGGTATTCAGCAACGCAGTCAGTGCTGTTTTTCCTCGCCCACGGCGGCAAGGGCCACATATGCGGCGGGAAGATCGACGCCGTGCGGGAGAAATGGGAACGCGAGCACATCATCCCATTGGCACTTGGTGGCGCTGACGACGAAAGCAACATGGCCCCGGCGCATGTGAAATGCCACCGGGAAAAGACCGATAGCGATGTTGCGGCAATTGCCAAAGCAAGGCGGCGCGAGGCCCGCCATTTTGGCGCGAAAAGGCCAAAGCAGAAAATCAAATCGCGTGGCTTCGGCCAATACAAGTCAAACACAAAGCAACTGGTGGAAGGCTGGAATGACAACTGACACACTTCGGAAGCTGGCAGAGGCGGCGACGCCGGGACCGTGGCGTAAAGACCTTGGAGATGGAAATGAAATGAGGTTCGTCTCCGTGGATGATGCAAACGGCGTACCCATAGTAATGATGGACGATTTTTTGGAAGAGAACGGATGGACACTAGATCAGTCGTCTATTGACTTCATCGCCGCCGCCAACCCAACAGCCGTCATTGCGCTACTGGATGAGATAGACGCACTCCAGGCAAAGGTGAAGCGACAGGCGGAGGCGTTGAAGCCGTTTGCATCAAAATACAGGCCGGAAATGAACTGGTCTGACGACATGAAGATAGCGGGGACGCCTTTCACATATGGAGATTTCCGCCGCGCAGCACAGGAGGCAGGCAATGAGTGAACTTAAGTGGATGAGTGGAACCGCAACGCCGAAAATTGCTGATGCATCATGTGAGTACTTTGCTGTTGCCGTTCGTCGCGGACATAGCGGCAAAACCTACACCTTCACGGCGGTTTACCTCAACAAGTACGGGCTCGAATACGAGGATTGCAAATGCTCTTGCGAGGAAGAGCACGGAGACGGTTGCCCAACAACAGGATGGTTCACGGTTGAAAGCTCAAACCAGTATGACGGAGGACTTTACACACACCTTCTGAGCAAGGGCGACGAGCTTGTGGCGTGGGCGGCAATCCCTGAGTTTGATCCAACAGAATTGGAGGCAGGCAATGAGTGACGGACCAGAAAAACTTGTTCTAGCCCCCGGCTGGCTAGACGCGAACATCGCTGCTGCGAAAGTCACCGAATACGAACGTGGCCGCGCGGCTGGACTGGCTGAGGCTGTGAGGGTGGTGGAGGACTGGCTTTATGAATGGTCCGAAGAACTTGAACTGACGCGCAACGACTACATTGACTCGCTATCCAGTGGGGAAATGAATGGTAGAAGCATCCAGCCAGGAATGGCCACGGGATTTGCGAAACAATTTAGGCAACAATCCGAGGCTGTCCGGAATTGCATCAATCCACTTTCAAACGCCATCCGCGCCATCTCCCCCTCGCCAGATCATGTGCTTGTGCCGCGTGAGGAACAGATTGCCAAGAACATCGTAGATGACTTGGACGCCCAAATGAAGAGCTCGTTGAACTCTTATTATTTACCGCTATGGCCCGAGGAAGCTGCGACGGTTGTCCGTGTATTCCGCGCAATGATTGCAGAGGTGAAGTGATGGCTTACGAAATCTTTGTTAGAATTGTGAGCGACCCGTTCGTCTGGCTATCCGCGATCCTTATGGGCGCAAGTTACGGCAAGCCCATCGCAAAGGAACGCCGCGCATGGGCAAGGGTTGTCGCGGCGGCTGATCTGGGCCCCGAGATAACGCCCCATGTGCTGCGCCATACTTGCGTCACCTGGGGCCTGCAATCGGGCGTGGATGCTTGGGATATGTCCGGGCTCACCGGAATGAGCCTCAAGACACTTGAGCGGGTCTATGGGCACCACGATCCAGACTATCAGGAAGGCGTTGTGTCGGCCTTCAAGAGGGGCGCGTGATGGACTGGGCACTTCAAACTGCGAAGGACTATCTCAACAGCCTTGATTGTGATGATCTGGATTGTGTCGAAGGCCCCGGAAACCCATACGACACACTTGCCGCCGCACTGAGAAAGGCTAAGGCCGCGGGAATGCGGGAGGCAGCCAACCAGATATGGAGGCGATCAAGGGATGAGGCGTTGATTTCGCGTGAGGTAGTTTGGGATGCTTTTAGCCAAGCCAACAGCCGCGCCGACGCAATCGAGAAGGGCGCATAACGGATTCTCGCCCAAGCTGAGCCAGCCCGCGCGCGCGGCACTGCAGTGGCAGTCGCCGATTCAACTCACCGGCAAACACCGCCCGCGCCTTGCGTGGCATCGCGCTACGCTCTTCGTGTCCAAAGCATAGAGGCAGATGCAAAGGGCTGGCGGCTCACAACACTGGTAAATTCAACCTATTGGCGATTTTTTTGGCATCAATGGAATGGTCTTGCCTGATATCTAGGTCGTTTGCCGTGGGCCCCGTGGCAGCAAGAGGGCTTGATGACAGGATTTCTGAGAATTCTGTTGTCAACGCAAGTTGAGGTCTCTACTCTGACGCCAACCTCTCTTGCCGTCAGAAAACCCGCTAAAATGGTCACCAAACCCTACGATCTATCCCAACATACATTCCCCAAGTGGCATGCCGTCTGACGTGAGTTTCGCCTGAATCCGACCGCAGGACAATCATTTTCCGTCCCGAGCGGCGTCGTCGGGCGCGCAAGGCGCTGAGACAGGGCAGATCGGCCCGCGAAGCCGCCGTGTTGTGCCCTGGTGGCGGTGTTTTTCAGCGCAGCGGACAGACCCATCCTGCCGTTTTCGTTCAGTTTGGGCGTGGATGGCGGTCATGCGCATAGCGGAGGCGCTCGCAATCGGCGGATGGCGGCGAGGATGGCGCGGACCATCGGACCGGTGACGGCCACCTCGGCCAGCTGGAAGGTGATGGCGCGGGCATGGCGGACGACACGTGCCCCGATCTTGATCAGCTTCAGTTGCAGGCTGGTCAACGACCAGTCGGCCATCGTCTCGGGCAACTCGATGCAGCGCAAGAAGATGGCCAGGTTGTAGGCCAGCGCATGCAGTTGCAGTCGCACCTCATTGTCGCGGAACTTCCGGCATGACAGCCGCGTCCAGTGGAAGGCATATTTACCTTCCTTGATGTGCTGCTCGGCGGTGCCGCGCTGGTTATAGAACCGCACCACCCAGTCGGGCTCCATCGGCAGGTTGGTGACGATGAAGCCGACACGCGGGAACAGTTCGCCCGGATGCCATTCGATCTTGGCGATCACCCGGCGTTCCTTGTCCCAGGATGCCGCCTGATACTCGAAGTCTTCGTAGAAGCGCTTGACCTTGGTCAGCGAAGGTCGCCCGACAGGGCGCGTCAGCCGATGCGCGATCTTCTCGCGCAGGACGTTGTTCGCAGGCAGCCGGATGGCGTAGAAGAATCGGGCTTCTTCCAGCCGCTCATAGATCGCGGGGATCGCGTAGGCGGCGTCAGCCCGGAAGAACCGGCCGCAAAGGTCGCGCTCCGCGTAGCGGGCGATGACGGGGTCGAGAACGTCCCGCCAGCCATCGGCGCTGTGGACGTTGCCATGGCGCAAGGCGCAGCGCTCCAGCATGCCGAACTGGTTGAACAAAAAGTTCGGGTGATAGCAGGTGCAGTCGAAATGCCCGTTCCAGGCCGCGCCCTCCTGATCGCCATGGGTGGGGCTGACCGAACTGTCCATGTCCAGAACGATGTACTTCAGCCCGTTACGGTCATGGAACCGGTCGATCCATTGGCCATTCAGGTCGGCCAGCGCGGCACGGTTCTCGGGCTGTGCCAGTGTCTCGGTCTCGAACCGTCCCATCTGCGAGGCCGAGGCCGCTTGCGCATCGACAGCCCTTCCACCCACGACCTGGCGCATCACCGGATCGAGGGCCAGGCGGTCGGCGTCGTTCACATCCTCGTATCCGGCCAGTCGCCCGAACACCGATTGCCGGAACAACCCGTCAAGCCGGTGGACCGTGTTCTTGCCGCGCCGGGTGTCGCGCAATGCTTTTGCCGCCAGATCGGACAGCCCGAGCGCGTCATCCAGCTCGCGCATCACCAGCAGGCCGCCGTCGGAACTGAGCTGCGCACCTCGGAACTCCACATGCACCCGGCGGTCGAACTCGACCCGATCTGCCCGCTTCGAACCCGCACCCTCTGGGTGATCCATCAAACGCGCCCCTCACGGCCATCAACACCATGATTTATATCGGAAATATTGAGATCCTGACAGCAAAATCAGCGATTTACTTGGGGAATGTGGGATAACGTGGGCAATTCGTGGGCGGCAATTCGGAACAAACCGCTAAGTGCCTGTAAAAATGGTGGGTGGTACAGGGATCGAACCTGTGACCCCTACCATGTCAAGGTACAGCCCTTAGCCTATCTCATTGAATTATCGACGCGAACCGTTCCAGATGTGCGCGAAACGTTCGCGCTCGGTTCACGCCAATCTTGGGCAATCGTGGGCGCAAATGCCCTGCCAGAAAGGCAGGTGCCCCGCCACTGAAACGCGCTTGCCTGAAACCCCATTAAACGGAGACTAGAATGAAAAAGACTGTCTTTGCCGCTCTTGCGGTAATGCTACTCGGCGGAACCGCGAATGCGGCTTGCGTCACGAACTGGGTCAACGGCGCTTGCGGCGGGCCTATTGTTGACAATGGAGGCCATGCG